>Ga0126304_10001379_pt1 | contig 11370 bp, 9 predicted proteins | sample Plot25_FD_92538 | JGI IMG/M metagenome (GOLD analysis project Ga0126304, IMG submission 92538) | Serpentine soil microbial communities from UC McLaughlin Reserve, CA, USA - Plot25 | ecosystem: Environmental > Terrestrial > Soil > Grasslands | place: USA: UC McLaughlin Reserve, Lake County... | reverse complement strand
GTGCGCGAATCGGAAAACAAAATCAACTCGCAGACGGACGCCAGCTTCGGTATTAACCAGCAATCGGGCGGCGGCGAAATTCGCATCAGCCGCGGCAGCGTCGAAACGACCGTCGGCGGCGAAAAAACCGTCGTTAAGGAAAACGAATACGCCGCGCTCGATAGCGGAAAGCTTTCCAACAAGGAGAAGCTCATCGCGCCGCCGGTTCATAATTCGCCGTCTTCCAACGAGCAGCTGATGGGTTCGCTGAGCGGCGCGACCGACATTGTTTTCCGCTGGCAGAGCCCGGACGTCACTTCGGCTTTCACCTATAATTTACAGGTCGCCAAACTGCCGTCGTTCGCGGCGGATTCGATGGTCATCGAACGGCAGGGCTTAACGAGCCCGAATTTCACGCTCGGCGGATTGCTTCCCGGCGCTTATTACTGGCGCGTACTGGCGAATTCCGGTTCGGGACAGTCAAGCAACTGGAGCGAGCATTGGAAATTCACGGTCGTCAAACGCGAAGGCAGCACGTCAATCGGCGCGAGCGGCTGGCAGGTCGAATCTTTGGGCGGAACGGTTTACCGCATCAGCGCCAAAACCCAACCCGGCGCAACCGTCCGCGCGCAGGGCAAACAAACCTTCGCGACCGGCGACGGCTCGTTCCTGCTGCAAATTTCGTTATCCTCCCCGCAAACCACCGTCGAAATCAGCGACGACCGCGGCAACCGCAGCAGCTTCGTCTTAAATCTAACCAGCGGCAAAATCGTCAGACAGTTTTAAAGTAAAATGTAAAAAGGCAAAATTAGAGATTTTGCGTATTACAAAGGCGGAAAGAGAGGCGGCGAGGGAGCGTGCCATACTTTGCAGGATTCGCACGCTCCCTCGCCGCCTCTCTTTCCGCCTTCATTTAGGACATTTTTACTTTTTACTTTTTACTTTTTACTTTTCCGCTGTGGTAAATTTAAACAGATGGGCGCAGATCATACACATTCGCATTCACACGAACCGCGCGGCGCAGGCAGCATCAACAAATTAAAGCTCGCGCTTGTGTTAACGTCCGTTTATATGTTCGCCGAAGCCATCGGCGGATGGTTTGCCAATTCGCTCGCACTGCTGGCGGACGCCGGGCATATGCTGACGGACGTCGCGGCGATGACGTTGACGCTCGCGGCAATCTGGTTTGCGTCGCGCCCGGCGACGGCGAAAAAGACTTTCGGTTATTATCGTCTGGAAATTTTAGCCGCGTTCGTCAACGGCATCGCGCTCGTACTGATTTCGCTGTGGGTGATTTACGAGGCTTACGAGCGTTGGAACGCGCCGCCCCCAATAAAAGGCGTCGAGCTGACTTTAATCGCCATCGGCGGTTTAATTATCAATCTTATCTGCGCGTGGCTTCTGCACGGCAACCACGAGCACGATCTGAATATGCGCGGTGCGTGGCTGCACGTCGTCGGCGACGCGCTCGGTTCGGTCACGGCGATCCTGGCAGGCGCGGCGATTCTCGCCTTCGGCTGGCTCTGGGCGGATGCCGCGTCGAGCGTTCTGATAAGTTTAATCATCATCGTCGGTGCGTGGAATCTGATTAAAGAATCGGTCAACGTGCTTCTGGAAGGCACGCCCGCGCACATCAACCTAAAGGCGGTCGAAGAAATAATTCGCCGGACGGAAAACGTCGAGGACGTTCACGACCTGCACGTCTGGACAATAACTTCGGGCATGGAAGCCCTGAGCGTGCACATCATCCACTGCGACGAGGTTTCGCAGAAAGAATTGCTTCAAACCGTCCGCCGGAAACTGCACGACGAATTCGGCATCGACCATCTGACGATTCAGATGGAAACGCTCGAAGCCGAACGGCAAACCGCGCATCCGTGTTTTTCCGGCACTAATTGTTTCGACTCGGAAGTAAAAGTCAGGGCGACGAACAATTAACGTAACGCAGCCGTCCCGGCTGCGTTACAATGAAATTTATGCCGACCTTCGCGCTTCGCTACGGAAAAACTCAAATTCCCTTTCTCTATGACGAAACACAATTTGAAATACTAGGCGGTGAAGAGCAAACCGCGCCGCTGACGGACGCTGGTATAGGCGCGCAGCTCGATAACCCGATTGCGTCGAAACCGCTCGAAGAAATCGTCGGCGAAGGCGAAAGCGTCCTGATTGTCGTCCCGGACGCGACGCGTCAGACGGCTTGCGGGCAGATTGTCAATTTACTGGTTCGCCGCCTGATTGCCGGCGGGACGATGCCTTTTAACATCCGCATTATTTTTGCGACCGGCATTCATCGCAAAGTCACTACGGACGAAAAACGCGACCTCCTGACGCCGTTTATTTTCCAGCGCATAAAGACGCTCGACCACGCTTCGAAGGACTTGATGCAGATTGCCGGTCTCGATTCGAAGCAGTTCGCTCGTTTAGGCGAAATCGGCGGCGCGCCGGTTGAGCTGAACCGCGCGTTGACCGAACACGACCACGTCATCATCATCGGCGGCGTCACGTTTCATTATTTCGCGGGCTTTACCGGCGGGCGCAAGCTGATTTGTCCCGGGCTGGCTTCCGCTGCGACGATTTCCGCGACGCACGCCCTCGCATTTGACTGCGAAACAAAATCGCGCCGCGCCGGGGTCGGCACCGGGATTTTGGACGGCAACGCCGTGCACGAAGCCTTTATGGAAGCCGCCTCGCAGATAAACCCGGCATTTTCAATCAATGCAATCACCAACGATAAAGGCGAAGCGACCGCCGTTTTCTGCGGCGATTGGCACAAAGCGCATCGCGCCGCGTGCGAATTTTACGCGTCGAATCACACAATTGAAATTGCGGAAAAACGCGATTTGGTAATTGTTTCCTGCGGCGGCGCGCCGTTCGATTTGAACATGATTCAGGCGCAAAAGGCGCTCGAAATGGCTTCGCTGGCGTGCAATGACGGCGGCACGATTGTCTTTTTAGCCGAATGCCCGGACGGGCTCGGGCGACACGATTTTCTGAACTGGTTCGAAGCCGAAAACTCCGCCGCGTTAGCCGAAAACTTGTGCGCCGCTTATCAGGTCAACGGTCAAACCGCGTGGAGTCTTTTAAGAAAAGCCGAGCGCTTTCGGATTCAAATCATCACCGCGCTGCCCGAAAACGAAACGCGCCCGATGCGTTTGTACAAGGCGCGTTCTTTGGAAGAAATTTTGAATGGTTTAGATAAAAAAGCGAAAGGCTATGTTTTACCTTTCGGCGCGAAGTTCTTGATTAGAGATTAGTCTTTTTAGATTTCTATATTTCTCCAACAATTTTCCTCTGTTTCCCCAATCTTCAGTTTCATCATCAATTTTTGGCACTAAAAAAGTTCCTTCGGGCGAAATAATGTAAATTGTCTCTAAATCCAATCGTTGTGAATTTTGACTTTCCTGCCCGGCTTCTTCATGAACTCCGAGCATTTCCTTAGTATAATTCCAATCCTTGTGAAACACTTCTTCAAACGATTCAAGAAATTCAAGCAAGGTTTTTTCCAAATTGTCAGTCGCCATTTTATTACTTCTTGAGTTCAAAAGTCCGTGCAATCGAGTCGGTCTGGTTGCGGATAGTAATAAGTTTTTCCTTTTGTGCCGTGAAACGCAAAACGTAAACGGTCGTCGGATTGGCTTTGAGAAAATAAAATCTACCGCTCATATTTCTGCCCGAACGAATAAATTCAAAGTTAAATGCCGTGCCTTTCAAGTTTCCCGAAAAGTTTTCTTCCTTGCCCGCCACATAGCCTTGCAGAAATTTGAGCTTTTCCTCTTCTCCCCCAACGATTTCCGACATCAAATCATCGGCTTTGACCGTCAATTTGCGGACTTCGAGATAACCGGCCGAACGGTCGCCGTAAACGTATTCGACATTCGGGCTCGTGGTGGAAGGCTTAGAGGTCATTTTCCAGGCCGCGTTCGGCAAATCGAAACCATATTCGACGTTTGCATCGCTGAATTTTTCGGTTTGCGCGAAGGCGGAAACTGCTAAAAACAGACCGATAACGGCGGAAAACAGTAACGAAAACTTATTTAACTTCATAGCTTTTATTTCCTTCGGGTAAATTTACCTGCTTATTATAAACAATTTCCCGGCAAACTTCGATGTTTTAGATGAGGCTTGTTCGTTGTTCGTTGTTCGTCCGTAGTTTGTTTTGTTTATCTACATCGTTTGTTTTTATTGATTTGCAACAAACGACTACCAACGAACGACGAACGACGAACGATTTTTTTTCGCCCTTTTCAAAATTGCAAGCGTCTAACAAAGCAGAACATTTTCGCTCTATAGCGGAGGCCATCATAAAATTTTGAGGTTTTAGTAATGAAAGGAAGATACTCGTATATCCAAAAAATCAACGCATTTTTAATGGTCGTGGTGATGTGCGCGCCGGTTTTCGCGCTCGGCGGCGACACGAAAAAAGGAAAATCTTTAACCGAAGACCAGAAAATCCTGCACGTTCTTAACCGTCTCGGGTTCGGCGCGCGTCCGGGCGATGTCGAACGGGTGAAGGCAATCGGCTTGCAGAAATATATCGAACAACAGCTCAATCCCGGTTCGATAGCCGATTCGGCTGCCGAATCAAAAGTAAAAAATCTGGAAATCTTCAATATGTCGACGGCGGAGGTTTTCGCCAAATACCCGAATCCGGGCGCGCTGCTCCGACAGTTGGAAGGCAGCCGGCGCAATCAAAATCAAGCCGCCAATAATCAAAACAACAATCAACCGGCTGACCAGCAGATGACGGACAAAGAGCGTCAGGAACGGCAGGCTAAACTGCGCGAGTATTACAAGGAATACGATCTTCGACCGGCGAATCAACTGTTGCCGCAAATCACGGCAAACCGTGTTCTGCGTGCCGTCTATTCGGAAAAACAGCTGCAGGAAGTGATGGTCGATTTCTGGCAGAATCATTTTAACGTCTATGCCGGGAAAGCCGCCGTGCGCTGGTATATTCCGTCGTATGAACGCGACGTGCTGCGTAAAAACGCGCTCGGAAACTTTAAGGATTTAGTCGTAGGTACCGCGCAGCATCCGGCGATGCTTTTCTATCTCGATAATTTTGAAAGCATCTCGCCGAACGCGCAGACGACGGGCGGCAATGGAATGCTGCAAAAAGCGCTGCAAAACGGCGGGCAACTGACGCCGCGCCAGCGCGAGCGCCTCAAAGAGCAGCGCGGCTGGACCGACGCCGAGCTCGACCAGCGCTTAAACCAGCTGAAAAATCAGTCGCAGCGCAAGCGCGGCATCAACGAAAACTACGCCCGCGAATTGATGGAGCTTCATACGCTGGGCGTTGACGGCGGCTACACGCAAGCCGACATTGTCGAGGTCGCCAAAGCATTTACCGGCTGGACGATTGCCGACCCGCGCGGTTATCGCCGCGCCGCCGCCGATGATATTAAAGGTAAAGAAAATCGGGCGCTCAATCGTCTGCAAAGACAAGCCGGCGTCGCGGACGACATCGATTCGGGCGAGTTTTATTTCAACGAGCGCTGGCACGAATCGGGTACGAAAACCGTTCTCGGACAGAAAGTCAGCGAAGGCGGCATGAAAGACGGTTTGAAGGTCATCGATATTCTGGTCGCGCATCCTTCGACCGCCCGATTTATCGCCAAAAAACTGGCGGTTAAATTCGTCAGCGATAATCCGAGCGAAGATTTAGTCGCCCGCGTCGCGAAAGCTTTTCAGGATTCGAAAGGCGATATCAAGACAACTCTCAAAGCGCTTTTCACGGATAAGGAATTTTACGCGCCGGAAAATTACCGCGCGAAAATCAAAACGCCGTTCGAATTAGCCGTCAGCGCGATTCGCACCATCGGCGCGGACACGAATGCGAGTCCCGCAATCCTTGCGATGCTCAACAAGTTGGGCGAAGTTCCATATGGTTATCAGGCTCCGACCGGTTATCCCGACACGGCGGAAGACTGGGTCAATGCGGGCGCGCTGCTCGAAAGATTAAATTTCTCGGTCGCGCTGGCGTCAAATAGAATTCCGGGAACAAAAGCGGATTTGAAGATTTTCGAGGGCAAAGACAGAGCCGCGATTCTCGACAAAACAATCGCGGTCGTGCTCGATAACGATATTTCGCCCGGCACCAAACAGACGCTCCTGAAACAAATCGAACAGCCCCTGCCGGATGTAAAATCGCCGAACGAGGTCGAAGACGATCTCGAAATGACGAATATGCGCGACCGTCAGGGAGAAGGCGGCAGAATGAACCGCCAGGCGCGCCTGCTCGCGCCGAGCGGCAACGCCGAAGTCTTCAAAGTTGTCAGTCTCGTTCTTGGAACGCCCGAATTTCAGCGGCAGTAAAATAAAATTTCAAAAACTGAAAAAGCCGTGCAAACTTTAGCGGCTTTTTCAGCTTCTTATAAACTCTCACCATTTTACTCTTCCCGATTTTTGCTCTTCCCGATTTCAAAACAAGGAGAATATTATGCCTGAGCAGGATAAAAATATATCTATCGTTGCCATATTTGCTTTTGTTATCGGCTGTCTGCTGTTTGTCGTTTTTTATACTACGGGATAAACAAAATCAATCAGGAATTAACAGAATCGGCACAAATTATTTTGTAAAAATTAAATTCGTGGAAATTTGTGTTAATTCGTAGCTGATTTTTATTTCTCGCCTTCGTACAGATCCTTTTTAGCAAACCCTTTCTTGACGACTTTTCGCAAGGCAGTTCGCAGATTGCTGTCAACTTTTGTGAACAGGCGGCGGACTGTTTGTTCCGGTCGCGCCTGAAAATATGTGACGTGCGAGGTTTCGTAACCGTTCGGCGAATGCGGCGAGAAATAATAGTTTGAAACGCAGCAGCGCGCGCCGTCCGCTTTTACTTCGTTGACCGAATGATAGGATTTGTCGTTCGTCGCCATCAAAACAAGCCGGTTAAAAAGGCTCGGAATTTCAACGGCTTCGGTTACTTTTTCGTCCCAGAGTTCGAGGTTTCCGCCATTTTCCGGTTTCCAGCCGGGCGTCACATAATAAAGCAGATTCAGAACGCGGTAATGTTTCTGCTCGTAGTCGTGCGAATTATCTATGTGCGGATTTAAGAAATGCCCGCGCGTCATCGCGCTCAAGCCGCCGGCGTAAAGATGCGGGTCGCCCTTCGGGTCTTCGATTCCCGTCAGCCCGGCAACGGTCTGCACGACTCTTTCGTCCTGAAACGCGAAAGTCGCGTCCTTCATCAGCGGATTGAATTCGTCGAAATCTTTGGAAGTGTATTTTTTCTCGCGAAAGCTGTCTAACAGACGCATCCTGGCGGTCGGCGGAAAGGCCTCGTAGATTTTTCGCGCTATTTCTTCGGGGAAAAAATCATCAATCGCCGTAAAGCGCGTGCTGGTGCCTTTGTCTTTGTGAAAATCCGCCTTTATCGCAGCGGCTTCTTTTTCCAATCGTTCGAGGATTAATCTGACAAGCTCTTCTCTCATAATTTTTTCCGCCGGCATTAAAAATAACAATCCGATTGAATTATGGAAAAACCTATCTGAAAGGTCAAAGCGGCAGAAAATTAATTTTCCTGAATAATAATCTAACCAAAATAACTTCGCGCGCGTCTAAAAGAAAGCTGAAAAGCAAAAGTTTCATAGATAAATGAGGTAAAGCATTAGATGGATAGACGATATTTTTTGAAATCGAGTGGAATCGGCTTGGCAAGTTTTGGTTTAATGTCGGCGGCGCCGAACTTTCTTCACCAATTTGCCAACGCGCAGACACAGACCGACCGCCGCGGCAGGAAGAAAATTCTCATCTGCATCTTTCAGCGCGGCGCGGTTGATGGTCTGAATATGGTCGTTCCTTACGGCGACAGCGAATATTACAACCTGCGCAATGCTATCGCGATTCGAAAGCCGAATGAAACGGACGGCGCGGTTAATCTGGACGGCTATTTCGGACTTCACCCGTCGCTCAAGCCGTTTCAGGCGTTCTGGAACAATAAACAGCTGGCGGTTGTTCATTCCGCCGGTTCGCCCGACAATACGCGCTCGCATTTCGACGCTCAGGATTATATGGAATCGGGAACGCCCGGCAACAAGGGAACGCGCGACGGCTGGCTCAGCCGTGTGCTGCAAACTTCCGCCAGTAAAACAGATTCCGCCTTTCGCGCCGTTTCGATGACGCAGCAAACGCCGCGTTCCTTTTTGGGTAAATATCCGACGATTGCGATGACTAATCTCGCCGATTTTTCCATCAAGGCAGGAATCTACACAAAATCCGTGCAGGGCGGTTTTGAAGACATTTATCAGGAAAACTCGAAAGATTCTCTCGGCGAAACCGGCAAGGAAACTTTCGAAGCCGTCAATTTTCTCAAAAAGGCAAATCCGGCGCAGTTCCAGCCGGAAAACGGCGCGGCTTATCCGAACTCGCCTTTCGCCCGCTCGCTCCGGCAAATTGCGCAGCTCATCAAGGCGGACGTCGGCTTGGAAATCGCTTTTACCGACACGCCCGGTTTGAACTGGGACACGCACGCCAACGAGGGCGGCGCGCGCGGACAGCTCGCCAACCTTTTGCGTGATTTCGGCGCGTCGATCGCCGCGCTCACAACCGATCTGGGCAAACGCATGGACGACGTTCTGATTTTAACGATGTCCGAATTCGGCAGAACGGCGCGACAGAACGGCACCGGCGGCACCGACCACGGACACGGCAATGCGATGTTTCTGATCGGAAACTCCGTGCGTGGCGGCAAAGTTTACGGCGATTGGAAAGGTTTAAAACAGAGCGAGCTCAACGAGGGACGCGATTTGGCCGTGACGACCGATTTCCGCGATGTTTTCGGTGAGATTTCACAAAAACATCTCGGCAACAAAAATCTCGATAAAATCTTCCCGAACTATTCGGCAAGCGCCGGTAAATTCAAAGGTTTCCTCAGCTAGAATGCCTCCAAGCGTGCAAAAGCCGTCTTCCATAATTGAAGACGGCTTTTTTTTATTTCAAAAGTATTTTTTTGAATTAGGTAAGCGTCAGGAAGCCGGTCGGACCGCCGTTCGTCGTATTTCCGTCGAGTTCATTCTGACCTGACGAAAGAATCGAACCGCCGCTTGAAGATAAACCGGTGCCGTTACTCGTGATGACGTTATCATGAATTCTAACAACGCCGCCCGTCAAAGACGTAACGCCTGTCGTATTTCCGGAAATCGTGCAGCCAAAAAGCTGCAAATCCGACTGAAAAGCCAGCGCTCCGGTCGAATTATTAACAAGATTGGAGGCTCTGACGACAGCTTTTGTGTTGCTGCTCAGATTTACTCCGGTCGCGGTCGAAGCGATTGTCGAATTACTGACCGACAATTGAACCGTTCCGCCGGTGATAAAAGTGTTGATGCCGTTTCCGTTGACGCTTCTGATTGACATTCTGTCAACCACGATTTTCGGCGTTCCCGAAGTCGTTTCAACCGAAATACCATGCGTTTGGAAGCCGTCAATGACGCCGTCTTCAATCACAACCGTATTGGCGGCAAGAACTCTGATACCGTTGGCGTTGAGCGTTGAACCCGCGCCGTTGATTGAGATGCCGCGAATTTTGACGGCTTTTTTCACGTCAGCGGCGTTGGTGATATTAATGATCACCCCGGTCACGCCGGAGGCGAGAATCGAGCCCTGCGTATCTTCGCAGTCAATCGTGATGGATTTGGTGATATTGATCGTGCCGTAGCCAGCCGGGTCAAGACAGTTGATTTCGCCGTTCGTTGCGGTTTTCGAGATTGCTCCGGCAAAAGTTTTGCAAGGTGCTGTCCGGCTGCACGGGTTAACGTCGTCGCCAACGCCCGAAACCCATGTGCGCGTCGCCTGCGCGCTGACCAGCAACGGAAGCGCCAGGGCAATTGTGATTAAAAGAATGGTTTTGAAACTAAGATTTTTCATATGTTGTCTCCTTAAGTTTGTAGTTCTGGGGGCTAATTCCCAACATAAATTGCCGATATTGGCTCGAATAGTAATTAAGTTACGCTTGTAGACACTCACACCCATTTTTTTTGCGGAAATACACGAAAAAAAATCTTAAAAGTAGTGAACTATTTTTTATCGATTCGCTCAATTGTTTAATTTTTTCAGTTAAATGCAGCGATTTTGTTAAGTGCCGAAACATCCTATAGGGTTGTGTTTTGATTGTCAGGATTGCTCGCTGCATCGGCGTAGAAAATAGAGCAAATTTCAGAGTTATTCAAGACGTGCAATATTTTCTTTGATGAAATGAAAAGCAGTCGTCACTTGCCGGTTTATTTACGATAAGTGACGACTGCTTTTCATACTGATCAGGAAAAGTTTTTTAATCTTTTGAAGCCTCGTCGGGGCTTTTTTCCTTTGGCTTAACTGTCGAGCGAACGACCATAAATTTATTGAGCAAATCAAACCAAAACGGCGAGCCCAAGGAAATGGCAAAAGCCGTAATGAATAAACCCAAAGTCTTTAGCAGCCAGTTACCGAAAAGCCTCAACAGCCAGGGTCCGACTTGATTTTCTTTAGGCGGAAATAAATTTTCATCACTCAGGCTCCAGCCAATCGGTAATCCCATATTTTTGAGATTTTCCGTTTCCGTATCAAATTTACATTTGGGCGATTCAGGCTCTTTCTTACATGAAAGCGGGGCATTTGTTTCTGATGCGGGAGAAGATTTCGTTTCCGGCGAAACGGACGGCGAAGCCGTTGCCTTCGCGGAAGGAGAAACGGACGGCGACACAGACGGTGTCACGCCTGGTGAAACGGACGGCGAAGCGTCGGGTTTAGTGCCGGAAGCGTCTTTCTTAACGTATTCCTGTGCCGCCGCGACCGTCGAATCGCGCAGCGCCTTGTCATACGAAAGGCGATTGCAGATGGCGATAGAATCGGCATTAGCGCCGACTGCAACTCCCAGACCGAGCAGTAGTGTAATGATCTGCGTCCGCCTTTTATACCAACCCGAAACTCTGTCCATCGAGTTATTAAACCAGTTTTCGATGTTTTTCTTAGCTTTGTCTGCATCATCGCCTGGCGTCGCCATTAACGCGCGAAGCGCCTTTGCCGCCGTTCCGAGTTCCGGATGATTTATATTGGCATCGACGGCAGCCCGCAAAGAAGCCAGCGAAAAGGCAGCGGCTGGCGGTGATGTTTTATCAGACGATGATTTTACATTAGGCGGCGCCGATCCGGGCGGCGGCGGCGTAGCTGAGCTCGAACTATTCGAGGAATTTAAAAAAACGTCAATTAAAGCCATGGCGAAATTTTCCGATGGGATATATGAAGGAAGGAAACTTCCGTCTTTGTTATATGTTCCCCGGAATAGCCCGGATATTAACGGGTGGTCATAAATTCTCTGTACCATACCGAGGTTAATCTCTTCACCGGGGCGGCTTACGAGCTCACTGATTCCTTGCTGCAGATAGTCGGCGCGTTTATTGAGCCAGGCTTCGATT
>Ga0126304_10001376_pt1 | contig 11379 bp, 8 predicted proteins | sample Plot25_FD_92538 | JGI IMG/M metagenome (GOLD analysis project Ga0126304, IMG submission 92538) | Serpentine soil microbial communities from UC McLaughlin Reserve, CA, USA - Plot25 | ecosystem: Environmental > Terrestrial > Soil > Grasslands | place: USA: UC McLaughlin Reserve, Lake County... | reverse complement strand
GGGGCGACGCTCGACCTTCAGGACGAAGTCCTGGTTTATGGACCCCAGCACGAAGACGTCTGTCACCTCCGACATCTCCTACCCAAGGGCTACTCTCCCCCCCGGTGCAGGCGTTCCACGAGGCGCTCGGCGGCCCGGTAGCAGAGCGCCCACATCGTGAGCGTCGGGTTGACACCGGGGCAGGTCGGGAAGACGGCGCCGCTGAAGACGTACAGCCCTGGCGTGTCGTGGACGCGCAGGTCGGGGTCCACCACCGAGGAGGCGGGGTCCTCGCCCATCCGGCACCCGCCAAGGTCGTGGCTGCTGCACACGCCGCGGAAGCGCGGGCCGCGCCAGGTCCTCGTCGCACCCATGGCGCGCAGGATCTCCTCACCCTTCGTCTCCGCCCACTCGGCCAGGCGCCGCTCGTTCTCCCTGAGGTCGCAGGTGATCCTTACCAAAGGTAGCCCGAGCCCGCTGCGGTCGCGGTGGTGGGGGTCGAGGTCGAGGAAGTCGGTCGTGTAGGACAACGACTCTGGCTGGAGCCGGACAGCGCAGACGTGCTGCCACTCGCGGAGGTAATCCTTGTACCCCTTGCCCCAGGTCGGGACCTCAGACGGCAGGCCCTCGCGGCTGATCTGGATCGGCAACTGCTGGTTCTCGACGTTGGGGGTGACCCCCCCGACGAACCCGTGGGAGGCCGAGTCGAAGTCCGCGGCTATGAAGTCGTCGAGGCTCCACATCTGGGCAGCCGGTCCGGTGTGCTTGTTGAAGACCACGTCCGGGAAGAAGCCGTAGACGTCGGCCCACATCTTGGTCATAAAGTGCCTGCCGACCTGGCCTCTGTCGTTGCCCAAACCGGCTTTGTGTCGCCCTTCCCCCGAGAGCAAGAGCAGCCGCACGTTCTCGAAGGTGTAGCCGCACAGAATCACCGTGCGCGCCTCCTGCACGCGCCTCTCGCCACCCGCGTCCACGTACTCGACGCCGCTGGAGCGCCCCTCCGAGTCGGTGAGAACGCGCACGACCCTGCAGTGGGTGCGCAGCTCGAAGTTGCCGGTGGCGAGCGCCTCGGGGACCGAGGTGAGGCCGGGGTGCCAGCGTTCGTCGTTTATGGGGCCGAACCCGCCGCTCCAGGCGCAGTAGGTGGTCGCGGGGTAGCCGTTGTAGCGCTCGCTGTTGACGGCGACCGGCGTCGGGTACGGGTGCAACCCCATCTCTTCCGTGGCTTTGCGGAAGATCTCGCTCGTCCGGAAGGGTCTCAGGGGGGGCAGGGGGAAGGGTTTGTCTCGCTGGATGAACGGGTTGTCGTTGTTGCCGGCAACCCCGATCAGGTGCTCCACCGTCGTGTAGTACGGCTCGAGGTCGTCGTACGTGACGGGCCAGTCGGCCAGGGTGTGCCCCTCGGGTAACGTCCCTTCGCCGAAGCTCTCGCGCACGTGGGTAAGGTACTTGAAGTGGTGCGGGTGGCAGCGTCGCAAAGCTCCCCCCCAGTGGATGACCGAGCCCCCAACGCCGTTCATCATGCGCCCCAGCGAGAATGTAGCCTCCCTTGTAGGTTCACCCTCGTTGCGCCGCCAGCGCGGCGTCTCGCTCAGGAACTTGGGGCCCATCTCGCCCCTGCAGTAGTAGGCGGACCCGAGCTCGTCGGGTAGGAAGTCGTGTTTGGTGCGCCACGGCCCGGCTTCGAGCCCGACCACGCGCAACCCGGCGCGGGCGAGGATGGGGGCCACCACGCTCCCCATCGCCCCCACCCCTACCAGCACGACGTCCGCCGACCCGTTCGGAGGCTCGGCGCCCCTCTGGGGGTCGTAGCCGCGGATGTCCACGGGCTCACTCAGGGAGCCGCCGAGAGAGTAGCCGAGGTCCTCCAGCGTCTGTATAACCCCGCCTTTGGTGACGGGCTCCTCGGAGAGGTTCTCCTCGGCGGAGTTCTCGAGCCAGATCCCCGGGTGCCCCAGGAACCTCCAACCGAGCTTGTCCCGGTTGCCGCCGTGGGCGGGATCGGCGAAGAGCCCTTCCTGCAGGTGGGCGCGAAGCATCGCGAAGAACTCGCGCTGCGGGGGGACCCTGACGTCCGGGAGCTCCCCATGCTCGAGGTCGGAGATCAGGGCGTCCTGTTGGTCGGCGGCGCAGTCCATAAAGCGGACGCCGCAGCGCCGGCGGGCGGCGAGGTCGAGCGCCGCGAGCCCAAGCCTGTAGGCGTCGGCCTTGTCCCGGTAAGCGCCCGCGAGCGCCCGGTCCAGGTAGGCGAGGACGCCGATCCCGGTCGCGCCGGGCCCGTTCTCGTCGGCGGGGAAGAGACGCTCGAAGGCGGCCGCCGCGGTCCCCGCCTCGTACGGGGTTAGAACCAATAGGGCCGGGGTCTGTCCCTCCATACGCCGCTCCGGATCTCTCGTTCTCTACGGGGTGCTCTAGGGATGAAGCTCCGCCGGGGTGCCGAACCCGTCGTAGTGCAAGTAGACGGTCTTGCGGCGCAGGTAGCGCTCGTACCCGTACGGTCCGTCGTCGCCGCCCATGCCGGAGAGTCGGTACCCCGTGTGGAAGCCCTGCAGCTGCTCGGGGCCTATCTTGTTGACGTAGATCTCGCCAAAGTCTATGTCGTCTATCGCCCGCATCGCCCTGTGAAGGTCGGACGTGAACACGTAGGCGGTCAGACCGTATGGTGAGTCGTTGGCGAAACCCACGGCCTCGTCGAAGTCGTCGAATGGCTGTATCGGGAGCACGGGCCCGAACACCTCGCGCTGCACGATGTCCATGTCGTTCGTCGTCCCGGTGAGGACCGTCGGCTCAAACCAGTACCCCCTCTCGAACTCCTCCCCCTCCGGACGCCCGCCGCCAAGGACAACCTCGGCACCCTGCTCGACGGCATCCCTGACCAGCGCCTCGACCTTGTCGCGCTCGGGCTCGTTCACCTTCGGGCCCATCTGCACGTCCTCGCGCGTAGGGTCTCCCATGCGCAGCGAAGACGCCGCTTCGACGAAGCGCTCGACGAACTCGTCGTAGACGCCGCGCTGGACGTAGGTACGCTCGTTGCAGGTGCAGACCTGCCCGCAGTTCCAGAAGCGCGCGTCCACGGCGTTCTCGACCGCGGCGACGATATCGGCGTCCTCGAGCACTATGAACGGCGCCTTACCGCCAAGCTCCAGCGAGACGGGGGTTATGTTCTCCGCCGCGGCGGCGAGGATCTCGCGCCCGCCGCGCACCGAGCCGGTCATGCTCACCATCCGGGTTAAAGGATGGCGGACCAGCGCGTCGCCGACCGTGCGTCCGGCGCCGCTTACGACGTTGACGACCCCCGGTGGCACCCCGGCCTCCTCGAGAACACCCGCGAGCGCGAGCGCCGAGAGCGGCGTGTCCTCGTGTGGCTTGAGCACGATGGCGTTACCCGCCATTATCGCCGGGGCGACCTTCCTCGCGAAGAGCGCCGCCGGATAGTTCCAGGGGATGATGCCGACGACAACGCCGTAAGGAACCGATCTGACGAGGAGCTGCTCGTTAGGCTCGTCGGGGGCGAACATGGTCCCCACCTGGGCGCGCTCGAAGGTGGCGTAGTAGTCGAAGAAGCCCGCGGCGGCGGCGCCCACCTCGCCGCGCGCCTCCGTTATGGTCTTGCCCTGCTCCGCCACGACCAGTCGGGCGAGCTCCTCCCGCCGGGCCCGGATCCTGTCGGCGACCGCCCGCAGCACCGTGCCTCGCTCGACGCCGGTCTTGCGGGCCCACGCCTTCTGGGCCGCCAGGGCGGCCTCGAGCGCCCTCCCGACGTGGCCGGCGTCGCCCTCCGGGGCCTCGGCGATAACGAACTCGTCGGCCGGGTTGATCACCGGGCGCGTCTCTTCTGCCCCCTCCCAGGAGCCGCCGATGCGCATCGCGGGCTCACGCCCGAGCATGGTTCTCACGTCCAAGATAGAGCCTTTCAGAGGTTCCGCTTGCGGGTAAGGTAGATCTGGATCGTAACCACTATGATCAGGAACGCGCCGCTGGCCATCTGCTGGGTGTAGGAGCTCAGAGTACCGATCTGGTTTATGAGGTTCTGCAGCACGCCGAGGAGGAGCACACCGACCAGCGACCCGCTCATCGTGCCGTATCCCCCCGTGAGCAGTGTGCCGCCGACGACGACAGCGGCGATGGCGTCGAGCTCCCACGCAGCCCCCACCACCGGCTGGCCGGCAGAGAGCCGGGCCGCGAGCAGGGCGCCGGCCAGACCGGCCAGAGCGCCGCTAACCGTGTAGGCGATGATCTTCGTCCGGTCCACGGGGACCCCCATGAGTTGGGCGGCGTCCTCGCTGCTGCCGATGGCGAAGATAGCTTGCCCGTAGCTGGTGCGGTTGAGGATCAGCGCACCGACGGCGAACGCGAGGATCATTATGAAGATGGGCACGTCTATCCTAAGGATCTCGCCCCTCCCGAACCAGGTGAACAAGGGGGCGTCGGAGATGGCGATGGTCCTCTCACCCGCGATCGCGAGCACCAGGCCACGTACCCCGAGCAGGGCGGCTAGGGTCACGATAAACGGTGCCATCTTCGCCTTGGCGATCAGGAGCCCGTTGAGGAGCCCGATCGCCCCGCAGGCCAGGACGGGCACTATCAGGGCGAGCGCCCCCGCGACCTGCACGCTGAAGGCCGCGAGGACCCCGCCGAGGGCGAGGAGTGAGCCGACAGAGAGGTCGATCCCTTTGGAGACGATCACGAACGTCATCCCGACCGCGATCAGGCCGAGGAAGGAGCTCTGCGCGACCACGTTCTCCAGGTTCCTGAAGGTCAAGAACCGCTCGAAGGCGAAGGCCGAGACGGCGAGCACCAGGACCAGGACCGCGAGCGCCCCGTGGCGCTGGAGCAGCGCGAAGAGCCGCTCGCTGCGGCCAGCCTTCTCGCTCCCTGCGGCCTCGGCGGCGGTTCCGGCGGAATTGGCGACCACTAGACCGACCCCCTTCCTCTCTGGATGTAAACCGCGAGCAGGATGATGACCGCCTTGAGGATCTGGGCGTAGGTGAAGGGCAAGTCGTTCATGATGAACGTCGCCGTGATCACCGCCATCACCAGCGCGCCCATGACCGTCCCCACGACGCTCACCTTGCCCCCGGAGAGGGGGGTGCCACCGACCACTACGGCGGCGATCGCGTCGAGCTCTATCAAAATGCCGATCGTCGATGGATCTCCCGCGCTGAGGCGCGCGGTGGCTAGCACCCCGGCCACAGTGGCGAGCGCGGCGCTGATCGCGTATACGGCGACCAGCACGGCCCTCACAGGGTGCCCCGAGAGGTAGCTGGCCGCGCGGTTGCCGCCGATCGCCAGCACGTAGCGCCCGAACGTGGTTCGCCTCACCACGAAGCCGACGATCAGGGTCAGCACGCCGGCGATGATAACCGGCAGCGGTATCCCGAGCACCTCCGCCTGCCCCAGCGCCAAAAACGTCGGGTCGCTGATGATTTGGAGCTGCCCGCCGACCAGGACCTGGGCGAGGCCCCGGCCGCCGACGAAGAGGGCCAGCGTGGCGATGATCGGCTGCATCCCGACGAAAGCGACGAGGCTGCCGTTCAACGCGCCGGCCAGGGTACCGACCACGAGCGCTATGAGGACCGCTACGGGCCAGCCATACCCTATGTAGAGCGGTACGATCGCCGAGGCGATCGCCATCACCGACCCCACGGAGAGGTCTATGCCCTCCGTCCCGATTACGAGGGCCATCCCGAGCGAGACGATCAACACCGGCGCAACCTGTATCAGGAGGTTGAACAACGTGGCCGTGGTGGCGAAGTTGGTCGTGAAGATCGCGTTGAAGAGCACCAGCACCGCGAAGGCGACGTACACGCCGTTGTCGCGCGTCCAGCCGACGATGGTGCCCGTGTCCAAGGACCGGGTCCCGGTCGTCGCCCTACTCACCCGCCGACTCCCCGTTCTCGGAGGACCCACCCTCCGCAAGCGTCTCCATCAGGTTCTCCTCGCTTATGTCGTCGCCGGAGAGGGTCCCGGCGACGCTCCCGTTCCTCAGCACGACGACCCGGTCGGAGCCCTCCACCACCTCCTCGAGCTCGGAAGAGATCATGATCACGCCCAGCCCCCCTTCGGCCAGCTCGTCGATGAGGTGCTGCACCTCGGCCTTGGCGCCCACGTCGATACCGCGGGTCGGCTCGTCGAGGATCAGCACCTTCGGGTCCAGGCAGAGCCAGCGCGCGAGCATCACCTTCTGCTGGTTACCCCCCGAAAGCTCCCCGACCGGCTGGTCGGGGCTCGAGGCCTTGATCCCGAGCCGCTCCATAAACCGCTCGACGAGCTCGTTCTGGGCCTTCTCCGAGACGAGCCCCACCCGGGAGAGGCGCGGCATGGCCGCGGCGACTATGTTCTCCCGGACCGAGAGGCCGGGGATGATGCCCTCGGACCTTCGGTCCTCGGGCAGGAACGCGATGCCGGCCTTGATCGCCGACGGCGGCGAACCGGTTTTCACGTCCTTGCCGGCCATCTGCACCTCCCCCGAGTCGAGGGGCTGGGCGCCGAAGATCGCCTTGGCCGTCTCGCTGCGGCCGGCGCCGAGGAGACCGGCGAGACCGACGACCTCGCCGGGGCGCACGTCGAAGGAGACGCCGTCGAGGACGTGGCGGCGGGTCAGGCCCCGCACCCGAAGCACGGGCTCTCTCCCTACCTCGCGGTTCTCCCCGAAGCCGGTGGCGCGGCGTTCGACCTCGGCGAGCTCGCGGCCGAGCATGGTGGCTATGAGCTGGAGCTTCGATAGCTCGGCCAGGTCCCCGCTGTGCACCAGTTTGCCGTCGCGGAGCACGGTAACCTTCTCGCAGATCTCGTAGAGCTCGTCGAGTTGGTGGCTCACGTAGACCACGCCGACGTTCTCGTCGCGCAGCTGGCGGATCACCCGGAAGAGCGTATCCACCTCCCGCGCCTCGAGCGAGGAGGTCGGCTCGTCCATGATGACCACCCGGGCGTCGAGCGAGACCGCCCGGGCGACCGCGACCATCTGCTGGGTCCCGAGCCCCAGAGAGTGCAACGGCGCGGTCACGTCGGCTTGGATGCCGTAACGACCCAGGATCTCGGCCGCCTCCCGGTTCATCCTCTCCGAGTCGAGCAGCCCAAACCGGGTGCGAGGTTCGCGCCCGAGAAAGACGTTCTGCGCGACCGAGCGCATCGGTATCAGGTTGATCTCCTGGTAGATCGTGCTTATCCCCGCCGCCTGCGAGTCGCGGGGGCTCGCGAACGAGACCTCCTCCCCGCCGAAGAGGACCCGGCCTTCATCCGGCGCGTAGACGCCGGTTATCACCTTGATCAGGGTCGACTTACCCGCGCCGTTCTCCCCGACGAGCGCGTGCACCTCCCCCGGCAGTAATTGGAAGGAGACCCTGTCGAGAGCGAGGACGCCCGGGAACCTCTTGGTCACCTCGCGCGCCTTGAGGATCGGGGCTTGCTCGTTCATCGCCAGGGTCTCCTCTCGGCCCGCCTAGTAGGCCGAGTCTATGTACTTCTCGGCGTTGCTCTTGTCGAAGAATCGGTCCTTGAGGATGATCTTCTGCGGTATAGGCTCGCCCTTGAGGAACTTGTCGATGGTGTCGAACGTCAGGGGGCCGAACCGCGGGTTGGACTCCACAGTGGCGCCGAGCTTGCCGTCGATGATCGCCTGGAGCGCATCGCGGGTGCCGTCCACCGAGACTATGGTGACGTCCTCGCCGGGGGTCTTCCCGGCGTCTTCGAGCGCCTGGATCGCGCCGATCGCCATCTCGTCGTTGTGCGCGTAGACCGCGTTTATGTTCGGGTTGGCCTGGATGAGCTGCTCCATCACCTCCTGGCCGCCGGCCCGCGTGAAGTCGCCGCTCTGGGAGGCAACGATCTCCATGCCGGACTCGTCCTCTATGGCGTTGCGGAAGCCCTCGGCCCGGTCGTTGGTAACCGAAGCCCCGATGGTGCCCTCGAGCTCGGCGATCACGGCCTCGCCGTCGGTAGCCTGGGCCAGCCACTCGCCTGCCCGCTCCCCCTGATCTATGAAGTTGGAGCCCAGGAAGGAGATGTACTCCTCACAGACCTCACCACGCGCCTCGCGATCCACGAGGAAGACCGGCACGTCGGCCTTGTTGGCGGCGTCGAGCGCTGGAGCGAGCCCCTCGAACTCGCGCGGGGCGAGTATGAGGATGTCGATACCCTGCGCGAGCATGTCCTCCACGTCTGAGACCTGCTTTGGCGTCTCGGACTGGGCGTCGGTGGCGATGTACTTGCCGGCGCGCTTGGTGCCTTCGGTCTTCATCGATTCGGTCTGCGCGATCCGCCAGGGGTTGTTGTTCTCCGTCTGGGAGAACCCGACAGTGGCCTCCTCGAGGGTCACGTCGGGCGGCTGGACGTCGCAGGTCTTGCCGCTGGTGGATTCGGCGCCCGTCTGTACCTGCTGCTGGCCCTCTTTCCCGCCGCTCCCCGCCCCCTGGTCCTCGGGGTTAGCCCCCGGAGGCGAGCACGCCGCCGCAACCAACATCAGGCCCAAGACCACGACGATCCACAAGCTCTTGTTTCGTGCCATTATCTTTTGTCCACCTTTCCTCGACGCCTGATCCTTCCTCACCTTCCTCAACTTCAGTATAGGCCCATCACTCTCGGAGGCTCGTTAGCCCGATCGTTCATGCTTTCTCCTTCGCCAGGGATCCCCTCGGATCCAGTTTACCTACTTTGCTTATTTCGCGATACCCAGGCGCTCTCCTCACACGCGATCTCTTCTTTTCAGGATATGCACTAGAAGCCAGGTAATGGTTTTCTCCACCATGCGACAACCCCACGACGCTCTTGGTTCTGCGCCCCGAGAGCCTTACGCGCTGTGTCGGGGGTCGATCGACCCCGTGGCCGCCTACGCGCCCACCTCGCTCGTCCTGGGCTCGGCGGCGCCATAGCGGCGCAGGGTCTCGGGGTCGAGGCGCACCCCGAGGCCCGGGCCCTGCGGGACGGCGACTACCCCGCGCCCGTTAGGCTCGATCGCCCTGTCCAGCAGCTCCGTCCTCAGCGCGTTCGGGTTGCGGTCGAGTTCGAGCAAATACGAGTTGGGCAGCGAGGCGATGAGGTGGAGGTTGGCCGCCAGGCTGACCGCGGTCGAGAACACGTGGGGTACGCAGGGCAGGTTGGCCGCCGCGGCGAGCGCCGCGATCCTGCGACACACCGTTATGCCTCCGGACCAGATCACATCGGGCTGCACCACGTCTACCGCCCGGTCTGCTATGAGGTCCCTGAAGCCCGCCAGCCCCGTCCGGGTCTCGTAACCGGCTATGGGCACGCTCAGAGAAGCCGCCAGCGCCGCGCTGCCAGCGCGGTCGTCGGTGGCCACGGGCTCCTCGAACCAGTGAACCCCGAGACGCTCAAACTCCCGCCCGGCCTCGAGGGCGGTCGCCTTCGGCCACGCGTTGTTGGCGTCCACCATGAGGTGTACCTCGTCCCCGATCGCCTCGCGTACCGCCCTCACGCGCCGCAGATCTTCGGCGAACGTCACCGTGGCGAAGTCCAGGGCGTCCATGTGCACGAGCGGGTTGACCGGGGTGTCGGAGGTGCGTCCCACCTTTATCTTGACGTGCCGGAAACCGGCCTCGACGTACCCGCGCGCCTCACCTGCCAGGCCCTGGGCGTCCTTGCCTTCGGCGTAGAAACCCGCGCTGGCGTAGGCCGGGACCTCGTCCCGGTAGCCACCGAGCAGGCGGTAGAGGGGGAGGCCGGCCTGGCGGGCCATGAGATCCCACGTCGCGATGTCGAGACCCGAGACGGCTGCCGGGAGTATGCCCCCGTCACCATGCTGGTGGGAGCGACCCGTCATCACCTGCCAGAGCCACTCCGGTCTGGTGGGGTCCTCGCCGAGGATGCGGGGCGCCAGCTCGTCATGGATCACCGTTTCTACGACCGAAGCCGGTCCGCCGTAGATCGCGGATTCCCCGATCCCGACCTCCCCGTCGTCGGTACCGAGCTCCACGAGGAGGGCCGCCCGTACCGGCATGTAGTGGATAGAGTCGGAGAGCGGCGTCTCCAGCGGGTACGCAACCGGGTACGTTCTGACGTAGGAGATCCTGGACACGCGAACCCCACCTTACCTTTCCCTCGACACCCCCGGCCTCGACAAACTAGCCAGACCCTTGCCGACGGCGATTGTAGAGGTTCACCGCGCCCTTTGGAAGGGTTGGGCGCTCGGGCTGTCTGCAGCACCGCACCTGCCGCTACAATAGATAGCACCGTCGAGGGAAAGGGGTTGGGAGATGATGGCGATCCAGGTGAACGAGCACGGCGGGCCGGAGGCCCTGAGCTACGAGGACGTCTCCATCCCAGAACCGGGTCCGGGCGAGGCGCGGGTGAGGCTCGCCGCCGCCGGGGTCAACTTCATAGATTGCTACCAGCGCACGGGCCTCTACCCGAAGGAGACACCCTTCACCCTCGGCCAGGAGGGCGCGGGTGAGGTGGACGCCGTCGGAGATGGCGTCGAGGACGTCTCGGTCGGGGACCATGTCGCCTTCGCCAGCGTGATGGGAGCCTACGCCGAGTACGCCGTCGTTCCGGTGGAGAGCCTCGTCCCGGTCAACGTGACCCTCGTCGAGGCCAGGGTCGCGGCTGCGGTCATGCTGCAGGGGATGACGGCCCACTACCTCACGCACAGCACCTTTCCGCTACAGGAGAGGCACACGGCGCTCGTGCACGCGGCGGCGGGCGGCGTGGGGCTCCTTCTGGTTCAGATGGCCAAGATGCGCGGCGCGACCGTCATCGGAACCGTCGGCAGCGAGGAGAAGGCGAAGCTGGCGAAGGGTGCGGGGGCGGACGAGGTCATCCTCTACAAAGAACAGGACTTCGTCGAGGAGACGAGCCGCATCACCGGCGGCGAGGGCGTCGACGTCGTCTATGACTCGGTCGGGAAGGACACCTTCGACGGGGGACTCGACTGTCTCAAGCCCCGCGGCTACATGGTGCTCTTCGGCGCCTCGAGCGGCCCGGTCCCGCCGGTGGATCCCCAGGCGCTTAACTCCAAAGGATCCCTCTTCCTCACCCGCCCCTCCCTAGCCCGGCACACCCTGACGCGCGAGGAGCTGCTGTGGCGCGCCGAGAGCATCCTATCCTGGATCGGCAACAACTCCCTCGAGGTCCGCATCGGCGGCACCTACCCGCTCTCGGAGGCAGCCCAAGCCCACCGCGACCTCGAGGCTCGCAAGACCACCGGGAAGCTCATCCTCATCCCGTAGATGAAGCTGGACGCGAGCCTCGGGACCGAGGGCGGCTACCTGCGGAACGTCGGCGATACCTCCCGCGCCGCCGAGGCTCTTGGCTTCGCCTGTTTCTGGACCATCGAGACAAAGCACGACGCTTCTCTGCCGCTAGCCATAGCCGCGAGCGAAACCGAGAGGATAGGGCTCGGCACTCCGTCGCCATCGCCTTCTCCCGCTCCCCGATGGAGGTCGC
>Ga0126304_10001375_pt1 | contig 11380 bp, 10 predicted proteins | sample Plot25_FD_92538 | JGI IMG/M metagenome (GOLD analysis project Ga0126304, IMG submission 92538) | Serpentine soil microbial communities from UC McLaughlin Reserve, CA, USA - Plot25 | ecosystem: Environmental > Terrestrial > Soil > Grasslands | place: USA: UC McLaughlin Reserve, Lake County... | reverse complement strand
TATAATTAGAATAAGAGAACTGGATCATCTGATTGTTCTTGTTTGAAGCCAGCAGGTCTCTTAGGGTAGTGCTTGCCGTTGGTGTATTATTTGTACGAAGTGATAATGATAATTGCACTCGTACATCATGGCTGCTGTCATTTTTGAGCGACGCAAGTTTTTCAATAATTTCCATATCATCTTCATTAATATACTTTTCGCTTATCCAAATTGCCGCCTTTCTCACCTCCGGCATAGGATCAGCAAAAGCTTTTAGCAGCGTAATTTTATCTATTGCCCCCAGTCCTTCGAGTGTCCATAAAGCATGGATGCGGGCAAGGGGGCCTGGTTTATTTTTTAAAGTTGCTTGTTCACCGGTAGCAATTTTTTTTAGTTCGGGAACAACTGATTGATCGCTGCGTACAATGATGAGCTGTTGCGCATTGTCGCGCCACCATCCGTTCGGATGATCTAAATAAGATAACAGTTTGGCGCTGGTTTTATTCAACAAATCAGGACGCGTGGGATCACGCTTAAAATCGTCATGGATAACACGGTATATTCGCCCCATTCCCCTGTTTTTGTACAAACCTTTCTGCTCAATTATTTTGCCGAGGTAAGAGTCTGGCTTTGTCCATTCGCTTTCCTGGATAATACCGTGATACATATCCACAATATAGAAACAACCATCCGGCCCGGTATAAGTATTGACAGGGCGAAAATTCATATCTGCAGATGCCAGCCAATCCTGTTGCTTATACACATCCTGGATATATATCTTGCCATCTTTGTTTATCACATCGCCTCTTTTAATTATCCGGCCTACCGGTTCGGGAATAAAATAATCTCCCAGCATATCCGCCGGCAGCCTGTCGCCCCGAAATATGGATTGGCCACAGCCCGCAGTAAATTTGCTTAACGTGTTATCTTCTGGCCGCAAAGCCTGTCGCCCTCCCTGCGCATCCAGCGTGCCGATTATTGGCCACGGTTGGGTAAACTCTTCTGAATACTGGTCCTGGAAATTTAATGCGCCATAAGCAGGCATTTGTTGTATTTGAACTGCCGGTAGTCCAGGACCAGCCTCTGAATAAAACAGTCTGCCATAATTATCACTGGTAAGGCCCCATTGTCCGATCATGTTATCGACCATCGTATCCGCCGTAAGCATTCCATTTTTGTACCTGTAACGGAGGTTATCACGCGAGGGATATATCCAGTTATCCATATTCCACATCAATGCACCATTTTGATGTTCCAGATTTCTCACATCCAACACATCATTCCGGAATACTATTTTTTGCTCATCTGCTTTGCCATCACCGTCTCTATCACGGTAGCTGCGGATATGCTGCAGGTTGGTTTCCTGTACGAACAACTGATCGCCTACGCAAAGAATGGCACGGGGTAACAAAAGGCTATCAACAAAAATGGTGGCCTTGTCCATCCTGCCGTCTCCATCTGTGTCGTCAAGCAATTTGATCCGGCTGGTATGTTCAAATTCGCCGGTGGCATTTGCATCTTTCATATAAGTATTCATTTCTGCCACATACATCCTGCCATTGCCATCCCAACAAATAGCGACCGGCTCCTGCACCATGGGTTCACTTGCTACCAGCTCAATATGAAATCCGGGTGGCAACTGAATCCTTTTGATACTCTGCTGCGGTGATAATACAGTTACCGGGGGATTGGTATCAACAACTACCCTCACAAAATTTTCCGGAAGAATGCCGGTGTTATTTTTGTGCTCACAGGAAATGAGAAATAGAAAGCCAAATGCAAATAGAAGCGCTGAAAATTTAATCATAAGCAGGTATTATGAGTATGATCGTATATTTTAATGGGTTGTAAGCAATGAAATTTCACTTTTGCAATACAAATCTTACGAAAAATTTAAGTGATTTGAACAGGTGCAGGATAGCGTGAGTGGTGAGTTCTGAGTTCTGAGTGGTCAGTCGTGAGTTCTGAGTTCTGAGTGGCCAGTCGTGAGGGGTGAGTGGTCAGTCGTGGCTGACGAGTAGTGATTGATGAGTGGTAAGTAGTGAGCGAAGTCGAACCAAATCCCCACAATGTGGTATTGACTTAATTAAAATCCAGCCGTAATATTGTATCTGCTATTTCGAGAATTTATCGAATTTAAATTACTAAGAATTTTTTGCGAACAATATTAAAACAAGTTGAGGTTCGCAAATCAATTGCCGTGCTAACCATAGAGGGAAGCAGATTAATGGGGTGTTTGGGATGAAGAGGAGCTTCCCTGGCATATAACCATTCATTTCTTTGCAAGTAGATACATTCCTCCAAATACCTTCGAACCCTGTTAATTACAACAAACACGCCTGATTAGCTTACAGCCTGTTGCAAAACGTTTTTTATTTAGTAAACAATCCTTGCATGATAGTATCATCAACTTACAAACTATCACATTACCTCGTATTTACTGATCCGGTGAATGATAAGAATGACCGGATAGTATACTCGACACGGAGTTGCAAATCGCTACTTATTTCGCCACTATGCTATGATAAGCTGACAGAAGGCAACTTCAATGAGATACCGGCTCTACTGGTTCAGAAATTACTCGACAAGAATGTATTAGTTCCAATAGTGGATGATGAATTAGACATCATTGTTAGAGATAATAAGCAGGCAATTGAAGGAGAACCACATACGCTCTACGAAGTCATTCAGCCATCTGCCAACTGTCAGTTAGGGTGCTACTACTGTGGGCAAACGCATACAAAGAAATTACTCGGGCCTTCGATGGCGGAAAAAATAATAGATCGGATAAAAACAAAACTCATTACAAACTCTTACAAAAATCTGGACGTAGGATGGTTTGGTGGCGAGCCTCTATTAGGCTTAGCGTCAATTCGAAGCATTTCAGCCGAATTGCTATCCTTCTGCAACACCAACAATATTCGATATGCGGCAAAAGTAGTTACCAACGGAATGAGTTTAAAAGAAAATGTATTTCGGGAACTGGTTAAGGTATGGGATGTGAAACAGATTGAAATTACCTTGGATGGCGTAGATGATTTTCATGATGCACACCGGTATACAAAAAAAGGTACAGGTTCCTTCACTATCATCTTTCAACACTTAATTGATGCTGTCAAAATCAAGGAACAGGAAAATCTGGATTGCAAAATCTCCGTTCGCTGTAATGTTGACAGGCATAATGTTGAAGGCGTTAGCGCATTGATTCGGCACCTGGCCGAACATAGGTTGCAAGGGAAGATCGATTTCTATACAATGAATATTTACTCCTGGGCCGGGAATAATGCGCACAATCAGTCCCTCACTAAAGAAGAATTTGCCAGCCGGGAAATACAGTGGAAGAAAGAAATGATTCATCACGGCTTTGCTTATGGCTTTGATTTACCAAAGCGCAAAAAAATTACCTGCATGGTAGTTTCAAAACAAAGTGAAATGTACGATGCAAATGGTAATGTTTTCAATTGTTCTGAAACATCGTATGCCAAACTATATGATGAATCCGCATATCATTTGGGCAATCTTGAATCAGGTGTACCGCTCAAGACACAGCGACACCTGGGAGATTGGAATGACCGTGTGCAAAACGATCAATCACTACCCTGCAACACTTGTAAAATGCTGCCTGTATGTGGGGGCTCCTGCCCTAAGTCGTGGGAGGAAGGTAACCCGGCTTGCCCGAGTAATAAATTTAACCTGAAAGACAAACTTACGTTGAATTACAAACTTATGTTGATGTTGAGGAAAAACCAGGCTTTACCGGACGTTGTAAAATGATTGAATATACTGTTCCCTGGATTTTCAGATTTTCAAACCTGCCTGCCGGCAGGCAGGTCTTCAAATTCTCAAATTTCTTAAAAATAGATTTTATGCTGGAAACACTACAAGACAGAAAAACGAACTGGATAAATTACCTCAAACAGGTCGATGTTGATGAAGAGTGGAAACAAAAACTTACCGATGAAAAAGTATTGGGTATTAGCACGCAGGTGTATTTATTTTACCCGGAGCTTTTCTGGAGCGTGTTTAGTGCAGATTCAGCTGAGAGGGCCAGCGCAGAAGACCTGGATAAATTGTGCATTGCCGGTTATTTATATTTTGGCTCAATTATCCTGGAGGATAAGATAATTGACACAAATCGTGTTGAAAACTACGAAAACATCTTACAAATTTCATGGATGCAGGAAGAATCACTGCGTATTTTACATTCCATTTTCCCTCCATGGTCATCCTTTTGGAATTTGTGGGTCAAAAGAAGAAATGAATATTTCGCATCTGTACAACTTCAAAAGGCTTCAACGTCCTTATCATTAAAACAGTACGAGAATTTAGCGGACGGTAAAGCCGCTTTTGGAAAAGTAGCTATTGATTGCTGTTATTCAATTTTTAAACATGAGGTTTCTCAAATTAGTTATAACAAACTCACTACTTCACATCGACTATTCTCTATAGGGAACCAACTGCTGGATGATATCGAAGATTTGGATGAAGATTTCAAGCTTGGGCAAATAAACCTGGCATTACAATGGGCAAAAGAGCAATTGCAGGAAAGGGAAGAGAAGTACGAGATTGGTGACATAAGTGTAATAAAAAAACATATTTACGTTTCAGGTCTTTACGAAAAAATATTAAACCTGGCGCTGGACTATTTGACAGGGGCTTTACAGGAAATAGAAAATCTGAAAGGCACAGAGCGATGGGTGGCGTGTATATTGTATAAGAAGAAGAAAGTTGCACAGCGTAAACAAATTTTTTCTATCTACAGCAAAGAGCTGTTTGTAAAAACGCATTATTCAACCACCAGGTTACAGCATTCAAAAGATGTGTCTCCCTCGAATTGCGTGGAAAGCGCTTTGCAATTTATTTTTAATCACCAGGATAAAACGGGTTCCTGGACCGACATGGTAACCAATGCCGGCTTCAGCAATGTTTGGACAACCGGTTATGTTTTAAGTAATGTCAGCGCTTGTGCGGGTTTTGCCCATGAAAAGTCCAATGCAGTAAAATTCCTGCACGATAAGAAAATACCTCAATCATTTTGGGGTTATAGCGACAATTGGGAGCTCGCCGATGGAGATTCTACCACTAACGTTTTAATGGCCCTGCTATTGAATAATGCTCTAAGCGAACCTGACATAAAGCGATTGATAGAGAGATTTACAATTGATGGGGGTCTTAGTACATATGCAGACTCTCAAGCGCTGAAGGCTGCCTTGCCTGAATTCAAAGATTTTTCAGGCTGGACGCAATCCCATGATTGCGTAAGCGCCCTGGGACTGAATTTATTAAGCCGTATGCCGGGAGGTGTTGTCGAGCAACAATATTATGCTTTGAAATATGCTTTATTTCATCACCATAATCATGACAATGTTTGGGATGGATATTGGTGGACCTCCCCCTGGTATACAACCTGTCATATTCTGAAAGCACTTATTAATAAGGAGTGGGAAAGAGAACAGTTTAATATCCAAAAAACCCTCGCCAGCGTTTTTCAGAAAGCAAATGAAAATGGCAGCTTTGGAACCCTTTATGATTCAGAGAGCATCTTTTTTACAGCTCTTGTTTTAGATACAATATGCACTAATGAATCCGTGTATAACCTATATCGGAAAGAAGCCCACAGGCTAAGTCAGTGGCTTATGAACAATCAATATACGGATGGGTCATTTAAGTCCAGCTACATTCTCCGCATACCTGCACCACACATACAATTTCCAAGTGAAGTCAAAAATTGGTCAACAGAGACAAATATTCCGGTCAATGTTGTCAAGAAAGATATCATGCGTCTATATACCACGTCGACAGTCTGTAGCGCCATGATGAAATACAATAGATTTTTAACTTAAAAAAGCAACTTATGCAAACAACAAAAAATGAAATCCGGCAGGATTACAGTGCTGAAATGCAGGAAGCATTCTATGCGGAAGATCTGGAAGAACGGTTTGAATTGGCCGCTGCGTTTCCTAACCTGGCTTGCTGGATAACCAACGTTTAGTGAAACATTAAGCCCTCACAGGCAATTTTGTAAACTCTTAAAAAGCAACTAATGCAAACAACAAAAAATGAATTCGAGGCGGATTACAGTGCTGAAATGCAGCAGGTTTTCTATGCTGAAGAATTGGAAAATCGTTTTGAGATGGCCGTTGCAGCTCCTAATGTGGTATGCTGGATCACCGACCTTTGATGAACTGTAAACTCTTACGAAATTTAGTAAACTCTAAAAAAGCGTTATGCAAACAACAAAAGATGACACCGCGCAGGATTACAGTGCTGAAATGCAGCAGGCATTCTATGCGGAAGAATTGGAAAATCGTTTTGAGATGGCCGTTGCAGCTCCTAATGGAATTTGCTGGCATATTCTGGATTAGTATTGACGTAATAAATCTATTAACCTTAAATGTAACAGTATGAAAATTGAAAATGAAAAGACACCAGTTGAATACAGTGCAAAAATGCAGGAACTATTCTATGTAGAGGAACTGGAGGATCGTTTTGAAATGGCAACTGCTGCCGCAATAGTTCCCAACCTGGCTTGTTGGGAAATTAATTTTTAATTCCCGTAATAGGTTGTCGAAAGACAACCTATTATATATTCAAATTGCTATGGATTATACACCTGAATTGGAAGATGACGTTTTCATTTCTCAAATCGAAAATGAACCATATTCATTCGTTCATCAAGCCAATTATGATGTGAGATTACGGGTAAATGCCCAAACCCATTACTTGCTACAATTAATTGATGGAGAAAAGACTATTTCAGAATTGACAACTTTGGTGAATAATCATTTCAATCAAAATATATCAAAGCAGGAGATAGACCGGTTCATAAAAAATACGCTTGAGCCTAGCGGCATTCTCAAAACCAGCCGCGAAATAATAAAAAAGGAACGGGCTCCTTATTTGAATCTTCGCATGACTCTTATTCCACATTCAATTGTGTCGAAGATCACCCGCTATTTTCAATTTTTGTTTTTCGATCAGTTGTGGTATGTTATAGGAACACTGCTGGTAGCGCTAGGTGTCATGTATGCGTCTACTATATCATTTCACGACATATCTCATTTTCTTACGCCGGCTCATATTTTGTCGTACTTCCCCTTAGCTTTAGGTAGTTGTATAGCTCATGAACTTGGGCATGCATCAGCCTGCGAGAAATTCGGAATGAGGGCCGGAAGTATCGGCTTCGGGTTTTATATATTCATTCCGGTATTTTATGCAGATGTAAGTAACGCGTGGAGTTTATCATCACGAAAAAGGGTCATCATCGACATTGCGGGTATGTATTTCCAATTGCTGATAAGCTGCATATTGGTGATCATTTATTCCATTAGCGCTAATGAATGGATGCTTTATGCTTCCCTGGTCAATATAATAAGCTTTCTACCCAATTTAAACCCCTTCGTTCGATATGATGGGTATTGGATATTGAGTGATCTGTTAGGCATGAATAATATCATTCAGAAAGCGGAAAAATCATTTAAACAAACCCTGGCGTGGTTTCTTGATAAAATGAATGGTGAATTTCCGATTAAAACTACTACAGATAAATTTTTGCTTTCCTATTTCTTAGTAAACAAAATTATGGTAGTGGTACTTCTGTTAACGTTTGTTGTATTCAATGGTCATTCCGTATCTTATTTTCCCTACAGGTTTTGGAATTTTCTTTCCGCCTTGATAATGAAGCCACAGGTATTGTCATTTAATTTTCTTAAAACTTTCATTATAGATAACCTGGTTTCTATATTGTTTTACATTCTTCTGTTCAACTTTATAAAAAAAATCCTTACCAGGAAAAAGTCGGGGACGATACTTGAGCAATAAACCTCCAGGAGATTGAAATGGTTGTTCTACTCGATTTTATATTCATACGCCAGATTTTTTCTAACTTTCCGGTCTAAATGAACAGATATGGGCTTCCAACTTGTCACTGGCAGACCAGATGCAACCGACCACCTGGTTTTTACAACAATATTCAGCCACAATGATGTTTTTTACAAAGCGGCATTGGCCGAAACCATTTCCTGGGCGGGGCATGTTATTGGCACATATGATGTGCTCCTTCAATCTCACAAAGGCACCCAACGTTTTACTTTGATCAAATTCGGAGAACATTGGAGAGCGGGAAACGAAATTGAACAAATTGGAATTGTCAATCAAGAGGTGGTTGATAAACTGGGTGCAGTCATTAGCGAAGTTCTCAAGTGACAACTGTCAAGCACTCAAATGCCTCGCTGATTTGAATCTTTGGACTGCATCGCGAACTTTTTCACTAGAGAAGAGGGACTTCTCTTGTTTTCATCGTTATCGGTTCTTATTTCTGTTTCAAAATTAGTACGAAGTCGATAGTCGGATGCCAACCAATTCTGGAGGTTTTTTACATAATTGTTGGAAGGTTAGTGATGGTGGTGATGCACGTGTTTATCTGGTCTTGCTTCATATGGTTTGCTTCCATCAATTACGTCGAAATTTGCCATCATACCTGCTGCATGGTGTTCTAATATATGGCAATGGTACATCCATGTTCCCTGCCTGTTATCGGGCATCCATGCTATTTTGATCTTAGTTCTTGGCTTCAAATTATAAGTGTCTTTCCAGGATAAGTACGCGGGAGCTTTACCGTTCTCTTCAATAACCTGGAAAAAGAAACCATGTAGGTGAAAGGGATGATCCATTAAACTTGAATTTGAAACTTCCCAAACCTGGGTTTCGCCCACCATAACGGGTTTGTCATTTACGTGCATTTTATTGTTTATAAGAAAGTTCATTCCGTTAGTCAGGCTTGGGCCGACAGATAGCTTAACCTTTCGCGATGCTTGAGCATTCTGTGGAGCTAACTGTTTAATTGACCTTAGTTTCTCTGGTATAAAAGCAATTGAAGGCTTTGGTTCTTTCACTTTTACAGTTGCAAACTTTTGCCGCTTTGCTCTAAGAAATGTCATTCTATTATATCCTATGCTTTCTAATGCAAATGTTTCACCTTCATTGAAAGGACCTATTACAACATCTAATCTTTCCCCAGGTGTAATTAATGCTTGTGTTACTGTTCTTGGAGCTTCAAGTAAACCTCCATCTGTACCAATTATTTTAAAGGCCTTACCCTCGAAGTGCAAACGAAAATAGCGGGCACTTGATGAATTAATGAAACGCCATCTTTCCATTTGATCAGCATGAATATCTATGACCGGGCTTTCTTTACCGTTGATAAGCAAGGTCTCTCCTTCACGTCCATCATGTCTTTCTATTATTCGAGGTAAGAACCAGGAAGGCTTACTAAACTCATTGTTGGCGGAAAGTTTCATATCATCTATCATAATCACTTTCTCTCCATCCAATACGGGATCTTCTTTATCCTCAACAATTAAAGCACCATACATTCCTTTTTCGACCTGTACCGTTTCGTTATAATGTGAATGATACCAGAAGGTTCCTGCATCAGGTACAACAAACCTGTACTCAAATTCTTCACCCGGTTCAATAGGCCTTTGTACTCCGTCCGTTCCATCCATTGCTGCCGGTAGTCGTATACCATGCCAGTGAATTATAGTAGGCTCCGGCAGATTGTTTTTCACTTTAACTGATACAGTTTCTCCCTTTTGTGCTTTTATGATTGGACCAGGAAGTTGGTTGTTAAATCCCCATGCCATTACTGTTTTGCCTGCCGCAATTTCCCAATTGAACTCAGTTGCTTCGAGTAGATACTCTACTACTTTAGATTCATTTCGCATAGCCTTTAGTTTTTAATTTCTGTTAGTTTAGTTTTATTGATTTGACAAGACAAAGCTACATTGGCAACAAGGGGAAAGCGTTACACAATTGTTGATTTGATTTATAGAATTTTGGGGGCCATTGGTCGAACTATCAGTTATATTCCAGTAGGCGTTTTACAACAGTCTGCAGTTGTATGCCATATTGTTGACCAATGCGATTGAGACAAACATTAAATATGTACTCCTTGTTATGAGGGTCATATTTGACTATTTGTAATGGAGATACAATAGCTTCTTCGGCGCTAGTTAAATCACCCGGTGTAGTACATGAAATCCTTCGGCCTTTTTAATGTTGGTGATTATTTTCCGTAAGTCGATATTGAGGATACTCTCGCAGGGCTGATTTCAGTTCAGCTCTATCTACATGCTTGTCCATACTGATAACTGCTTCTCCCTTTGGCAGGTCAATGTTCACATTTATAACTCCGGGAACTTTAGAAAGTAAACTATGGATCATAGCCTTGCAGCCGCCACAAGTCATCCCAGAGAGATTATAAGTATGTGTCATAAATACGAATTCAATGCACAAAGTTCCACCGGTTATGTAGGTGGGCTGTTATATATTTTTAGGAATGATTTACAATATTTTTGGATTCGCTATAAAGAAACTGTGGCGTGGTGAATATGTTTATCATTCTCCCAAACGCAAATTAGTCGATTACTCGCCACGGCCTTAATAACTGGAAAACCTCCTTTCCCCAGTGATCGTTTTTCACCATCGGGTAAGACGCACACGACTTCACCGTCTTCTGTCCATGCATAATAGTTTTTGCCGGCAATAGATTCCATTGTACAGCCTCTGCCCACACCAATTTCTTTTTCCGGCGTTCCGGGTTCACATTCATAGATGCTTCCCTCGCGGCGCCAGACCGTTTGAGGATTCCCACTTTTTTCGTTAATAGCTAACCCGCCTCCGTCCATCGGGCAACCGTTGAGTGCCCAACTACCGATCCCTAATTTTTGCGCTTCGCCAAAACTATTTCCTCCGTCTAAGGATTCAATTAAATACATGTCCCTATTGCCATCGAGCCAATTACGAAACATTACATAAACTTTGTTTCCTTTTATAGCTACCGAGGGCTTACAACATTCACATACAGTGGTGTCCGGGGAAGCATAGATCATCATATTCTTTGACCATGTTTTTCCACCATCGACTGATCTTGCCCCAAATATCTTGTTGTGTTTATCACGTAGATCAAGCCAAACCGCGAACGAATTTTCAGCATCGGCATCCAGGGCCATCAAAGCTTCCTTTCCCACAGTATCAACATCATTTACTCTTTTGCCTGCCGACCATTTCCCAGAATTATCTATAGCGTATGAAAAAATATCACCTAAACTATTGCAAGCGGTCACTATTATTCCCTTATCAGAAGCCGCAATTTGCGGCCCGCGAGAATGCGAGGCAGCCAGATCTGGCAGTCTGGAAATCAAAGCTGGCTGGGAAAAAGTATGTCCGTGATCTTTTGAAACCGCATACATAATGCTATCTCCATTTCCGAATACCAGATGTAGTTGCTGCGACTGGTCTGTCGCTAAACTTGGCATTTGTCCGGCGGCGATTAGGGAAATAAAGTCCGAATCTGGTTCCTGATCTTTACAGCCGGTCGAAAACAAGGTGAGTATTATAC
>Ga0126304_10001371_pt1 | contig 11392 bp, 12 predicted proteins | sample Plot25_FD_92538 | JGI IMG/M metagenome (GOLD analysis project Ga0126304, IMG submission 92538) | Serpentine soil microbial communities from UC McLaughlin Reserve, CA, USA - Plot25 | ecosystem: Environmental > Terrestrial > Soil > Grasslands | place: USA: UC McLaughlin Reserve, Lake County... | reverse complement strand
TGCGGAGCCGTCCACGCCCTCGTGTCCCAGGGCTCCCAGTCCTGCCAGTAGTAGACCGAGACCCTGACCGTGATGCCGCTGTTCGGGAGCGTGATCCTGCGCGAGTCGCCGTAGTGGTTGCCCTTCGAGCCCGAAGGCTCGCCGACGAACACAACGTTGGTGTACTCCTCCAGATGGTTCAGCAGAAACTGTGCGGCCGACCACGTGCTGCGCCCCATGATGGTAAACAGCCCGCCGGGCCGATCCAACTTCGACTTGATAAGCCCGACCTTCAGCGGGTGGAGCAGCGTGCCGTTGCCACCGCGGTTGAGTCGCAGGTCGAGGATGAGCTTCTCGACGGGGTTCGCCTCGACGAAGGCGAGCAGGCGTCGGGAGAAGTCGGCCAGCGACTCGGCGTCCTTGTTCCCCACCTCGTTGAGCTGGACGTAGACCGCCTTCGAGTCCGGCAGGTGCTCGAACCAGAACTTGTTCCGCGGGTCTCTGAGCCACAGGGGGGCGGGGGCCGAAGCCGCGTCCCGCATGTCCGCCCAGCCCTCCTTCGGCAGCCAGTTCAGGTCAGTGTCCGGGGGCATCATCTCCGCCGGGCCGGACGGCTTCAGCGTCAGCGTCTGACGCCGCCCCGCTTTCTCGAAGGTGAATTCTGTGCCCTCCGTGCTGCCCGAGAGGCCCAGGGCGTGGAGCACCTCCGGCATGACGAGCAGCAGGGGGGCGAAGAACTTAACGTCCATCTCGTTGTCGCGTCCGATGATCTCGCGTGCGCGCGCCACGGCCTCGTCCGGCGCGGCGTCGCCGACCTTCAAGACGCGCGCGCCCAACAGACCGGCGTGTGCGCGCTCGGCCGCGCGCACGAACAGGCCGTCCTTGAAGAGGTAGAGCTTGATGGGGAGGGAGCGGAAGCCTATCTTCGGGTCGCGCGTCGGGGCGACGTTGGTGTGGCCGTCGCCGACCATGGCCGCGATGCGGGCCATCTCGACGATGATCTGGTGGCGGGCGAGCGTCGGAATGCGTTCGTGCAAAGTCCTGACGGCCGATTCGAACTGCCCGCGCGTCATCGCGTGAAAGAGGTCTTTGTGGCGTGCCTCCATCTCCCGTGCCATGTAGCTCAGGTCTTCGCGCCACTTCCCGGCCTCGGCCTTATCGACGGTAGCGCTTGCCCTGCCGACGCCCTGCGCGAAGGAGGGGGCGGACAGAAGCAGGAGACAGAGCAAGACGCGGAGCGGGCGGCGGTTGACTCTCATCATGTGACGGCGACCTTTGCTTGAGACGGAAATTTCGAGGGCGAAGGGAAGCCCTGTCATGACAACTCTGCCCATAGAACACCGCCTGCGTCATCTCTGTGGCAAAAAAGTAATGACGCGGAAGGCCGCCCGCCCCCGCAGTCTCGGCGGCGTCTACCGCCGTTGACACCCCGCCCCTCCGGTAATATCTTCCCCGGGCGCTTCTAACCTAAGTGGAATTGGGGTCAGCAGAGATTGCTTTCGAACTGGATAGGCAGGTTGTGGCTCTGGGCGTTCGGCTGGAAGCTTCAGGGGGAGACCGTGACCCACAGGAAATTTGTTGTCATCGCGGCACCTCACACGTCCAACTGGGATTTCCCGCACATGCTGGCGACGGCCTATGCGATGCGTGTGCGCGTCTCCTGGTTCGGCAAGCACACGCTATTCGCCCCTCCGTGGGGTTGGTTTATGCGCAAACTGGGTGGGATTCCCGTGGACAGGCGGGCGTCGCAGTCGCTGGTCGGACAGATGGCCGAAAAATTCAGAAGCAGTGACGAACTCGTTTTGGGCATCTCGCCCGAGGGGACGAGAAGCAAAGTAGAGATTTGGAAGTCGGGCTTTTATCACATCGCCTTCGAGAGCGGGGTGCCGATAGGTCTGGGCTACCTGGATTACGGCGGAAAGCTATGCGGTCTGGGTATGTTCGTAATGCCGAGCGGTGATGTTAACCGAGACATGAATAAGATACGGGATTTTTACCGGGGCATCAGAGGGAGGTATCCGGAACTGGAGAGCGAGCCGAGGCTTCGGGAAGAGAATTAACTGCCAAAGGTCACGGCCTACCAACAGCATGCACCCGACTTTCCATGATTATTGACACTCCGCCCCTCCGCTAAAATCCTTCCCCGCGTCCTCACGTCAGCTATACAAGTGTGATACAGCGCCGGGCCAGCGCAGACGCGTGGATTCATGTGACGACGCAGGCGTCGTCACTCACTTTATCGTCAGCACCGACTTCGCGAAATACTCGGCTAAGTTTCCGCGGTGCTCCAAGACTTCGCGCTTCCCCCACGCGATGACGTACACGCTGTATGTGCCTGCCGGCAGCTTCAGCTCGTCGCCGACGGTCGCGTACCGACGGCTGTCCATGCCTATGTTCTGCTGGTACTCGTTCACGAATTCCACGTCCCTGCCGTCCGGCCCCCGCCTGTAAAAGACGATGCCGATGAAATCCACCCCGACCTGCGACGGGTTCTCGAACAGGATGTTGAAGGGCGTGTTCGCCGCCCACTGGCTCGACTGCCCGACGCACTTCCAGGCGTCGTCAACCTCTTTGCAGACGCTGACCTTGCCCTGACCGGCGGCGGTGTTGCCGGCCGCCCGCGCCCCGACCGTGTCCTCGCCGACGGTGAAGTCGGCCGTCGCCCACACCTGCGACTTGTCGAAGTAGTTCGCCATGCGCACGAAATACTTGCCCGGCTTGTTGACGGTCAGCTGCGCGTAGGCCGTGGTGTGATGCTGAGAGGCGGTGTAATCGACGTACTGAACGTGCTCGCCGTCGGCGTCCGTTTCCGTCACGAGGAAGGTGATGCCCGCGCCCGTGGGCACGGCCGGGAAGGTCGCCAGGATGTTGACGTTCCGCAAGGTTCCTTTGGGCCGAAAGGTCTTGGTGGGGCTGACGCAGGTCGCGGTCTCCACCACCAGCGCGCCGTACTGTTTCTTAGTGATCTTCAGTTCCTCACAGGTTTGCAGCTCGATTTTGGGTTGGGCTCGGGCCGAGAGGGCGAACCCCATCGAACAACAGACCGACAGCACAAGCAGGGCGAGATAGCGTGTATGCAGGGGCGACCGATTCATCTCCTCATCTCCTTTCACGACGGCGGATACTATCGCCCGGGAGAGTTTCGCGTCAATCATCGGGCACCGACGTGAGCGCGAACGCCCGGCGGCTCCGGGCAGTAGTATCTCTAAATCAAGCTGCGGCTGGCTCCGGCTCAGACTTCACCGGCTCCCGTTGACACCCCGCCCCTCCGCTAAAATCTTTCATCGCGCCTGGCCTTGCCTCGTATAGAATGGCGGAATATGAGAGACGCTTACCGGAGCGGCGCCGTCGGGGCGCTGATGGATGAATACGAGCGTGCGGCGTCGGAACTCGGACGCCTGGTCGGGCGGATCCCGGACGACGAGTTCATGCGGGTCGTCGACGCGCAGACGAATGATGACGACTGCCGTTCGGCGCAAACTATCATGTCGCACGTGGTCGGAGCCGCGTACGGTTATGCCGATTACATTAGAGAGCAGTTCTCCATCGCGTCCACCCGCCCTCGACGCGAGCTTCTCTCACGCCGGGAGGCTTTAGAGCAGCTCGGCGCGGCCCTCGAATACACCGTCGAGACTTTAGATGGCAGGTGGGAGATGAGCGACGAAGAGATATCAAAGACGGTCATCAAGAGCCGTTGGGGAGTGGTATATAACGTGGAGGGTCTGTTGGAGCACGCTATCGTGCATATTCTGCGACATCGCCGACAGATAGAGAAATTCATCCGGCGGGATAAGCTTGCCGTGCATTCAGGCGTCTAACGACTTAGCCATCCCGACGCCTCATCAGCGCTCCGTCTGGCCGTTGACACTCCACCCTTCCGGTAATATCTTTCCCGCGCTTCCACGGCCATACGCTGGCTGACGAGTGAATCAAGCGGGGCGGTTCTGAATTGATTCCCGACCGTGCCCGGCTCTCAAAGCAGTGCCGGCTGAAGACGTCGGGACGAAGGAGTTCATTATGAAGCTCAGGGCACGAGGGTTAGTGACCGCGTTTCTGACCACGGCCATCGCCGGGCAAGCCGTGTTTGTTCGGGCCACGGGCGCGCGCACCCCTGCGCGGCAGGCTCAGACGTCCGACGCCGCACGGATCGCCCGATTGGAGACGCTCCTTGAGAGCCTGAGGCAGGAGCTGAAGATACCGGCTTACTCCGCCGCCGTCGTGAAGGATCAAAAGGTGCTTTGGGCGAAAGGGTTCGGTTACGCCGACGTCGAGAACAAGATACCGGCGACCGAGCACACCCCTTACCACCTCGCTTCGCTGACCAAGACGTTCGCCTCCACGATCCTGATGCGGCTCGTGCAGGAGGGAAAGGTCAAGCTGGACGACCCCGTCTCAAAGTACGGCGTTCTCCTGGAGAGCGACGGCGTCATCAGAGTGCGGCACCTGCTGTCGCACACGTCCGAGGGGAACCCGGGCGAGCAGTATCGTTACAACGGCAACCGCTTCGCGGAACTGGACAAGGTGGTTCAGAAGGCCAGCGGCAAGTCGTTCGGCGAACTTTTAATAGCCAACATCCTGGAGCCTCTGGGCATGAACGAGACGGCGCCGAACGTGCCCACGATAGTCGGCACAAGGTCGCCGGGCGCGGGCGGAGGGGCGGCCGAGGATGAAGTGAAGGCCGCCGTGTTGGACATCGTGGCGGGCTTCAACTCCGGCGACGTGGGCCGAATCGAGCGGCGTCTCGCGCCCCAGCACAACGGCTTTCAAGGCGAGGGAGGGTTCTTAACCTCTTTTATCAACGCCGCGGAGCTGCGGGACGCGTTCAAGGCGGGTTTCAAGCTGAAGTTCGAGGTGCATGACCTTGAGGCGGCCGTCTACGGCGACACCGCCGTCGCAACTTTTCTGATGGGCGGAACTGTCACGCGCCCCAACGGCGCGCCGCGCGCCGAAGGCCCCTGGAGAAGTTCGTTCGTCTGGAACAAGCGCGACGGGACGTGGAAACTCGTCCACTCTCACCGGTCGGCGATCAACGGGGCCATCATCACGGAGAAGCACCGGCAAAGGTTCGACACGGTGGTGAAGACGCTGGCGCAGCCGTACGCGCTCGACCGCGAATTCAAAACCACGAAGATTCGTTACCCCGAAGGGTTCAGCGTTTCGGCCGGGTTGATGTCCACGGTTCTCGACATGGCGAAGTATGACATCGCCATCGACCAGAACAAGTTTCTCACGAAGGAGACCCAGCAGCTCGCCTTCACGCCCGCCCGTTCAACCAAAGGCGAAGAGCTTCCCTACGGCCTCGGGTGGTTCACGCAGAACTACAAAGGCACAAGGCTGCTCTGGCATTACGGGTACTGGACCGGCAACTCGTCTTTCATCCTGAAAGTGCCCGAGCGAAACATGACGTTCATCATCATGGCCAACTCGGACAACCTCAGCCGCCCGACCGACCTCGGCTCCGGCGACGCGCTCAGCTCCCCCGTGGGGCTAGCCTTCTTAAAGACTTTCATCTTCCCGGAGAAGTTCGGCGAGACCTTGCCCGAGATCAGTTGGGATGCCCCGGCCTCGGAGTTGAAGGGTCAGCTCAAACTGGTGTCGGGAAAACCCTACGCCGATATCTACCTCAAGGAGCTGGTGTCAAAGCTCCGCATACGCCAAAGCGTGGGGCGCGCGAACGAGGCAGCGCCCCTGATGAAGACGTATGCGGAACTCTTCTCCAAGCCGATGCCTGAAGACCTTGCGAAGCTGCCGTTGGTTGCGCGGATAGTGGAAGTGCCGGACAAGGCAGATAAGAGCGTGGCGTTTAGTCTGGCGGGCACGCAGGAGGTGCGTGTCTTCGCCATCGGCGAGGGACAGGCCGGCGAGATGTTTGACTACGGGTGGATCGAAGACGCCGACAAGGGAGTTCACGTGTGGGAGATGCAGGAGCCGAAGACCACACACGCGGGCGGCGCGGGTAAGAACCGGAAAGTTGACCTGGTCATCACCCTGCCGGCGGGGAACTACAGGTTGCGTTACAAATCTGACGACTCCCACGCTTTCGGCCAGTGGAATGGCCTGCCGCCGGATATTAACTTTTGGGGAATCGCGGTCTACAAGAAATAGTCCGTCGAGGCGGGCCGCAACGGGCGACAAACACAACGGTGCATCCGACCGCCGAACCGGAAGCCGTCTCCGTCTGGGAAAAGGCACCATGAAAATCATCTCCGTCAACGTCGGCCGACCGCGCCTCGTCGTGTGGAACGGGCAGACCGTCTCGACCGGCATTTATAAAACGCCGGTCGAAGGCCGGGTCGTCCTTCGCACGCTCAACCTCGACGGCGACCGGCAGGCGGATTTGACCGTCCACGGCGGCACGACTAAGGCGGCCTACGCCTACCCGGCGGAACATTACGCCTACTGGCGTGGAGAGCTGCCCGACACGGAACTCCCCTGGGGGATGTTCGGCGAGAACTTCACCACCGAAGGGCTGGACGAGTCGAGCGTCCAGATAGGCGACCGCTTCCGCATCGGCTCCGCCGAAGTGACGGTCACCACGCCGCGCCTGCCCTGCTATAAACTCGGCATCAAGTTCGGGCGCGCGGACATCGTCAAGAGATTTATGGCGAGCGGGCGCACAGGCTTCTACTTCTCTGTGCAGCGCGAAGGCGAGGTCGGGGTGGGGGATGAGATTAAGCTGACGGGGCGTGACGAGAACGGCGTCACGGTCGCCGACGCCGCGCGGCTGTACGTGCGTGACAAGGACGACGCCGAGACTTTGCGGCGCGCCATTGCGGTCGAGGCTCTGCCGGAGAGCTGGCGTGAACATTTCCGTCAACAACTCGCGAAAGCCGCTCGGGCACACGGTTCGCAAAGAGGGGCGCGGGAGGATTCGTACCCGTCATGAACGCACCCCTGAGAATCAAGAAAGTTCGCCCCGGCGACGACACGGACACATACTGCGGACGGTGCAAAGCCGAACGCGCGCATCAGGTCGTCGCCCTGAATGCGGACGGCGTCCCCGCCACAGTCATCTGCCGCACCTGCGGCGGACAGCACCGCTTCCACGAGAAGAAGGAGCCGACCGTCCGCCCTGCGGCGGGAGGCGCGGCGCGCAGGGGCCGGGCATCTGCCGGGCCTGCACGAGACGCGCCCCGTGGGCCTTTGCGCGCCTACTCGCCGAAAGAGGTTTACGCCGAAGGCGAGTGGGTAGACCACGCGAAGTTCGGGCAGGGAAGGGTGACGCATGCGCGCGGCGGCAAGATAGAGGTGCGGTTCGATAAAGAGAGCCGCCTGCTCATACATGACGGTTAACGACATTCGTCAGGACGAGTCAGACACCTTCGGCCAACCTCACGTCGGCGGAAGATTGATTCGGGGCGGACGTCGAATGTCGTACAAGATCGAGAATATCAACACGGACACCTGGCACCGGGTCATGGAAGACCTCAAGGCCGCAGGGTTTGAAGAGAGTTATCGTTACGACGGGATAGACGCGGGCATAGACTTCAGCAGGTACGAGCTGTTGAACCGAGCCGATGACGAACTGGTCGTCTTCGAGTGGGACAACTGGACGGAAGGTGAGATCAAAGCCACGCCGTCTCGGCTCGAAGCGCTCCGCGAAAAATATCAACTCCCCGAGCTGGTAGAGGAAAAGTAACTCTCTCTCCTTTCACTCTTGAATCTCATGGTAAGGCGTGGAACATTTCTAGCGGCGCTCGTCTCCGTTTGCCTGCTGGTGGCAGCTTCGGGCTGCCTGCGGCGTGAGAGTCCGGAGCTGGAAAATAGGCTCAACGAAATCCTGATGTCGGGCAACGAGGCGCTGGCCGCCGGCCGTTACGACGAGGCCATCCGGCAGTTCGACGCGGGGCTGGCGCTCGGCCCCGGCAACCCTGCCCTCCTCACCAACAAATCCCACGCGCTGCGCTCGCGCGGCGTCGTTCGCTTCAACGCATCGCTTCAGCTCGGCGACGAGGCGGAGAAGGCGGCCGTGCGAGAGGCGGCGAGACGGGACTGGCGTGAGGCGGCTGATCTGGGCATCCAGTCCGTCAGGCAGATGAAGTCGGCCGACCTCTCGGAGATGTGGTTTGATAAGAGCGCCTACGAGATGAACAGGCGGGCCGCCTGCTCCGCCAGGGCGGAGGCGCTGCGCCTGCTCGCCTCCAAGTTCGACAAGACGCTGGCGGACGAAGCGCTGGCGGCGATACACGAATACGCGGAAGTAGAACGCGACGCGGAGACGAGGGCCAAGGCGCGTCTGGCCGCCGGGCAGATGCTGCTCGACACGGCCCGGGGCGAGCAGGCCGCGGCCGAGTACCGCAAAGTCCTGGCCGACGACCCGGACAACCTGGACGCCGTCTTAGGCGTGGGGCTGGCGCTCTTCCAATCCGGAGACAAGGCCAGGTACCGTGAAGCCGCCTCGCACCTCCGGCGGTTCGTCGAAGCGGCCCCCGAGAATCACCCTTTACGTAAGTCGGCGAAAGACACGCTCGATTTCATGAATCAATAAAGCGGCCGGCACTTAGAGGCGGCCGTGCGTTCCACGGGCGAGCCGAACGCGCCCAAAGTTAGTTCGTATTCTCATCAGTGGAGGGAAGACATTCGCAGTGATGCAAGCCCCCGTTTACACAGACGTGCTCCGCGCGCGTCGCGCCATCGCGCCATACCTCGCGCCGACGCCTCTCAGGAACTACCCCGCGCTCGACCGACAGCTCGACGCGCGCGTCCTCGTCAAGCACGAGAACCTTCAGCCCACCGGCGCCTTCAAGGTGCGCGGCGGCGTCAACCTCGTCTCAAGGCTCTCCGAGGGGGAGCGCGCCGCGGGCGTGGTCTCCGCCTCGACCGGCAACCACGGGCAGTCAATCGCCTACGCCGCACGGCTCTTTGGCGTCAAGGCGCGCGTCGTCGTCCCCGAAGGCGCGAACCCGCTCAAGGTCGAGGCGATGCGCGACTTCGGCGCGGACGTCATCTTCTACGGCGCGGACTTCGACGAGGCGCGCGGGCACTGCGAGCGTCTGGCGCGCGAGACCGGCGCGCGCTACGTCCACTCGGCCAACGAGCCGCTGCTCGTCGCGGGCGTCGCCACCCACACACTTGAAATCTTCGAGGAGGAGCCGGAGACGGAAGTCGTCTACGTCCCCGTCGGCGGCGGGAGCGGCGCGGCCGGGGCGTGCCTCGTCGCACGTGCCGTCAGCCCGCGCGCGCGTGTCATCGGCGTGCAGGCGGAGAAGGCTCCGGCCGCACACAACTCCTGGCGCGCGCGCCGGCTCCTCGAAGACAGGATGGAGACCGAGGCCGAGGGTCTGGCCACGCGCGTCGCCTTCGAGCTGACACAGAGCATGCTGTGGGAGATGCTCGACGACTTCGTGCTCGTGACCGAGGAGGAGATTCGACAGGCCGTGCGGCTCTACGCCGAGACGGCGCGCACGCTGGCCGAGGGCGCGGGCGCGGCGGCGCTCGCCGGGGCGCTCAAGACCCGGAGTGAGCACGCGGGGCGCACCGTCGCGCTCATCCTCAGCGGCGGCAACGCGACGGTCGAGCAACTGCGCCGCGCGCTCTCATGACTCACAGGGCGGGCGCACGGGCGTGTCTCGCCGACGTGCGGCTAAAGGCCGTAGCCCTGATTCCGTCTGTCGAGATATCTGCCACGCGCCCGGAGCCGGCGGTGTTCTACTATTGAAGTGTCGTCTGATTCTGAAGATGCCGGAGGACTTCGATGGCGGGGCAACGCGTAACGCGTCTGGCGTCTATAGCCGCGACTCTCACGCTCCTCTTATTAGCTGCCGCAGGTCATTACCGCGCGGGCTTACACGCCGCAGTCGGACAGAAGACAGCTCCGCCGCGCGCGTCCGGCGTGCGAGAGGGGACGATGGTCTTGGTCCCCGGCGCAACGTTCCGGATGGGCACCGACAGCTCGGAACTCCCGCGCCTCCAGGAACTCTTCGGCATCAAGCGCGCAGACCTCTTCTCCGCCGAAGTCCCGCAGCACGCCGTCACCGTCGGCTCCTTCTACATTGACAGGTACGAGGTCACCAACGCCCTGTACAAGAAGTTCCTCGACCGGAACCCTCAATGGCGTCGCGGACGCATCCAGTCCCGCTACCATAACGGGAACTATCTGAAGCACTGGGACGGCGACAGCTATCCGAAAGACAAGGCCGACCACCCGGTGACAAACGTGGGCTGGTATCCGGCCGTGGCCTTCTGCCGTTGGGCGGGCAAGCGTCTGCCGACCGAGGCCGAGTGGGAGTTCGCCGGACGCGGCGGCCTCTCGGGGAAGTCGTTCCCCTGGGGCGACGAGCCGGCCGACAAGACGCGCGCCAATTACGGCGGGAGCGGCATCGGAGAGACCACGCCCGTCGGGAGCTACCCGGCCAACGGGTACGGGCTCTTCGACATGGCGGGGAACGTGTGGGAGTACACGGCCGACGAATGGGGGGCGTACCCTTCGTCCCCTCAAATCAACCCCGTGGCGGGCGGGAACCTGTTCCTCGACGACACCTTCCACGCCGTCAACAGCCGCCGCGTCATCCGAGGCGGGAGCTGGGGCGGCGCTCCCGTCAACCTCCGTGTCGCCTACCGCGACAGCCACCCGCCCGAAGGCGCGCGCGACTTCGTCGGCTTTCGCTGCGCCAAACCAGCGCCTTCCCGGTAGCGTCGCGCGCCGTAATCTTTCTCTGCAAAAACTGTTGCTTTCTCCGCAACACGGCGTTACTCTCCCGCCTGTGGGCGTCACCTCCGCATTCCGTCGCCCGCAAGACACACTAACCCCTAGCCGCCACTAGGCAGCCCGTCCGCGGCAGGACTGGCTTTGTGACTAAAGCAGCGCCGGCAGAATCGCGAGCAGGTCTAACGCGACTCCCGTCAGGCTCTCCGACACACCGGGCGTGTGTATTATGCCGTTAAGCGTCGTGTCCTCCGTCGGCTCCTGCACGGCGCTCGCCGGCTGTGGTGGAGGCGGCATAGGCGAGCCGGGGGTAGCCATTTCTCCCGCGAGCGCGGGACAGCTAAGGACTAGCAGTAAGGCTGCCGTCGTCAATGTTTTCCGCATCGCTCTTTTCCTCTTCTGGTTATGAAGTTGTTGAATGGTTCAGCCGTCCATCCCGCGTGGGTGTGACGGTTTTTTCGTAAGCGCCGAAGATTCGGCAACTACAGGAAGGACTTGCCTCACATGACTTTAGCAGATGAGCGACTGAGGGGACTAGACAACCCTTCACTCACGGCGGACGAACGTGCCCTGCTTCGTGCCGAGGTGGCGGCAGACCTTATTCATAAAGGCCAGTATGAGGCCGCATGCGAGGCTTTGGGTGAACTCTGGCGGGGCACGGGACAGCGCCCCGACTTAGAAGGATTAGGAGAGAGGACCACTGCCGAATTGCTGTTACAGGCGGGCATACTGTCGGGCTGGCTCGGCGCTAGTAAACAAGTACAGAGG
>Ga0126304_10001370_pt1 | contig 11396 bp, 6 predicted proteins | sample Plot25_FD_92538 | JGI IMG/M metagenome (GOLD analysis project Ga0126304, IMG submission 92538) | Serpentine soil microbial communities from UC McLaughlin Reserve, CA, USA - Plot25 | ecosystem: Environmental > Terrestrial > Soil > Grasslands | place: USA: UC McLaughlin Reserve, Lake County... | reverse complement strand
ATCTACCAGTTGCCGTTCGGAAAGGGTAAAGCCTTCTTGAATCATGGCGGCGTCGCTGACCAGATTTTCGGCGGCTGGGAGCTTTCGGGACTCGTTCAGTGGTCGTCGGGCGCGCCGATCACGTTTATCGACAATCGCGGCACGCTCAACCGCACGGGACGCTCGACCAGACAGACGGCGAGCACGAACCTGACGAACGATGAGATTCGTGCGCTCGGCGGAATCTTTGAAGAGAACGGAAATATCTATTTCATCAACCCCAACGTTCTTTTGCAGACATTCAACCCGGCGACCGGACGCTACAACAGCACGGCTTCGCAGGGCTTCGGCACGACGCCGTTTATGGGACAAGCGTTTTTCAACACCAATCCCGGACAGACCGGCAATGTGTCGCGTGCGGTCATCAATGGTCCGAAATACTTCAATATCAACGCCTCGCTATCGAAGAATTTCCGCTTCACCGAAACGATGCGTTTGCAGCTGCGGGCGGAAGCGTTTAATTTACTGAACAACACGAATTTCGCGTTTGCGACCGCCGCCGAACAGCGTCAGAACATTACCAATCTGGCGTTCGGACAGGTCACCGACACGACCTCCGCGCGCGTCATGCAGTTTGCGTTCAGGTTCGAATTCTAGAAAAAAGAGGACGAACAGAAGAGGAAAAGGGAGAAGGGAGACAATTTCTTCGTTAATAAGCTTGAATCTCAAATAAAGCGTTCAAAATTATTAACGAGAAAAAAATCTCCCCTTCTCCCCTTCTACTTTTGTCTCTCTTTCTCCTCTTCTCCTCTTCTTTCTTAACCGTCGCCGGGTTCAGATGCGATGGTTTTCGGCGAGCGGCAGGCTGATGGTGAAAACCGTGCCGCGCCCCATGCCTTTGCTTTCGGCGGAAACCTCGCCGCCGTGCAGGCTTACGAGATGCCGGACAATTGAAAGTCCGAGTCCGAGACCGCCGTGCGAGCGCGTCGGCGAAGCATCGCCCTGCCGGAATTTGTCGAAAATGTAGGGTAGAAAATTCTCGTCGATGCCGATTCCGCTGTCGCTGACGGTTATTTCGACCGTTTCGTCCAGACGTGCCGCGCGCACCTCGACGCTGCCGCCGTCGGGCGTAAATTTGACGGCGTTTGAAAGCAGATTTCCGAAAACCTGGCGCAGGCGCGTCGCATCGCCGAGCACGAAAAACTCGCTCCGGTCAAGCACAATCGCAAAATCGATTGATTTCGCTTCCGCCTGCGGGCGCAGCGATTCGGCGGTTGTGCGGACAATCGCGCCGATTTCGACGCGTTGTTTGTCGAGACTAAATTTGCCGGTCGTAATCTGCGAAACGTCGAGCAGATCGTTGATAATTTCGCCCTGCGCTTTGGCGTTGCGCTCGATGATTTCGAGCGCTTTCGGACCGTCGCCGGCTTTCAGCTGTTTGTTTTTGAGCATCGTCGCCCAGCCTAAAATAGCGCTCAGCGGCGTGCGCAGCTCGTGTGAAACAGTCGCCAGAAATTCGTCCTTGAGCCGTCCGGCAAGCTCGGCTTCGCGGTGCGCGGCTTGCTCGCTTTTAAAGAGCTCTTCGCGTTCGTGCTCCGCCTGGCGACGTTCCGATACGTCGTGAAAAACGATAATCACGCCGATGATTTTGCCTTTCGCATCGCGTATCGGCGCGCCGCTGTCTTCGATGGGAATTTCCGCGCCGTCCCTGCCGAGAAGGAGCGTATGATTGGCAAGCCCGACCGTTAAGCCTTCGCGTACGACTACCGAAAACGGGCTTTCGACCGTCTCGCGCGTCGATTCGCTGATGATTTTAAAGACTTCGTCAAGCGGTTTACCGACGATTTCCGGTGACTTCCAGCCGGTCAGGTTTTCAGCGGTCGGGTTGATAAAGCTGATGCGTCCCGCCAAATCGGTCGCAATCACGGCGTCGCCGATGCTCTTTAAAGTCACCTGGAGAAGCTCGCGCTGCTCGCGCAGACGCTGTTCGGCATTGCGCCGCGCACTGGCAAAAAGGACGATGCTTAAAAAAAGCACGAGCCGGTTAATCGTGTAAAAAACGAGTCTTTGCGCGGGCTGCTGCGCCGCCGCCGGGCTGGAAAGCGTAAAATAAACGAGCGTCGCTTCAAAGAGGAGTGTGATAAATATGCCCGGCGCTCTGCCGAGATACCAGGCGGTCGCAATCAGGAGCGCGATAATTAGAATGGTTAAATCGAAGTTAAACGAAAAGAAACGCGAAAAAACCTTGCTCATGAGAAAGATAAATGCAAACCCCAAAAGCGGCAGTCCGAAACGGAACGCGATTGATAAGATTTTTCTGTTCATTTGACCCTTTGTGCGCTAATCGAACATTCTATAACAAATACGTAAAGCCTGACAAAAATCCAGAAAAATTAAATATCGGCCGCCAATACAAAAGCCGGCACGTAAGGTCGGATTACTTGCGTGCAGTATCCGCCCGTCTTCGGTCAATGCCAAAATTGCCACACAAACAACAGGAAAGATAATGCCGAAAATAATTGAAAGGATAATTTGCAATATCATAATCGAGGTTGAGAGTTGCGTAATTTTATCGTTAAATCGCCCACATCACAGCACCGGGCGCGAGGAGTGGGAAGATGTTTTTCAGTAGAGATTAAACTTGATTTGTAAGAGTTTTCATTCGTTCCGTAAAGCTTAATTCTTTAGAATAAAATCGGCGGCACTGAACAGGTAAAAAAGAAGCAAAATAAATGCGGCTGCCGCAGCGAACAGCAATAATTTGAACCGCCGCGGGTGAGGGCGCCTTCCAAACTCGATTTTTACAAGCTTTCTTTTTTGATTCATCTGATGATTTTTATATTAAATTGCCAGAATCATAGCATAGGTCGCGCAGTTTGCGAAGGATGTTTTGAGAGAGTTTGTTTTAATGTGAAAAGGTTTTATACCGCTTCTTTGAGCAAAGCCGGGTACGTGTAGAAAAATCTGTAAGGTCGCTCGACGGGCGACAAAGATTATCGCGTCGGGTTAAGCGAGTGAGAGATTTTTTTGAACTTCGTGCGTCAGCGGGTCGGCTTTGTTTTCTTCGGGCTTGCAGTAATAGAGCCGCACGCCCGGGTTTTCGCGGTAGAGCGTTTGACAGCGGTTGCGAAACGGAATCAGGTGACCGGCGTGCGCGTTCCATTTGCCTCTTGCCTGGTAAAGCACAAGACGCGAATCGACGTAGAGACTTACCTTTTCGTCCGGCAGATTCTTATCGACATAAAGCAGCGCCTTTTCGAGCGCCGTGTATTCGGCGACGATGTTTGAAGTGTTCCGTCCGGTGATCAATCCTTTGTCGGAGTAAATCTCTTTTTCGCCCTCGAAAACGACGAACGACCAAGCCGCCGCGCCGTTCTCGCCCGGTGTAGCCGAGCCATCGGAATAGATTTTGATATTACCCATAAAACTCGGTCTTTAGATGATTTTACGAGCCGCCGGTTTGTGTGAAATCTTTCATCATCCGGGCTTTGCACAAAAATTCAGCAAATGAAACGAATTGTTAAAATCAGCCACGCCTTTAACACGCGCATTTCACGAAAAATTGTTAAAAATTCGCGTTAAGCGCGTGGCTAATTTTAATTTTTGTGCAAAGCCCATCATCCAGCTCAAAAAAAACTTTGCTTCTCAAGCGGGAGAAAAAGATATTTCCCGCTTGAGAAGCAAAAGATATGCAATCGCAAGGATTTTTTTTAGATTTATTTCCGCGCTCGAACGGCTTTAATTAAGGATTAATTGTTTTTAGCGACGGTCAGATTCGGATTTGAAAGCAGGTCGTAGTGCGACATTATTCGGGTGACGTAGTTTTGGGTTTCGCGGTAGGGCGGAATCTGGTTGCCGTATTTCATGACCGCGCCTTCGCCCGCGTTGTAACCGGCGAGTGCGAGCCGCATATCGCCGCCGAATTTATCGAGCAGCCAGCGCATGTATTTTACTCCGGCTTTAATATTCTGCTTCGGGTTGTAAATGTTGGTCACGCCGAACCGCCGCGCCGTGTCGGGCATCAGCTGCATGAATCCGCTGGCGCCTTTATTGGATGTCGCGCGCCCTTTAAAGGCGCTCTCCTGGCTCATCTGCGCGTAAATCAGCAGCGGATCGACGTTGTAAAGCGTGCTGAATTCCTCGATGTAACCGTCAACCGTCAAATTTCCGGTCGAAAGCCCTTCGAGTGAGGGTTTTTTCAATAAAATCAGTAACCCGTCGTTATTTGCGGGTTCGACGACGCGAACCTTCGGCGCTTCTGCCAACGCGGGCTTTTTTACCAGCTCGCTCGCCGTGAGCTTTTTTACGGGTTCGACAGTTTCAGGCTTTTGTTCTTCAACGGCCGGAACTTTTTTTGCTTCCGCCGTCGCTGTTTCAGAAGTTTTATCGATCGGGTTAGCCGGTTCGGTTTCGATTACCGGTTTGTCGGATTGGACGCTGACGTTTTCCGCCGCGTTAACATTCGCAGTCGGTTTATTTTCTGTTTGGACGGTTGTCTGGGCTGAAATTGAAAAAACGGAAACGATGGACAAAACGATAGCAAGACAGATTTTTTTCATCAAATAAAATTCCTTAAAAAATATGAGCGCAGGTCAACTAAAAGCCGTTAATTTCCGACGCCGGTTGAAAAAATTATTTTTGGGAAATTTATGGATTAAAACTTAAAAGTTTTAAATCGATTAAGGGGTTCGCCGAACAAATTCGATAAATCAAACAATTTCAGACAGTATTGTATCTCTTCTTTTTTTAATCTCTTCAAAACCATGCTTAATTGTTTGTATATCTATAAGACGAAAAAATGATCGGAAGCGTTGCAAAGAATTTTACGAAAATTTTCACAAGGTTTTATGTCGCGTTTTGATGCATCGCCAACTGTCTATGAAGCTAACGAAACAGCCGAATTTCAGCAGTTTTAGCGGTTTTTTCATTGTTTCCTAAAAAGGCACGCCGGTTGCAGTGCAGTATTTACGGGAGGTTTCGGTGATGAACAGAACGACTTTGGGAATTTGGGCGCTCGTCTTGTCGTTTCTTTGTATGGGTGTAATGGGATTTACCGGGCATGATGCGCCGACGACCAGCAATTTTTTACCGACGCCGGTGCCGCGGCGGACCAATCCGTCCGACCCGACGCCTAAACAGTCACCCTATAAAAACCCGTCGGACCCGACGCCGACGCGCTCACCCTATAAGAATCCGTCGGATCCGAATCCTAAACGCTCGCCTTACCGGAATCCGTCCGACCCGACGCCGACGCCGTTAGACTAAAGCGGGATTTTTGTAGTTACTTGCTGCGTGGTAATTTTCGGCTTTTCGCTGATTAACGGGAAAGAAAGGCATTGAATTTATGTACGAAAGATTTACGAGCAAAATACGGAATATCGAAAACGGTTTTAAGTTCGTCAATAGTCGCCCATTATTACGCGCGGCAGTTTTCTGCATTCTTTTGGCGGCAGGCTTTTTCCCGGCAGCGGCGCAGGGCAATATCAACGCGTACATTAACGCCGCTGCACAAAGGCTCGACCCGAAAGTTGCCGGTGCTGTCGCTCAGATTGAAGGCACGCCGCGCCGCCTGCTTGCGTTGCGCGGGTATCTGCGCGGCCGCGCGGGATTAAAAACGAAATGGAGCTGGACCGCCGGGGAAATTGCCAGTTATAAAGAATCGGCGGAATATAAAGCGGCGTTAGCCGAGGTCGAGCAGGTCAAGGCTAAGTTTACGGAACAAAATCCCGGCTATTCGATTGAGGTCAATACGGAAGTCAGAACGCTCGAAGCGCAGATTGCAAGCTGGAACCGAACCGCGTCGGTCGGACAGGCGGCTGACTTGCTGTTTGCCGCCGTTCAAAAAGAGCTGGCGGCTGCCGCTTACAAGGAGCAGCCCGACGAAGCGAGCCTCAGGCGGTTTCAAAACTTTTTGTCGAATCACAGTCCAGCGGTCGCGCCGACGGTCGCGACGCCCGGATTATCACAGCACGGACAGCTCCGCGCATTCGATTTCAAAATCAGGCAGGGCAGTCAAATCATCGCGACGACCGATTCGGCAACGATAAAAGACGTTTGGGACGCGCAGGGCTGGACGCGTAAACTCAATGCGGGGGTCACTGCGGCGAGCCGCAAATTTGCCGGACCGTTAACCTCTCCGCGCGAACCGTGGCATTATACGTACATTCCTTAAGGAAGACTAAAATTCCGTCTCGAAACTCGATTTTATGAGAAAACGGAGCCTATTTTTCCGCGTCGATGGAATATCCAGTCAAGCTATTTTTATCAGTCCGTTATCGGTTCCCACGTTCGTCCCACAAAAATCCAGGTCTGCCCGGTTTCGGTATTTATCAGAAAATTGAAATTCTCCCATTCAGCATATATTTCATATTTCGGCGTCGCATTAGTCGAAGAGGTCGGTAATCGGCCGCGCACATCGAGCAGAAACCACTTTCTTCTTCCTAAATCATAGATATAGGTTTTGCCGGTATATCTATCCAGTTTGACGGTGGTTGTACTATATGAAGCCATCGGGACTAATTGATAGCGGGCAGTGTCCGGCAGCACAACGACCGGTCTGTTGATGCTGACACTCCCTGAAATCGGACTGGTTTGCGCGTCAGCGCCGACGGCGCAAATAATAGTTATAAATAGGGCAAAAGTTATTTTCATAAATATTCTCTCCGCTTCGTAAGACACGCGGAAGACTGTGTTTGGTTTCAAAAACCGGCGGAAAATATTACCTGCTGATTAATTTTTTAGCCGCGAATGGACACGAAAGAACACGAAAAAAATAAAATAAATCCTGTTCGTGTATTTTTGTGTTTTATCGCGGCTAATTTTCTTATGAACAAAAACGCCCTACAAGACCGTGGAAGCTTATCGAAATAGGCGGGCATTTAAATAAAAAATAAGGGCATGGAAGTCGGTATACCAACTTCCATGCCCTTATTTGCGCTCGTTATTTACGAGAACTATTGCTACTACTGCGTGACCGGCGCTAATGCGGAATTGACTTCAATCTTCATCATCGTGCCCTGCGCGCTGGTGTTGATAACGCGAACGGTCGTTCCCGTTTTCGGAACGATTACACCGGCGGCAGCGGTTTCCGCAAACCAGTAGGTGTTGGCATCGTTGAATTCCTGAACAGCCGGCTGCGACGGGTATTCTGTCCAAAATCCGCACGTCGTCGTGGTCGTCGTCGTCTGATTCGGAGGCGTGCCGGTCGTCGTCGTGATAGGCGCTAAACAGTTCGAATCGGAAACAGCGCCCGACAGACTTCCGCGGAAGGGAATTCTCAGCGCGTCGGTCGGTTCAAGCCCGAACGTCGCGTCAAAAGACTGGACGCGGCTCGTCCACGGTGTGAAGTTCCAGAGCTTTCCGCCCATCGGAAGCTGGCGACGAAGCAGCGGTTCGGGATGCGCATCGATAGGAAGAATGCGACCTTCGCCGCGGTGGAGACTCGTGTTGTTATTCGCCTGCGTCGTGTCCCAATAGGTAATCAGAAGTCCATCCTGATATGCATAGTGGTCAACCCATGAACCGTACGGCGTGATTCTGCCGAAGGTGTACGGACCGGTTTCGAGACCCTTATCGTAAGTCCGGTACTGTCTGTACTCGGCGATGTAATAATGCGGCGCGTTGGTTTTTTCGAGACCGTTAGATGTCTTAAAGCCGTTCAGCGTCCAGCCGTTGTCGCCGTTTTCGGCGTTGTCTATTGCCGTGCCGTTGAGCGTGATTTCGTCGGCGAGAAAACCGTTGAGCGTTGTGTTCGGGTCGGTTTTATAGCGCAGGCGGAGAAGCACGGTCTGGTTCGCGTACGGTGTCAGATTAAACGAAGCAAATCGCCAGCCGTTCGGCGCGTTGACGGCATTACTGGACGATCCGGTGATGCCGTTGCCGAGGTTATTGTTGTTCGGGTTCGATGTCGTCGTCAGAGCGGTCTGCGTTCCGGAAGCGTTGGTGTAAGTGCCCGAAAGGTTCGTCCAGCTCGTGCCGCCGTTGTTGGAAACCGAAACGTAAGCATAATCCCAGTTCGATTCAATCTGGTAATTGAGCCGCATATTCAGCGTCGAAGTGCCCGCCGGTACGGTGATCGATCTGGTCAGAGTATTGTCGGCGTTGTCGGCTTTGCCGCCCCACCACGCGTATGTTCCGTACTGGAGTGAGCCGAGCGACGGGTCATAAAGGAAGAGGTCGTTTTTGTCCGCCGGAAGCGTGACGATGACCGCCTGCGCTTTCTTGGTGTTGGTTTCCGCCGGTCCGAGCTTGTGTTCCGAATAAAGGCCCGCCGAAGCGATGTCGAAATTCGACCAGCCGAGCTGAATTTTGTCCCACGCGCCGAAATCGCCCGGATTCGAACCGATGTCGGTCGCGCCGTCGCCGAGGTATGAGCCGCTCGACATAATCGTCCAGAAACCGGTCGCGTTGTCGCCGCCGTTCGTGTCGTAGTGGTCGGGAAGCCCGAGGTCATGGCCGTATTCGTGCGCGAAAACGCCGAGCCCGCCGTTTTCCGGCTGAATCGTGTAATCGCCGACCCAGATGCCGGTTCTGTTTACCGGATGAGCGTACGTTACGGTCGCCGCGGTTGTCGGGGTCGCGCTCGAAACCGACGCGCCCGATGAACCGACAGTGCTGCCGGTCGGGTTGGCTCCCCAGCCGCCGCCGAACTCGACGCCGCCGTCTTTGTTGTAAGACGGGCCGTCAACGCCGCCGCGGTTGTACCACGCCTGCCAGCGGTGCGACCAGATAGCGTTTGCGCCCTGCGCGCCGCCGCCGGTTTCTTCGCCCGCGCCCGAGTGGACAATCTGGAAGTGGTCGATATAACCGTCCGGCTCGTCAAAGTTGCCGTCATTGTCGTAATCGTAGCGGTCCCACTGGTCGAAAGTTTTCAGATAATCGGTAACTTCCTCGAGCGTTTTGCCCGCCGCGAGCTGGTCACGCGTCCAGATGTTGATCGCGTCGGCAATGAACGTCCACGCCGACGCGTCGCCCAGCGTGTTGCTGCCGTAGCGCGCGCCGTTAAAAGGAACTTTGACCCATTCGGTGACGTTGCCGTTGATCGTGTAGCGACCCGACGACTGCGTTTGGTAATAATTAACCATACGGTTGAAGTACAGGTCGTCGAAATGGTCGCGATTGTAATCGGCCTGCCAGATGGTGTTGTTGTCGAATGTGCGGTCCGGCTCGGCAATCTCGTTATGAAGCGGCCCGTTGTAGGTCGGAATACCGGCGGTCGTCGCCGTCTGGTTGCCGTACTCAGCTAAGATGACGAATACGCGGTCGTTTCGTTCGAGCTCTAACTCGACGTACTGACCTTTGGCAACCTGATGCACCTTGCCGGTGCTTTTTTTGCCGGCAATTTTCTGCTGGAGGGCTTCCTGGCGGCGCTTGTCTCTTTCGGCGGCTTTGGGCGACTTGAAATTGTCGCCGTCGCGCTTGATTGAATCTTCCTCGGAATCGTCCGATGAGTTTTGTATAAGGTCTAAACCTTCTGCAACGTCATCCGCTTGTCTGTAAATTTGAGCGTTTACAGAGAGTGAAGCGGACGGAGCGAATATCGATAAAATTAAAAGCAGAGCCGCGAACGTCGACGGCGCAGAGCGTTTAACTGCAAATTTCATAAATGGTTCTATCTTCTCCTAAATTAAAAATCGAATTATTTCGGATAAATTGCGCGGTTCGGGGCGCAGAAATATCCTCGGATGGGAATAAAAGTACACAAATATACCTAACTTTTACCTTAAACAGGCAACAACAAATTAAAGGGATAAGCTTGATCCGGTGAATCGGTTATTAAGTTTGATCCGGTGAATCGGTTAAATTGTAAACAATATTTCGCACAGGTAGATGTTATCTATTGCCCGTGAGTTGTAAACGTAATCTTTACATCTCATAATATTGAAAACATTTTGTCAAGCGGTTTTCGGATTCCGTAATGTAAAGATTTGTATAGCTTTAAATTTTGATCGTCACATTTGTAAATCAAAGATTAAAAATTTCTTCGGACAAAATATATGAACGAACCGATTCAAGTTTCGACCGCCGCTGCCGGGTTGATTGCTGCTTGGGGTGATGTCGCCGGCTGATAGCCGACGGCTGCGAGCGATGCTTTTCCGAAAGTATTTGCGGCCGCCGCGGACGAATTAAATAAACCGAAAATCGATTGACTGCGTATCTGTTTAACGAAGGGGAAACGCGATGAAACTTTACTTTTCGATTATTGTGGTTCTGATTTCAGGTCTGACAATCTTCAGTCAAAACAAAAAAAATCCCGAAACGAATGCAAAAAGCAATTCGATTGCGCTTGAGCCGTGCGAGGTCGCAGGCGCACAGCCGAACTCGAAAGAAAAAGCTCTGTGCGGCAATTACGAGGTTTTCGAAAACCGCGCGCTTCGAAAGGGGCGCCGCATTCAGCTGAAAATCGTCGTTTTTCCGGCGACCGGACAAAGTAAAGCGCCGGACCCGGTTTTTTACATTCCCGGCGGACCGGGTTCGTCGGCGACCGAAGACGCGCCCTACATCGCGGCTGACATGGCAAAGGTTCGCGAACGGCGCGACCTTGTCTTTCTCGACCAGCGCGGCACGGGCGGCTCGCATCCTTTGAACTGCACGTTTTTTAATCCGAACGATTTGCAAAGCTATCTGGAGCATTGGAATCCGCTCGAAGACGTTCGTAAATGCCGCGCGGAATTGGAAAAAACATCCGACCTGCGGCTTTACACGACCTCGATTGCGATGGACGATTTAGACGAAGTCCGTGCCGCGCTGGGGTTTGACAAAATCAACATAACGGGCGGTTCGTACGGTACGCGGGCGGCGCAGGAATATTTAAAACGACACGGCAGAAATGTCCGCGCCGCACATCTGCACGGCGTTTCCCTGACCAGCCAGTTTATGCCGCGTGATTTTCCGCAGGGTAATGAACGCGCGCTGAACGGCGTCATCGACGAATGTCTGGCGGATGAAGCGTGCCGCGCCGCGTTTCCCGATCTTAAGGCGGAAGCGAAAGCCGTCCTCGAAAAATTGCTGCGCGGACCAATTGAGACGGAAGTCAAAGCTCCGGCGGATGGAAAGGCCGTGCGCGTTCGGCTCTCGCGTAATTTAGTCGCCGAAGCTGTTCGCTATATGCTCTATTCGACCGGCGGCGCGAGCCGCGTTCCACTATTTCTGCACACGGCGGCGACCGGAAATTTTACCCCGCTCGCGGAAGCCGCGATTTTTTACCGGCGCGAGATAGTCGGTTCGGGCGCGACCGGGTTATATCTTTCCATCACCTGCGCCGAAGATTTGCCGTGGATAAAAGCGGGCGAAGGCGAGCGCAACGGCGAAAACACATTTTTGGGTGATTACCGCCTGCGCCAGCAGCGCGAGGCGTGCGCGCTCTGGCAGCGCGGGGATATTCCGAAAGACTACAGCGCTCCGACGCGCTCCAAAGT
>Ga0126304_10001368_pt1 | contig 11401 bp, 11 predicted proteins | sample Plot25_FD_92538 | JGI IMG/M metagenome (GOLD analysis project Ga0126304, IMG submission 92538) | Serpentine soil microbial communities from UC McLaughlin Reserve, CA, USA - Plot25 | ecosystem: Environmental > Terrestrial > Soil > Grasslands | place: USA: UC McLaughlin Reserve, Lake County... | reverse complement strand
TGGGAAAATTAACTGGTGACACCAAATACTATGATGATTGTGTCAAACAGATATTGCAATTTTCCGAACGGATGTTCAATAAGGAAAAAGGAATTTATATGCACGGTTGGGTACAGGAGATGCAAGTTCACCCGCAATTTCATTGGGCACGCGCGAACGGTTGGGCCATCCTTGCTATGGTGGAGTTGCTGGACGTTTTACCGGAAACTCATACAGGGCGGGCAACGGTCTTACAGCAATTGCAGGCACATGCAAAGGGACTGGCATCTTACCAATCGGGTGAAGGCTTTTGGCACCAGCTGTTAGATAGACCTGATTCGTATCTTGAAACGTCGGCAACTGCTATTTACGCCTATTGCCTGGCGAGAGCCGCCAATAAAGGATGGATTGATAAACTCGCCTACTCGCCAATGGCGATACTCGCCTGGAATGCTGTTACGACAAAAGTAAATGCAGGAGGACAGGTCGAAGGAACCTGCGTGGGAACAGGAATGGCTTTTGATCCGGCGTTTTATTACTATCGACCCGTTAATGTGTATGCTGCTCACGGGTACGGGCCCGTGTTATTAGCAGGCGCTGAAATAATCAACTTGTTAAAGAGTAATACATTTGAAATGAACGATAGTTCTTTGCAACTAAAAAAATAAAAGTCCATGTTTGCCACGAATTCCAGTGTGTCGGAGGAGACGATATTATAGGGACAACATTCAAATCAGAAAGTTTTGCCACTAATTACACCAATTGCCACGAATTAATTCGTGATAATCCGTGTAAGTCGTGGCAAACGAAACAAAGGCATCTTCTTGTTTTACAGAATGACATTCGGGGAAACTTTGTAGTGCACAAACTTAGCAGTTAAAAAAAGCACCTAATCCAAAATAATTCCAATGAAATCATTGATATGTACAACTCCTCGTCACTTTGAGTATGAAGAGATGAATAAACCTGCACCAGGAAAAGGCTTTTCTTTAATTAAGATCAGCAGGATAGGCATTTGCGGAACAGATCTGCATGCGTTCGAAGGGACGCAACCTTTCCTAAGTTATCCTAGAATTCTCGGACATGAGCTGGCTGGAGAATATGTAACCGGCGATGCACCAGGTTTTAGTGAAGGAGAACGCGTTACATTCATCCCCTATTTTTATTGTGGAAACTGCATTGCCTGCCGAACCGGGAAAGAAAACTGTTGTACGAATATCAAAGTTTGCGGAGTTCATATTGATGGAGGGATGGCTGAATACTTAGCGGTTCCCTCTTACTCGCTGATTCATGGCCATGATCTTAGCCTGGACGAGCTTGCGTTAGTGGAGCCACTTGCTATTGGAGCCCATGGAGTGCGCAGAGCGGAAATTATACCGGGAGAATTTGTACTCGTTGTCGGAGCTGGCCCCATTGGATTGGGAACAATGGAATTTGCCCGGATAGCCGGAGGAAAAGTGGTTGCTATTGATATCAACGATAACCGTTTACATTTTTGCAGAACAAAACTGAAAGTCGAGCATACCATTAATGCGATGAGTTCTGATGTTTTAAGTCAATTGAGTGAAATCACCAATGGCGACATGCCTTCTGTTATTATTGATGCAACGGGAAACCTTAAAGCGATCAGTAATGCTTTTCAATACCTGGCTCATGGCGGACGATATGTGCTGGTAGGTTTGCAAAAATGTGATATCTCATTCAGCCACCCAGAGTTTCATAAAAGAGAAGCCACGTTGATGAGCAGTCGCAACGCCACTCGGAAAGATTTTGATCACGTAATGGATTCCATGAAAAATAATCTTGTTGATCCAACGACGTATATTACACACCGTGTTACATTCGATAGTGTAAAATCTAATTTCGACAGTTGGCTCAATCCTGCAAATGGCGTAATAAAAGCTATGGTTGAGGTGTAACAAATACCAGGGTGTTTTCAAGTATGAAGTACGAAGTTAGAAGTACGAAATATGATTTGCGCTGTAAGATGTTTCATGTACGATGTACCTAAGGAGATTTGACAGTATAAAACAAGAATGGAACTGCTAAATTAATTTTACTTATTTAAAGTCCTTCCGGTTATAGGAAATAAGGACCTTTTTAAGGATCTATTCAGACCTGGCACGTCAGACTTCATACTTCAAACTTGGATCTCTTACACCGTACATCTCAAATCACCTGCTTGCAAATTCCTGTGTCCAGTAACTGCCTACCCGCGCTACTCCCATTTCTCGAAACAAGGGGCTCATAATATTTTTACAATGACCTTCGCTTTTTAACCATCCATCCATTACGGTCTGCTCGTTTGAATAACCTTTAGCAATGTTTTCGCCATACGCCTTCCATGCATACCCTGCGGCGTTGATTCTGTCGCCTGCAGTCGACCCATTAAGTCCCGTATGATTGAGATAATTATTAGAATTCATTTCGTTACTATGATTGAAGGCAGCCGTTGTGAGTTGATCGTTCCAGGTGATTGCTGCCACCGGTGCCATAACGGTCGAGCCACAGGTACAACCTGTTTGCCGTACAGTATTAACCAGTTGAATTAGCGTTGTTTTATTGACAGTACCAGACGGATTTCCCGTAGGATTTGTTTCCGCGGGGGTGTTATCTGAACCATTCTCCTTTTGACAGGAAAGAAGACCTAATGAACCGCAAAATATCAGCAATAGCCATATTCGTTGACAGGGCATAGAAATTTTAGACCGGATAACTCATAAAGCTTACCATTTATTGTAAAAATTTTGCCAATTCCGTTTGGTATTCCTTTGCAGCGGAGGCAGCATGATTGGCAAAGTCCTTCTCGCCTGACACGAAGATGATTGCACGGCTTGCATTTATCAACAAACCCACGTCTTTATTCATTGCCTTTTCAGAAACCTCCTTCAGACTACCGCCTTGTGCACCGACGCCGGGAACCAGGTAAAAATAATCCGGCGTTTGTTCGCGGATATTAATCAACTCATCAGATTGGGTAGCCCCGACTACAAACATTAAGTTATCGGGTGTCCCCCATGTACAAGCTTTCCTCAACACTTCTTCATACAGGTAGTTTGTCTGACGTCTTATAGTATGAACTCCTTCGTTGAGAATTTCAATCTCAGTAGTGATTTTTTTTAGCTCAAAGTCGGCTGCACCAGGATTTGACGTGAGGCCAAGCAATATCACCCACTTGTTTTTATATTCAAGAAAGGGTAACACACTATCGCTTCCCATATAAGGAGCTACTGTAACGGCATCAAAATTCAACGTTTCAAAAAAAGCCCTGGCGTATTGAGAAGACGTGTTTCCTATATCGCCTCTCTTAGCATCGGCGATTTTGAAATGAGTTGATGGAATATAATTGACGGTTTTCTCCATCGCCTCCCAACCCTTTACACCGAGTGCCTCATAGAAAGCAGTATTGATCTTATACCCGACACAGTACTCCAGGGTAGCATCAATGATCTGCCTGTTAAATTGAAACACTGGATCTGCATTCGATAAAAGATGCCTGGGAATCTTAGTAATATCCGAATCAAGGCCAATACATAGATATGTTTTCTTCTGTCGTATCTGATCAATCAATTGATGGCGTGTCATGGCGGCGAAGATAAAAGTTTAAAGTTTAAGGTTTAAGGTTAGAGTTTGAAGTACCAAGGGCGAAGTCCTAAATAAGGAATACAAAATAATAGAAACTAAAAAGCCGACCTGGAGTGATCTATGTTTTTGTTTTTCAGTGTCAAAATTTATCACCTCGCAGTTCATACTTCTACGTGAAATTTTAAACTTTAAACCTTAACCATTCAAGATTAAACTTCTAACGATCTCCCCAAACCTCCAAACTTCTTCAAAGCGATTATATAGAGGAACAGGAGCGATACGGATTACGTTGGGTTCACGCCAATCGGCGAAAACTCCCTGGTTAGATAGTCCGTCAAAAATTGATTTTCCATTTTTCAGCATGAGCATTGAAACCTGGCAACCTCTTTCAAAAATGTTCTGCGGTGTTAGGATCTCAATGAGCTTTTCATCTGAATCTTTGTTAATTGAACTCAAAATAAATAGCAGGTATTCACTTAACTGCTTTCCTTTTTTAAACAATCTCTGAACGCCTGCCTCTTCGAAAATATCAAGTGACGCCTTGTGACAGGCGTATAGTATCATGGATGGCGTACTCAGTTGCCAACCCTCTGCGCTTTCAATAGGCTGAAAGCCCTTTTCCATGTTAAACCTTGTTTCTTTCTGATAGCCCCACCATCCGCCAAATCGATGCAATGCGGGGTCCTTATGAAAACGTTCATGAATATACACGCCACCGACGGCGCCAGGGCCTGAGTTCAAATACTTATAGCTGCACCAACACGCGAAATCTACGTTCCAGTCGTGCAGAGAAAGAGCAACATTGCCTGCAGCATGCGCAAGGTCATAGCCTGCAATCGAGCCGGCATCATGTGCTGCTGCCGTTATTTCTTTCAAATCAAATAGCTGGCCAGTATAATAGTTAACGCCTCCAAGTAACACCAACGCTAGGTCGGCTTTGTGGTGCCGGATCGTTGCGAGAATATCTTCGGTTCGCACCACATGCTCGCCATTACGGGGCGATACTTCGATCAATACTTCATCAGGATCAAGTCCACAGCGTTTCAGATGTGTTTCAAACATATACTGATCACTTGGAAATGCTTTCGCCTCACACAGTATTTTTTTTCTCCTACCTACAGGCTGATAGAAGCTAACCATCATTAGGTGAAGATTAACCGTTAATTGGTTCATGACCACCACTTCATGAGGCAATGCACCAACAATCACGGATAGGGTTTTCAGCAACTGGTCGTGATAACGCAACCATGGATTTTCTCTATCAAAAAAACCTTCTACACCATGGCTCGCCCATTGATCGAGTATTTGTTGAATATATTCAGAAGTGGATACAGGCTGCAAGCCCAAAGAGTTTCCAAGAAAGTATATTTGCTCTTCATCATCTTTTTTCGGAATAATGAATTTATCTCTGAAACGAGTCAACTCATCATTCGCATCAAGTTCTTTAGCAAAGGCTACTGAATTTTGAAATTCCATAGTATGCAAATCATTAAAAGAAAGGTGGTAAGAAATCAGGACTCAATAGGGGAATAACAAAATCCGCAAGCACATGTCATATGGACCCTACCCGTCCACCATCCACCTGGATACTCACCCCGTTCACATAAGAAGCGGCCGGGGTCGCAAGGAAGGCAGCCATTGCTGCAATCTCGGAAGCTTCACCGAATCGTTTCATGGGAATATCGTGCATCATCTCTCTTTCTATTATATCGTTCGCAACATTTCTTTTCGAAGCATTTGTTTGAATAAGACTTCTAAGTCGCTGCGTTCCGGTGTAACCTGGCAGCACGTTGTTTACCGTGATATTAAATTCACCTAATTCATTTGCCATTGTCTTTGCCCATGAAGCTACACCTCCACGAATAGTGTTTGAAACTCCTAAATTTTTATTTGGAATCTTAACAGAAGTAGAGATAATATTAATTATCCGACCGTATCGCGCTTCTTTCATTCCGGGAACAACTGCTTTAGCCAAAATATGATTACAGATCAAATGCTGATTGAAAGCCGTTATAAATTCATCTTCACGCGCATCAATGATCGGCCCAGGAGGCGGACCGCCGGTGTTGTTAATGAGAATTTGAACAGGTTGTGCCGCAACGATTGCGTTAATTACCGCGCTTAACTGTTCTGGCTTCGAAAATTCTGCAACATTGTAAGAATGTAATTGCCTGTTTCCAATATCTAATTTTTGAACAGCTTCCTGTAACGAAGACTCATTCCTGGAAAGTAATATACAATTAGCCCCAAGTAAGGCAAGTTCTTCTGCAGTAGCCAACCCTATGCCCTGTGTACTTCCGCAAACAACAGCCGTTTTTCCTTCGAGTGAAAGATTCATAAGAAAATCGATTTATGAATTCAAACGTAAGCAATAAGTAGGAAATATTGGGATGTAGGATGCGGGAATAAGGATAAGTACGAAATACGAAGTACGATGTACTACGCGGGGTGGAGAATGCAAATGTTGTATAATCCAAGGTAGTCACTATTCACTATCCCCCATCCACCATTCCATTCGATTCACTATTCACAATTTCCAACTAACCATTCACCACTGACAACTCACCACTTACTTCCCGAAAAGATCCGGGTAATCAGTAATGATTCCATCTACCTTCATTCCCCGCAGTTTGTCCATTGTTGCCTTGTCATTTACCGTCCACGGAATGATCTTCATCTTTCGGGCATGACATTTCTCGATTAGTTCGTTACTTACTAAACTGTAATGCGGACTGTAAATCGTTGGAAGAAAGCTCAACTCGCTGAGTTGGGTTTCTAATAAGCGTTTATCAGTGTCTTCGATCAGAGCGGCGGTTTTAATATGTGGATATTTCCTTTTCATTATTTGTAGCGTCCGGAAATCAAAGGATTGTATAATTACTCTTTCAGCAATTCTTTTTTGATTGATAACCTGAATTACCAGATCAGTGAACTCTTCTGGTGCGGGATGAAAGATATGATCAGTCAGTGGTTGCAACTTTGTTTCGATATTATAAAACGGCGCCGGGATACTGTGTGCGCGGCAAAATTTCTCAACAGTATCAATTACATCTGATAGCAGTGGTTTTTTTACTGGCAGTTTTTGTTGCTGTGAAAACCGGGGATGAGGCTTTATTCCAACATCGAATTGCTGCGTCTCGAAGTACGTCATCTGGAAGATATTGAACCCCCTTTCTTCTGACATTTCAACCGGCCTGCCGTCTTGCTTTGTGGAGATGTCGTGACTGAAGAAAGGCTCATGCGAAATGATCACCTGTTTGTCTTTAGTAATGACCGCGTCCATTTCTAAAGTGGTCACCCGTAATTCGAGCGCCTTGATCATCGCGGGAATTGTATTTTCGGGCATAAGGCCGCGGCAACCGCGGTGACCTTGCTTATCAAATACAGGTAATATCGAAGACTCAGATTTTTTCACAACATGACAGGCTACGACAATGCCAATAACTAATATCAATTCAACCAGGTCCCTGATTCTCATAGCACAAGATTACAGAGTGTGGATTATAAACGGTTCGTATCCGTTTTAAATAATTGTGAAGTTCTCTTTTGCATTTCAGATGCTATTTGCCGTGAGTCATCGTCAGATTGTTGCAACTTATCAATGATGGAATGATAACTTTTTTCATCCCTGTTCTGGCTAAGCTTAAAAACGTTATCAATAGACGTCACTTCAATCTCAAAAGCAACGATGGCTTTTACCATCTTTTGCACATAATCTGTCGGAAGCTTCTCAAACAAAGAAGGAGAATCAGGATTATTTTCAAAATGACTCGTCGTCCGTTGAAGTATGTTTAATAACTCTTGTTCACCCTGAAAGGAGAGCAAGCCTTTCACATGCACGCTCATATAATTCCAGGTAGAACCCTGCCTGGGATCTGTGTATAGACTGGCGCTTACATAAGTGTGTGGCCCTGTGAAAACTGCGAGTACGTTCTTGTTCGCCAGAAATGCCTTATGATGATCAGTTTGTTTCATCATGTGACCAGTCAGAAATAATTTTCCATCACGCTCGTCAATAAATACCGGAATCTGCGTCGCAACGGGTTTGTTATCCGAATCACATCCTGTTAAAAAAGTAAAAGGATGTGTACGCATAAATTCCAACACAACAGTCTGATCTTCTTCTTTGAAGTATGGTAAATTATACATTGTCGCGAAGATAAATAAACCCGACGTAACTAATACTTTTGACATATCGAAAACGTTTTTTACTTTGAAGCACTCACGTTTCGATGAGGTAGTATAGACGACGATTAAATTTCGCTCAGTAGCGAACAAAGCGATGAAGTGTGCGACGCAACGAAAGTTAAATAGTAAAATCTCTGCCTGGCCCACAATTTTCTAAATGCGGAAACACCCCCGAACCAATAATTACCAAAATGTCATTTTGATTTTAGTTTGCTATGTGAAAACTGTGTTCCCGGTATCTATGTGATAAGAGAAGGGTCTACCACATAGACGCATACGAAACATAGGTGAAGGAAAAAAGTATCATTTTCTTTGACGTGTTGAGTAATTATTTAATTGTAGGAATCATTCCCCTCACACCCACATCAATAACAGGCCCAATCCAGATACTACATTAGCCTATCATCACATCATTCTAAAATTTCTACAACCTTCGGTGCAGACATTTGGGCGTTACGCATGGCAATGCTCCTGGCGGTTAATCCCGCGAAATCAACAAAGGCCTGTTGACTGATTTTGTCGTCGCTTACCATCACTGGTATTCCGATATCACCGCCCTCGCGGATGCTTTGTACCAACGGTATCTGTCCGAGGAAAGGAATATCATAATCTTCGGCTAACCGTTTTCCTCCTTCTTTTCCAAAGATGAAATATTTATTATTCGGAAGTTCTGCCGGAGTGAAGTAGCTCATGTTCTCTACCAATCCAATGATTGGAACTTTTATCTGTGGTTGATTGAACATGGCAATAGCTTTTTTTGCATCAGCTAAAGCAACATCCTGCGGAGTTGTAACAACAACCACACCAGTTACAGGAACTGTTTGCACCAGCGTTAAATGAATATCACCAGTACCAGGTGGCATGTCGATGACAAGATAATCGAGTTCGTCCCAGAATACTTCTGTTACAAATTGTTTGATAGCACTACTTGCCATTGGACCGCGCCATATGACCGCATTTTTTTCATCAACAAGTAATCCAATGCTCATCAATTTAATCCCATAACGCTGCAGCGGAACGATCATACCTTTGCCTTCATTATTCACCATCATTGGCCGTTCACCACGTACACCAAACATAATCGGTACACTAGGCCCATAAATATCTGCATCCATCAGGCCAACTGTTGCTCCGCCCTGAGAAAGTGCTAGTGCAAGGTTTGATGCTACCGTACTTTTTCCAACACCTCCCTTTCCACTCACTACGGCAATTATATTTTTTACCTTTGGTAGAACAGCCTGTGCATCTTTACGATTAGTGGTTGTATTGGATGTAAAGTTCACCAGTACAGTTACTTCTTTACTCACCAGTAATTTAATTGCATTCACACATGCGTTTCTAATCATATCTTTTAACGGACATGCAGGAGTTGTCAACACAACAGTAAAAGAAACATCATTTCCATTAATCACGATATCCTTTACCATATTTAGTGTCACCAGGTCCTTCCCCAAATCGGGCTCCTGTACATTACTTAGCGCCTCTAATACTTTCTCTTTAGTAATCATTCTAGGTGTTTTGTTAAAAATCCGGTCTGACCGCAAAATTAGCCAATAGGCTCTGCATTTCTTCTATGTATTTTGGGGTTAGTCTGTATATTTGGAACCCAATGAAACGAATTCTACTTATCAGTTTCCTGCTTATCACTGCTACTCCTTTCATCGCGAATGCACAGTTTGAAAAATTGAAGGATTCGGTGGTTCAGTTATTCGGTGTTGTTATGACAGCAGACAGCTTACAAGGAATTCCTTCAGTAAGTATCGTGGTTAGGGGGCAAAACAGGGGAACTGTGACAAATGATCAGGGTGTGTTTTCTATTGTGGTGCTTAAGGGAGATCAGATAGAATTCAGTTCAATTGGTTACAAGTCGAAACTTGTAGATATCCCAAGAGACATAGAAGGGAATCAATACAGCATGATTCAGTTGATGGTAACCGATACAGTTTATCTCCCCGCAACGATCATCAGGCCGCGACCAACAAGAGAACAATTTGAAAGAGATTTTCTTAATACCGATGTACCGGCTGATAATATCGAAATTGCCAGGCAAAATACTGAAGAATCGAAACGACGCATTTTATCCAAAGCACTCCCTGCAGATGGTGGCGAAGCAACGAATTACAGTCTCAGTAATAATGCACGAAGATATTATCATGCCGGACAGGCACCTCCTCAAAATATCTTTAACCCCTTCGCGTGGAATGAGTTCATAAAAGCGTGGAAACGGGGAGACTATAAGAAGAAATAATTTTTCCCATTTTAAGTTCGAGTCCGGAGTCATAAAGAGAAATAATTTTTCTTACGTTCTTAAGTTTGCGTGTGCAGCACCAGTCCGACTTGGCAGACTTCGGTCGTTTGTGAGTTAACATGTGATTCGCTGCTTCCTTATAATTTGTGTAAGGATGGTTTTTTTTCCAGGTAATTCTTCAACAACTCAAGTGTTTGAGGCCAGGCTTTTACTACTGCGTCATAATACCAATCCCAATCACCACCATACTTATAACCTGACTGTACAACTCCTACCTTGGTCAACTTATCATCTGTTGCAATAAGGTCTATTTCAAGTTCCATCGGTCCAAGGATTTTCTTGTCCGGATTCAGGTACACAAAATTTTTTATCATCAGGTACTCACCAGGGGTCAGTTCTTCAATGACACCAGTAGAAATATATTTGATGCCTTGTTCGCTGATATTCCAGGCAAGTGTATATACACCGCCTGCCTTAGGCTCTATGAGAGAGCGTTCAACTCCCCACCATACTTTGAGATGTTCCTGGTTTAAAAATGCGGGCAATATTTTTTCTGGCCGTGCATTGATTTCGATCGAAGCTGCTACCAATCGCATAAATACAGGATTTGACGATTAATTTTCAACAAACCGGTTTCCAGTTTCAAATTTTTAGGCAACCCTTGCAGTAAACGATCTCGCAGGGATGCTTTATAACATATTAAAGATACTTTTGTCATTCGTATCTTAAAATTAATATGAATTATGATTCGTATAGTTTCGATCATTGGAGCTGGCACAATGGGAAACGGGATAGCCCACGTATTCGCCCAATCGGGATTTACCGCGCAACTTATTGACGTAAATAAGGCTCAGCTTGAAAAAGCTGTTCAAACAATCACCAGGAACATTGACAGACAAGTTGCGAAAGGCACTGTGACAGAGGAGCAAAAGAAAACATCTCTGCAAAACATCTTAACGTTTAGTGATCTGAAAGAAGGAGTTCAAAACGCTGACCTGGTTGTAGAAGCAGCTACTGAAAACGCTGAACTCAAACTAAAGATATTTAAGCAGCTGGACGAATCGGCGCCGATGCATTGTGTACTCGCTACGAATACATCCTCAATATCCATCACTAAAATAGCAGCTTCTACAAGTCGCCCGGACAAGGTGATAGGAATGCATTTTATGAACCCAGTGCCCGTTATGAGGCTTGTGGAAGTTATCAACGGTTATGCAACTGATAAGAGAGTGACAGAAACAATTGTTGCGCTTAGCAAGCAATTGAACAAGATCCCATGTGTGGTGAATGACTATCCAGGATTCATTGCAAACCGTATTTTAATGCCGATGATCAACGAAGCTATCTATAGCTTATACGAAGGAGTGGCAGGCATTGAAGAAATTGATTCCATTATGAAAC
>Ga0126304_10001367_pt1 | contig 11406 bp, 8 predicted proteins | sample Plot25_FD_92538 | JGI IMG/M metagenome (GOLD analysis project Ga0126304, IMG submission 92538) | Serpentine soil microbial communities from UC McLaughlin Reserve, CA, USA - Plot25 | ecosystem: Environmental > Terrestrial > Soil > Grasslands | place: USA: UC McLaughlin Reserve, Lake County... | reverse complement strand
CCTTGTAAAAGTTTTGAATATATCTGTAAAAAGTTTTATCGCGAGATCGGGCGCAAGCTTGGAATAACTTCCGGGCGCATGGAGAATTAGCGGGTTAATTATAAATAAAAAAAAGAGAGAAGCATGAAAATGCTTCTCTCTTTCAATCGTTTATTGAAAACTATTAGTTGTTCAACACGGTTCCGGTCGTCACACGGGTTGTCGCGTCCGCCGTCGGAGCGGTGGCACCGGCTAAGTAGTAAAGAACACCAACTTCACCGATGTAGAAAGCGCGTGTTCCGGTTGCCGAGATACCCGAAGCGACTTGCGGAGATGCCGTAGCATCGAAGAACGCCGGCGCGGTTGTGGTCGGCGCAATCGGGGTAACCGCATAGTTATATCCGCTTTTCACGCCGGCACCTAAAACGCTGTCAACGATACCTGCGGTCTGCATGTTAGCCAACGTGCCATAAACACCAGCACCGGTTGTTGCCTGATAGGTCATTTCACCACCGTGAACGGTGCGAAGCGACGAAATCGCCGAACCTTCGTTAGCGGAACGACGAGCGGCAAGCAAGTTCGGGATAGCGATAGCGGCGATAATGCCGATAATAACAACGACGATTAAAAGTTCGATAAGCGAGAAACCTTTTTGATTTTTCATTTGTTTTTACAATCTCCTAGTTTTTGTTTTAGTCTTTTACCTTTCTCAGGTCGCGGTTAGGTAAATCAAACATCGTGCCAGACTTGTTTAACAGTTCGAAAAATAAACAAAAACCAGTGTTTATAAGGCTTGCAGCAAATTCGGCGGAAAGGTAAAACAGGTTTGAAGTGCTTACAAAAATAGGTGAAATAACAGTTTTTGGTAAATGGCTCATGACAAAAAATGTCAGAAACAAGCGCCGGTATTGGGGTTTAAGTCAATTTGACTGACTGAGTTAAAAACAGCCTGCGGTAACAGGCTCTGCACAAAAACTATCAGGACTCTTCGATTGAGCGTCGGCATTTTACATTCTACCGTTTGCATTAATTAGCAGTTATTTACTGCAATTTAATGAAGAATGTAACGGGTAGAATGTAAAATCATTCAGCATAAATTCGCCCGTCGCTTTGTTTTTGTGTAAAGCTCTTCGAAATAAGTGAAAAGTAAAAAGTGAGAGGTGATAAGCCTCTAAGTTATCACCTCTCACTTTTTACTTTTGCTAAATGTATGTTTCCGAATTATTCGCCCGAGCTGCGCATCTGCGCCGAAAGCGTGCGAATGCTGTGTTTGTCGAGCAGGTGACGAAGCGAACGAACCGGCATATGCAGAAGATCGGCGGCTTTCGTCTGGTTTCCGCCGGTGCGCTTTAAGGCTTCCATAACGTATGTTTTTTCGAGATTTTCGAGATGCGTCGTCATGTTGATGCCTTCCTCGGGAAAATCGAATTCGTTTTGGATGCGCGTCGGGTTGTAATTGGTAACATGTTCGGGCAGGCGCTCGGGTTGAATTTCGTCGGTGCGCTCTAACGCGACGGCGCGTTCGATGGTGTGTTCGAGCTCGCGGACGTTGCCGTGCCACGCGTAATTTTCTAAGAACTGCATCGCCTTCGGGCTGATTGAAAGACTTCTGCCCGTCTGGTCGCAGAATTTCTTGATAAAATGACTGACCAGCTCGGTGATGTCTTCCTTTCGCTCGCGAAGCGGCGGCAGGCTAATCGGAATGACCGAAATGCGATAGAAAAGGTCCTCACGAAACGTTCCTTCTTCACTCATCTTCTTTAAATCGCGATTAGTGGCGGCAATCACACGCGCATCGACCGGCATTTCTTCATGCGCGCCGACGGGACGCACTTTTCTTTCCTGCAGCACGCGCAGGAGCTTGACCTGCATCGACGGCGACATTTCGCCGATTTCGTCGAGAAAAATCGTGCCGCGGTTAGCCGCTTCGAATAACCCTTTGCGGTTCGTATTCGCACCCGTAAAAGAGCCTTTGACGTAGCCGAAAAGCTCGCTTTCGAGCAAAGTTTCGGTAAACGCGCCGCAGTTTATCGAAATAAAAGGCTTTTCGGCGCGCGGTGAAAGATCATGAATTGCGCGCGCGACGAGTTCCTTACCCGTGCCGCTTTCGCCGGTCACTAAAACGGTTGACTGGACTTCGGCGACGGTTTCAATCATCTGGTAAACCGCCTGCATTTTATCGGAATGACCGATGATGTTGCGGATGCTTCCGCGCTCGCGCTGGGCGAGCTTGAAGGCTTTATTTTCGGCGATCAGCTCTTGTTTTTCGAGCGCCTTTTTGACGATCAGTTTTAATTCCTCAACGTCGAACGGCTTTTGGATAAAATCGTCCGCGCCGAGCTTGAAGGCTTCGCGCGCCGTATCGACCGTCGCAAAAGCGGTCATCAGAACAAAGCCGATATCGGGCAGAACCTCGCGTACCGCGTTTAATAGTTCGATGCCGTCCATATCGGGCATTTTAACGTCCGAGATGATGACTTCCGCCGGTTCGTCCTGAAGCATCAAAAGCGCTTCACGCCCGTTTATCGCGGTTCTGATGTTGTGCTCGTCGTTTTCAAAAACGAGGGTTAAAAGCTGTCTGTAACTTTGTTCGTCATCGACGATTAATAAATTTGACATTGGAAAATTCGGTTTTTTCTTATTAAGAAGGGATTGGGTACGACTTGCGCGGCAAAAGAAAATTTGCGCCTTTCCTATTCTGGCAGAAACGGTGTGTTTTATACAAGGAGAAATTCTAAGTTTTGAGTCCCGCCTTTATCCATAGTTCGGGGTTCCGGATTCCGGGTTCCGGGTCAGTTTATTTTAACCCGGAACCCGGAACTGGAAACTTATTCTTTGACGTGCAGAAAGCTTTCGAGCCGCGACGATTTGAATTCGCCTTCAAGCTCGTCGTCGAATTGCTTTTGTTTCTCGATTTCGGTCGGAAATTCGATAGTGATGCTGGTGCCTTCGTTTTCGCGGCTGCGGACGTTGATGGTGCCGTTGTGGTCGCGGATGATTTGATAAACGATCGAGAGTCCGAGACCGGTTCCGCCCGTCGTCGAATCGGAAAACGGCTCAAACAAACGTTCGACCTGTTCGGGCGACATGCCGCAGCCGGTATCGGAAAAGACGATGCGCACCCGGTTGAAGGTGATTTTTTCGGTTTCGACCTTGAGCACGCCGCCGTCAGGCATTGCGAACAGCGCGTTACGCGCCAGGTTCCAGAAGATTTGTTTAAGCTGTGTCGGGTCTGCCGCCAATAATACAGGATTGCGCGGCAGCATTACTTCGAGCTTGTGCTGCTCTTTAACGTCGGGACTGTGTTTGAGAAGCATTATCGTGTCGCCGATGGCTTCGCGCACGTCGATTTCCGAAAAATTACTGACGCGCGGGCGCGCGTAGGTCAGAAAATTCGTGATGATTTTATTCAGCCGGTCTGACTCGCGCAGGATGATTTCCATCAGGCTGGCCTGCGAGGTGCCGCGCGGCGTCTGCGAATCGAGCACCTGAATCGCGCCGCGCATCGCGCCTAGCGGGTTACGGATTTCGTGCGCCAGACCGGCGGCGACGCGTCCGACCGCCGCGAGACGGTCTTTGCGCCGGACGCTTTCTTCCATCGTGCGGATTTCGGTCAAATCCTGAAACGTGATGATTAAGCCGGTCGCTTCGCCCGTCTCCGCAAAAAGCGACGAAATCCCGTAGCCGACGCGCACCGCAAAACCTTCGGGCGTGATTAAATCGGCTTCGAAACGCGGCGGCTGTTCGCCGATTTCGAGGCTTTCAAACGTTAAAGACATCGACTGCTCGATGTCTCCGAAAAGCGACGCAATCGATTTGCCGATCATTTTATCTGATGTGTAACCGGTGATTTCCGACGCGGCGGTATTGAACGTGTAAATATTGCCGTCCAAATCGGTCGTGATTAATCCCGAACGAATCGATTCGATGATTCTTTCGTGCAGAACGCGCAAACTCGCCAGAGTTTTCGCCGTCGCCTTTAATTCTTCGCCCGACGCGGAGCGGTCGGAAAGCCGCGCCGCAAGCAGACCGACGAGCAGCAGCGCGCCGCCGTTAAAGGCGATAATCTGGACGATTTTTTCGCTCGACGGCGTCACGCCGAACGAATTCAACATGCCCATCGCGACCGCCAGCGACAGCACGGCGAACATCAGCACGCAGAACGAGGCGAGAAGAATCGTTTCGCGCGCCATCAAAAAAGCGCTCGCGATGCTGACCAGCACGATGTAGAGCGTGATGTAGGGCGAAGTCAAATCGCCGGTCCGCCAGACGAGCCACGTAATCAGCAGCGCGTCGAAGAAAAACTGAACGCGTACCTGCAGCGCGTAATTGCGGCTCAGGCGCAGGATGAAGAAATACGCGATGGTCAAACCGACCGAGATTAGAAAGACGAAAAACAACCCGCGCGGGAAATCGTCGAATGAAAGCTTCAGCCGTCCGCTGTTCCAAACCCAGCTCGCCACGAGAATCAAAAAGACGACCATTAATCTTCCGATAATCAGACTTTGGATTTTTTGAGTCAGTTTTGTATCGGACGGCGATATTTTTGCGTCTAAAATGTACATAGAAATTTAACGGAAGCCGAAGGAAGCCGTCGGAAGCGCGCCTGCGGCATTGCTAAAGTATCATTAAACTATCGGAGATTTCCAGTAAACAAGCCGCCCGATTGAGCATATTCATCAAAAATTAAAAGTAAACGCGTCGCCGACGCCAAACTTCCGCCCGAAGGAATATTTCAGTGCAGTCAAATGCGGCTAAATCACCATCTAAAATATTTCGTCCCGGGGAAATAATATATAATTAATCGAAGTAGTTATGCCCTTATCTTTTGAGAAAAAATTACCCCTTGTTTTGCTGCTGGCGTTTGTTACGCTGGCGGCAATCGGCTTTTTTGCCTACCAGAGCACGCGCTCGCTTCAACGAGCGGTCGAATGGCAAAAACTTACGCAGCGCGTTTTGCTTAAGCTTGACGAGACGCTCACGTCGGCGGTCGACGTCGAGACGAGCGCGCGCGGTTATGTCATCAGCGGCACGGATAATTTTCTCGAACCGTTTAACGGCGGTAAGCAAAACGCTCTCAAAAACATCGAAGAGCTCAAAAGCTTAACCTCGGACAATAAAGTGCAGGCGGAAAATCTAGTTGAGTTGACGCGCCTCGTCAACGAAAAGATTGCAAAATCGGAAAGTTATATCGAGCTGCGCCGCCGCGACGGACTTTTAAATGCCGTCAACGAGGTTTCGCGCGGCGAAGGCGATGCGCTGATGAATCAAATCCGCCAGAGCGTCCAGCGCATGAGAGACGAAGAAAACCGTCTTCTGAAGTTTCGCGAAGACAACGTGAAGGCAACCGTCAGCAGCAATTTCTGGATGATGCTGATCGGCAGTCTTGCCGGAATCGGCGCACTCGGCCTGGCAAATTTCGTCGTGCTTTTCGAAATTAAAAAACGCAAACTTGCCGAAACAAGTCTCGAAAAACGCGTCGAGGAAAGAACCGAAGAATTAGAAGAAGCCAACACAAACCTGCGCGAAAGCGAGCTTTTCAGCCGGTCGGTGATTGATTCGCTATCGGCGCATATCGCCGTTCTCGACCGCGGCGGCAAAATCATTCTGGTCAATAACGCGTGGGAAAATTTTGCCGAAGCCAACGCCCCGATCGAACAACGCACCGCGACGAGCATCGGGCAAAATTATCTGAGCGTTTGCGAGCATGAGAGCTCGGACGAAAATTCACAGAAAATCGCGGAAAGCCTGCGCGCGATTTTAGAGGGCGAAGAGCAGCATTTTACCATCGAATATTCGTGTCATTCCCCGCAGGAAGAACGCTGGTTTTTGATGCAGGTCAACGCGCTGCAAGGCCCGAAAGGCGGTGTCGTCGTTTCGCATTACAACATCACCGACCGCGTCAAGGCGGAGCTTAACGAAAGAAAAGCGCGCCGCGAAGCCGAAATCGCGACGCATCTGCGCGACGAGTTTATGGCGACCATCTCGCACGAGCTGCGGACGCCGCTGAACGCAATCCTCGGCTGGGCAAAAATTCTGCAATCCGGTAAAACCGCAGAGGAAAACTACCCCAAGGCAATCGAGACGATTGTCAAAAATGCCGAAACGCAGAATCGACTGATTGAAGATTTGATGGACGTGGCGCGCATCGTCTCGGGCAAACTGGTTATCGAGCGCGAAACGGTCGATGCGGAAGAAATGGTCGCGACCGCGGTCGAAACCATTAAACCGAAAGCGGCGGAAAAGGAAATTGCCGTTAATTTAATGGTCGCCGAATCGGCGCGCGGTAAAAATATTTCGGGCGACCCGGATCGTCTGCAGCAGATTCTCCTGAACTTACTGACCAACGCCGTCAAATTCACGCCCGAGGGCGGAAATATCGACGTTTCGACGGCGACGGAAAATAAACATATTGAAATAAAAGTCAAAGACAACGGTGCGGGCATCAGTCAGGACTTTTTGCCATACGTTTTCGACCGTTTCCGGCAGGACGCGGCAAATGTCGAAAAAAGCGGCGGGTTGGGCTTGGGATTGGCAATCGTGCGGCAGCTGACCGAGCTTCACGGCGGGCGCGTCCGGGTCGAAAGCGAAGGCGAAAACAAAGGCGCGACCTTTACCGTGCAGCTTCCAATCTCTGCGGAAGGTTAGAAACTATTTCAAAAATGCGATTGCTTTGCTTCTCAAGCGGGAAACAAATAAATTTCCCGCTTGAGAAGCAAAGGCGCAAAAGCGCAAAATAAAACTAAGGATATAAAGTCACGCCGATATAGTTTGAGAAAGCTTTCAAAATACGCTATTTACCGCATTTAAATTTGCAAATTACCGAATAAATAAAATAAAGTACAGAAATTCAGCGAAAAAGGGCAGCAGCTTATTAATTTCAAAGATTCGATTATTTCAGTTCGAGCAATTGCGGATATAATCCATCTTCGAAATATAGGATTAAAAAAGTATCAGTCTTAAAAGGAGAAAGAAATGGCAGGGCTTGTAAATTTTTATTTGATCGACAACATAACGCAATGGGGACGGCATGAAGGCGCAGATGTCTGGAAGTTTTGGGGCAAGGTCGTGTTTCATCTTCGTAATTATATGCAGCCGGTGGCGGCAAAAGCTTCAAAGTCGATAGGTTCAATCGAAATCTGGTGGGTTCCCGAATACTCGAATCCGGCGCCGCAGGGCATCGATATCGTCGTTTATATCGTGCCGAACCCCGGCAAAAGCGTCATTCAGAAAAACGGCGGAAATGTCGCCGCGGATACAGCCGACGACAAAGTTCTCGGTTTAACCAATGTCGATTTGAAAATCTGCGAGGTTTATTTTGACCGCTGTTTTCAAGGGAGCACGAAGGAAGTCGCGGGCGCGGCGTATCACGAGGCGGCGCACATTAAATCGAATCAGGATAATAAAATGCATGACAAAAAAAACGGCTTTCTGCGCGGAAGTCCGGATTATAACGGCACTCCGACGGATGAAAATACGGCTTTTTTCGCCACCCACATCGCGAAAATAACCAACCAGAAATGGGTGCCGTTTCCAAAGGCTTAGTTTGAGTTTGCAGGAAATTTCTTAATTATTGAGCACGATTTTGACCGCTTCGAGCAGATTGTCCGCAACTGCAAAAGGCGGTCTTTCCAGTTCGCCGAGATGTTTTTCGCCGTAGCCGGTCATCACCATAATCGGCTTGATTCCGGCGTTTAAGCCGAACTCGACATCGAGATTTTTATCGCCGATCATCCACGAATTATCCAAATCAATCGGCAAATCGGCGAGCGCCGCTTCAATCATGCCGAGCCGCGGCTTTCGGCAAGTGCAGTCGCCGTCGGGCAGATGCGGGCAAAAATAAATCGCGTCGAGCTTCTCGGTCAAATCCGCCTGAATCCGCGTGTGAACCGCGTTCATATCGTTAACCGTATAAATTCCGCGCGCGATTCCCGATTGATTGGTCACCAGAACGACTAAAAAACCGCTGTTTTTTAACAGCCGCACCGATTCGTCGGTAAATGGAAAATAACGCAAATCTTCGACGCGGTGAAGAAAATTCACTTCCTCAATCAAAGTTCCGTCGCGGTCGATAAAAACAGCTTTCTGTTTCATAAAGTTTTTAACGCAAAGTCGCCAGGACGCAAAGTAGCAAGGCTTTTTATGATAAAAGATAACATACTTTTTCGGTTTATCGGTTGTCTTATTTTCTTTGCGTCTCAGCGGCTTGGCGACTCTGCATTTAATATTTTTTTTGCCTTCTCGAAAACTTCCTCGGGCGAAATCCGCGTCATACAGCGATGGTCAATCGGGCAGTCGCGCAGCATACACGGCGCGCAATCGACCGGTTTGCGAATGATTTCCGAGCCGATGGGCTGCGTCGTTTTTTCGTTCGTCGGACCGAATATGACAATCGTCGCGGTGCCGACCGCCGGCGCGATATGCGCCAGCCCCATATCGTTCGAAACGAGCAGGTCAATCTCGCTCAATAGGGCGACCGCCTCGGCGAGATTCGTTTTGCCGGTCAGTATCAGCGGTTTTTTTTCGGCTCCTGCGTAAACTTCCCGGGCGACTTCCGTTTCGTCTTTCGCGCCGACCAGAATGACATTCGCGCCCGCTTCATTTTGCAGTAAATCATTAAGCTTTGCGTAAGATTCGGCGTGCCAGCGCTTCGCCCGCGAATTGGTCGAGCCGACACCGAGCGCGACGGTTTTTCGCGATAAATCGACGCCGTTGGCTTCGAGAATCTTTCGCGCCGCGCCGCGCCGTTCGGCGGACACCGCCAAATCTATCTGCGGCCCGGTTTCTAAAACCGTTTCGCGCGAAAAATATTCCTTTTCGATTGCGGCGATCAGATTCGAATAGTAGAAAACTTCGTGCCGCTCGTTTTTCCACGCCGGAATTTCGACCGTATCGGTAAGTAGAAAACGGCGGCTTTCCTTGGCGTAACCGAACCGGCGCGGAACGCGGGCGAGCTTGGCGACGAGCGCCGTCTCAAACGAATTCGGAAACAGAACGGCTAAATCGAATTCGTATTTGCGCAGCTCTTTAGCCTGCGCGAGCACATCTTTAATTTTCGATTTGGTTTTATCGAACGTGAGAATTTTATCCAAAAAATCGGCATCGCGAAAAATCCCTTCCGCCCACGTCCGCGTGTAAAGCGTTATCTCGGCGGCGGGAAAAATGCGGCGTAAATGCCGGAGCGCCGGAATCGTCATCACCGCATCGCCAACCCAATTTGTCCCGCGGACGAGAATCTTCACAGAATTAATTTTAGCTTAAGAGGCACGGAATGGGACGCGGATAAACGCGGATTTAGCAGATTTTCGCGGATTGCTTTAAATTTACTTTGAAATAATCCGCGAAAATCTATTTAATCCGCGTTTATCCGCGTCCCATTAAAGAAATAACGTTTTCAAACCCTCATCCAAACCGATTTCCGGTTTCCAATCCAATTCCTGCGTGACGAGCATTAAATCCGAAACATAGTTTGCCGGGACGGGCGAAGGCAGCGGGTTTTCTTCGTCGATGACGGCTTGAAAGCCAGAAGCTTCTTCGAGTTTTTTGACCAGCTCGCGCAAATTGACGGCGTTTCGCGCGCCGCCGCCTAAGTTGTAGGTGCCGTGACGCAGCGCCGAATCGACGAACGCTTCGCACGCTTTGGCGAAATCCTTGACGTGCAGCAAATCGCGGCGCGGGCTGCCGCCGCCGGGGAGTCGCAAGCTTTCGCCGTAATTGAGCGCGTTGGCGTAATGCGTGACGAAATTCGGCGTATTGCCTTCGGTATGCGGCGCATAAACCGTCGAAAGCCGAAAGATGCATGAGCGAAAATCGTTTTGATAGGCGTAATATTCGCAGTATTTTTCGGCGATGTATTTTGACCATTCGAGCGGCGCTTGTCCCGAATAAACGACCGGGCAGCTTTCCGGGCATTCCAGATAATTATCGGCAAAGCGCCCGTAAACATCTTTTGTCGAGGCGAAAATAAAGACCGAATTCCTGCGCATCGAACGCAGAAGATTTATCGTGCCCTCAACGTTGGTCAGAAACACGCTCTCCGCGTTTTCGGGCGATTTGTCGAGTTCTGCGGCGAGATGAATGACGAGGTCGTAATCCTGCACGATTTGAGCATCCTGCAAATTCAAAACATCACGACCTGATTTTCGGGAAAAATCGTCGGCATCGAAATATTCGCGGACGTGCGTGCCGAGGAAACCGCTGCCGCCGGTGACGAGAACTTTCATACCGAGATTATAAAAGAAGGGGAGAAAAGGAGAAAGGGAGAAAGGAAGAAAGGAAGAAAGGGAGAAAAGGAGAAGAGGAGAAGAGGAGATTTGTTTCTCGTTAATAATCTTGAATGCTCCAATTTAAGGTTCAGCATTATTAACAAAAAATTGTCTCCCTTTCTCGTCTTCTCCCCTTCTCCTCTTCTTATTTGTTCGCTTCGACGAGCTTCTGCACGGAATCGGCCTTGCCGACGACGATGAGCATATCGCCTTCCGAGATTTTCGTTTCGCCCGTCGGGTGAAAGTAAAGCTCGCCGTTGCGGCCGCGGATGGCGATGACAATGACGCTGAGCTCCTTCATCAGATTGGTTTCGCGCAGCCGTTTATTGGCGTAGGCGGAATGCGAATCGACCGCGACTTCCTCGAAAACCAGATCGAGCGTTTCGGCAACGATTGAATCCATAAAATCGGCTATCGCCGGTTTCAAAAGCGCGCGCGCCATCGATTGACTGCCGATAATCGTCGGCGCAACGACGCGGTTGGCACCGGCGCGAATCAATTTCGGCTCGGCTTGTTCCTCGACCGCGCGGGCGACGATGTGCATGTTTTCGTTAAGCCCGCGCGCCGTCAACACGACATAGACATTCGCCGCGTCGTCCGGCAGGCAGGTCGCCAAGCCTTTGGCGCGCCGGACGCCCGCCTGAATCAGATTTTCTTCGAGCGTCGCGTCAACCAGCAGTATCGGCAGATTTTCCTCCTCGAATTCGGCGACTTTGCGCTCGTCGCGCTCGATGATGACAAAGGGCAGTTTTTCCTTTTGCAGATTGCGGATAATTCGCCGCCCGACGCGACCCGCGCCGCAGACGATGTAGTGATTTTGCAGTTTGTCCATTTCTTTTGCTTTGCGCCGGAGGTCCAGCGCCTCGATAACCTCCGATTGAATGACGGCTTGAATCAACGTCGTGATGGCAAAAAGTACGGTGCCGCCGCCGAGCAGCATAAAAAATATCGCGAAGATTCTGCCGGCCGGAGTTTTCGGCGGAATGTCGCCGTAACCGACCGTCGTCACGGTTTCAGTCGCCATGTAAAAGCTTTCGAGCAGCGTCCAGCCTTCGAGCAGATGAAAGCAGATCGCACCGAAAAAAATCATTCCGACGATTGTAAGCGAAGCATTGATAAGCCTTCGACGCGTGATTTTAGAAAGCGATAAAAAAAGATTCAT
>Ga0126304_10001364_pt1 | contig 11424 bp, 10 predicted proteins | sample Plot25_FD_92538 | JGI IMG/M metagenome (GOLD analysis project Ga0126304, IMG submission 92538) | Serpentine soil microbial communities from UC McLaughlin Reserve, CA, USA - Plot25 | ecosystem: Environmental > Terrestrial > Soil > Grasslands | place: USA: UC McLaughlin Reserve, Lake County... | reverse complement strand
CGATGTTCTCGCTCCAGGGCGCCGTCACCGATCACGTGGGACGGTTCCTCGCGCGCGAAGTGAGGGAGGTGACCGTCAACTGCGGCGGCGACTACTTCATCCGTTCTCGACGCCGGCAGAAGCTCACCGTCCTCCGCCGGCCGGGCTCCTCGGTGGCCGTCGTGGTCCCCCCCAACCGGGAGGGCCTGGGGGTCTCGATGACGCTGGGTCACGGGCCGAGGCGCTCGGAGGTGGACGGGATGGCCGTGCTGGCCGAGTCCTGCATGCTCGCGGGCGCCGCGGCCGCGGGCGTCCAGGCGATCCTGACGAAGGACGACGGGCTGCACGGGGCACTGACGTACCTGAAGCAGGTGCCCGGGGTGATCGGCGGAGTCGTGTTCCTCGGCGAGCGGATCGGGATGGCCGGCGGCTTGGAGATCGCGGCTTGACGGACACCGCGGTCGAACGGGAGCTCGCGAGCGCGGAGCTCCGCGTCGAGGAGCTGCGCGAGCGGGCGAACTTCCACTCGTACCGCTACCACGTCCTGGACGACCCCGAGGTCTCCGATGCCGAGTACGACGACCTCCTCAAGGAGCTCCGCGCGCTCGAGGAGCGGTTCCCAGAGCTCGTGACGCCGGACTCGCCCACGCAGCGGGTCGGCGCGACGCCCACGGACCTGTTCGCGCCGGTTCAGCACCGAACGCCGATGCTCTCGCTCGACAACGCGTTCAGCCGCGAGGAGCTCGAGGCCTGGGCCACGCGCGTCGAACGCGGCGTGGGCTCGGGCGCCGAGTACTCGTGCGAGCTGAAGATCGACGGCGTCGCGTGCGCCCTCACCTACGAGGACGGCGTGCTGACCAAGGGCGCGACGCGAGGCGACGGGCGGACCGGCGAGGACATCACGGCCAACGTCCGGGCCGTTCGGAGCGTCCCGCAGCGGCTCGACGTGAAGAAGCCGCCCGCCTACCTCGAGGTCCGCGGCGAGATTTACCTGCCGGTCCGGGCGTTCGAACGACTGAACGATGAGCTGCTGGAGGCCGGGAAGCGACCGTTCGCGAACCCACGCAACGCGGCCGCCGGCTCGCTTCGCCAGAAGGACCCGAAGGTGAGCGCGTCCCGGCCGCTCGCGTTGCTGGTGCACTCGTTCGGGTTCGCCGACGGTGTCCGATACGAGTCGCATTCGGGGTTCCTCGCTTGGTGCAAGGCGGCCCGCCTCCCGGTCGCCCATACGTCCGAGGTCGTCAAGGACGTGGACGGTATCGCGGCGTACCTGGCGCATTGGGAGCAGGACCGCCACAGCGTGGCGTGGGAGATCGACGGCGTGGTGGTCAAGGTGGATCAGACCGCGCTTCAACAGGAGCTCGGCGCGACCAGCCACGCGCCGCGGTGGGCCATCGCGTACAAGTTCCCCCCCGAAGAGCGCACGACGTTGCTGCGCGAGATCGGCGTGCACACGGGCCGGACCGGCATCGTGACGCCGTTCGCGTTCCTGGAGCCCGTGCAGGTTTCCGGCGTGACGATCTCGACCGCGACCCTGCACAACGAGGACGAGGTCCGGCGCAAGGACGTTCGCGAGAGGGACACGGTGATCGTTCGGCGCGCGGGGGACGTGATCCCGGAGGTCGTCGGGCCCGTGCTCTCCAAGCGCAAGAAGGGTACGCGGCGCTGGACGTTCCCCACGACCTGTCCGTCGTGCGGGACCCCGCTGGTGCGCAAGCAGGGCGAGGCATACTGGCGCTGCCCGAACAAGCGCGAGTGCCCGTCGCAGAACATCGAGCGGCTGTTCAGCTTCGCCTCGCGCGGCGGCCTTGACATCGAGGGCCTCGGCTACAAGACCGGGATCGCGCTGATCGACCTCGGCCTGGTGATCGACCCGGGCGACGTGTTCTCGCTCACCGCGGACGACCTGGCACAGCTGGCGGGGTTCGCCGACAAGTCGATCTCGAACCTGCTGTCGTCCATCGAGGCTGGCAAGGACCGGCCGATCTGGCGGCTCCTCACGGCGCTGAACATCCCGCATGTAGGGACCCACGTCGCGCAGGTCTTGGCGAGCGCGTTCGGGTCGATCGACGGGCTGCTGGAGGCCTCCGAGCAGGATATCGACGACGTCGAGGAGATCGGCCCCGAGATCGCTCGCAGCGTCCATGCGTGGTTCGCCGATGAGGCGAACCGAAAGCTGATCGAGAAGCTTCGAGCGGCCGGCGTCCGGATGAGGGACGAGGCGCCGAAGAAGCCCAGAGGAAAGCAGCCGCTCGCCGGGAAGACGATCGTCCTCACGGGCGGCCTCGAGGGCCTGTCGCGGGACGAGGCAGCGGCGGCGGCCGAGGCGGCCGGCGCGCGCGTGAGCTCGAGCGTGTCGAAGAAGACGGACTTCGTCGTCGTGGGCGAGAGCCCGGGCACGAAGGCCGCGCGGGCCGAGGAGCTCGGCATCGAGACGATCGACGAGCGCGCGTTCCTCCAGCGACTGGGCCGCACGTAGACGAGCGGCCGCTTACCTGTGGCACGATTGCCCGCGTCCCCGCGTGGAAGGAGCCTTCGTGACGGCCGTCGTGATCGACGGGAACGCGATCGCCGAGCAGCTCCGGCGGAGCATCGCCGACGAGCTCCAGGTGCTGCGGTTGTCGGAGGTTCGCCCGGGCCTTGCAACCGTGCTGATCGGCGAGTCGTTCGACGCCCAGGCCTACGAGAAGCACGTGAGGCGGTTGGCCGAGAGCCTCGAATACCGCTACGTGTGCGAGCGCCTGCCCGGGGACATCGAGCTCGCCGACGTCATCGCGACCTTGGGCAAGCTGAACGCCGACCCGCGGATCACCGGCATCCTCGTGCTGCACCCGCTGCCGTCGCACATCCCCGAGGCCGAGATGAACAGCGCCGTCGACCCTCGCAAGGACATCGAGGCCGTGCATCCGATGAACGCCGGGCTGCTGACGCAGGGCCGGCCCCGCTTCCTGCCGTCCACCCCGGCCTCGTGCTTCTACCTCCTCGACCACTTCGCGGACACGAACGGCGGGGGGCACGAGAGCTTCTACTCGGGCCGGACGCTGGTGGTGATCGGGCGTTCGAACAGCGTGGGCAAGCCGGCGCAGATGCTCGGTCTCCAGCGCGACGCCACCGTGATCGCGTGCCACAGCCGGACCAGGCCGCTCGAGGCGTACACGCGGCAGGCGGACATCCTGATCGTGGCCGCCGGCGTCCGTGGGATCGTCGACGGCTCGATGGTCAAGGAGGGCGTGGTGGCGGTCGACGTCGGGATCCACGCGGTCAAGGACGACGAGACCGGCAAGACCAGGATGGTGGGGGACCTGGACTTCGACAGCGTGGCCGCCAGGGCTGAGGCGATCACCCCCGTCCCCGGCGGTGTCGGGCCGATCACCGATGTGTGGCTCGTCGGCAACGCGCTGATGGCCGCGGCGATCGCGCACCAGGTCGAGCCGCGGTTCGGCCTGTTCCGCTGAGTGCCCGGCCACGGGACCCGTCCCGGCCGCCGCTAGACTGCAACGCATGCCGGTCGAGATCGACATCGACCACGTCGCGCGGCTCGCGCGCCTCGAGTTCACGGTGGACGAGAAGGCCCGACTGCGCGAGCAGCTCGGCGTGATCCTCGAGGCCGCCGCGAAGGTGAGCGAGGTCGCGACCGACGACGTGCCGGCCACGGCGTACGCGATCCCGCGCTCGAACGTGCTCCGGCCGGACGAGATCACGCCGTCGCTCACGGTCGAGGAGGTCCTGTCGAACGCGCCCGAGGTCGAGGACGACCGGTTCAAGGTTCCCAGGGTCGTGGAGGTCGAATGACCGAGCTGTCCGATCGAACGGCGAGCGACCTCGCTGCCGCGCTCCGCGCGGGGGAATGCTCGGCCGTCGAGATCCTCGACTCCTGCTGCGCGCGGATCGACGCCGTCGACGGGCGTGTCCGCGCGTTCCTGGCGCGGACCGACGAGCTCGCGCGCGAGCAGGCGAGGGCGGCCGACGCGCGCATCGCTGCGGGCGACGCGCCGGCGACCGCGGGGATCCCGCTCGCGTTGAAGGACGTGCTGTCGACGAGGGCCGTGGCCACGACATGCGGCTCGAGGATCCTCGAGACCTACGTCCCGCCGTACGACTGCACGCCCTGGGAGCGTCTGCGGGCCGAGGGGGGCGTGCTGCTCGGCAAGACGAACTGCGACGAGTTCGCGATGGGCTCGTCGAACGAGAACTCGGCGTTCGGACCGGTCCACAACCCGTGGGGCCTCGACCTGGTGCCGGGCGGCTCGAGCGGCGGCAGCGCGGCTGCGGTCGCGGCGGGCGAGGCCGTGTGGGCGCTCGGGACGGACACCGGGGGCTCCGTGCGTCAGCCGGCGTCGCTCTCGGGCGTGGTGGGGCTCAAACCGACCTACGGCCTGATCAGCCGGTACGGGCTGATCGCGTTCGCGTCCTCGCTCGACACGGTCGGGACGCTGACGCGGAGCGTCCGGGACGCCGCCGTGCTGCTCTCGGCGATCGGGGGGAAGGACCCGATGGACGCGACCAGCCTGGACGAGCCGCGGCGGGACTACACCGAGGGTCTCGATGTCGAGATCTCGGGCGTCCGGGTAGGCGTGGTCAAGGAGGCGTTCGGCGAGGGCGTGGAGCCGGGCGTGCGCGACAGTGTCCGGCACGCGGTCGACGAGCTCGCGGGCCTCGGGGCTCAGATTGGGGAGGCGTCGCTGCCGCACGCGGAGTACGCGCTCTCGGCCTACTACCTGATCGCACCGTCGGAGGCGTCGTCGAACCTCGCGCGCTACGACGGCGTCCGCTACGGACTGCGCGTCGACGGCGCGGACTCGGTCGAGATGATGACAAGGACGCGGGGCGCCGGGTTCGGTGCGGAGGTCAAGCGGCGGATCATGCTCGGCACGTACGCCTTGTCGGCCGGTTACTACGAGGCGTACTACGGCCAGGCGCAGAAGGTCAGGACGCTGATCATCCGCGACTACGAGGCCGCGTTCGGGGCGTTCGACGTGCTCGTCTCGCCGACGTCGCCGACGACGGCCTTCCCGATCGGCGCGAAGATCGACGATCCTCTCGCGATGTACCTGAGCGACGTGTTCACGATCCCCGCGAACCTCTCCGGCATGCCGGCGATCTCGATCCCGAGCGGCGTCGACGCGGCCGGCCTGCCGGTCGGCCTCCAACTCACCGCGCCGGTCCTGGCCGAACCCACGCTGCTACGGGTCGCGAACGCCCTCGAGGCTGCGCTCGGGTTCGATGCCCGACCCGCGCTGATCGCCGCCTGAGGTATCGCCCGCGGCGCTCCCGGCCGACACGATCAGGGCCACCGCGGCCACGATGAGGACGCCGGCGAGCAACGTGCTCGCCGTGAACGTCTCGTCCAGGATCACCGCGCCCACGATGACGGCGCCGATCGGCGTCACGTAGGCGTAGGTCGCGACGAGCGATGTCCGGGCGTTGCGGAGCAGCCACAGGTAGCACGTGAAGCCGATCCACGACCCGACCACCACCAGGTAGCCGAGCGCGATCCACGATGCGTGTGAGGTGGATCCAGGGTCGAGATCGCCGAACTCGCCGACGAGCCCGCCGACCACGAAGAACAACCCGGCCGCGACCAGCATCTGCATCCCCGCGGCCACGAGGGGGCGGTGGGGCAGCACGACGTGACGCTGGTAGATCGAACCCGCTGCCCAGCTGGCGGCGGCCGCGAGCGCGAGCACGAGCCCGCCCATGTCGATCTCGCCCTCCAGCGCGTTCCCGCCGACGAGCAGCGCGGCCCCGACGAACCCCACGGCGAGGCCGATCACGACGACGCGCGGCTGCCGGTGCCCGAGGACCACGCGGTCGATCGCCGCCATCCACAGCGGGACCGTGGCGATCGCCAGGCCGGCCATCCCCGAGGGGATCGTGCGTTCGGCCCAGACGATGCCGCCGTTGCCGCCGAACATCATCAGCGCCGCCACCACGGCCGCACCCCGCCAGTGCTCCGCGCGCGGACGGTCGCCGCGGCGATCGCCGAACCGGAGCGCGACCGGAAGCAGCAGGCCGCCCGCGATCAGGAAGCGGAGGCCGCCCCCGAGCAACGGCGGCAGCGTCTCGTTGACGACCCGGATGGCGACGAACGTCGTGCTCCACGCCACGTAGACGAGGGACAGCGCGGTCCAGATCGCGGCGGGGGAGGCGCTCCCCCGAGCGGTCGGTTGCTCGATCGGAGCGGACATGCGGACCACGATACGGGCCGCCCGCCATCGGTGTCACTGTCGTTCGGATGTTTGGCGGTTACGCGCTGCATCGCCGCCCGACCGCGTCGTGTGACCGCTCGAGCGCCTCGCGACCGGACGCGACGGGCGGCTCCGATAGGCTTGGCGCGTCATGGCGGACACGTTCGAAACCGTGATCGGGCTCGAGTGCCACATCGAGCTCTCGACCGACTCGAAGATGTTCTGCGGCTGCCGAAACGCGTTCGGCGCCCGACCGAACTCGAACGTCTGCCCGGTGTGCCTCGGTCTGCCGGGGTCGCTCCCGGTGCCCAACGAGAAGGCGATCGAGTCGATCGTGCGGATCGGCCTGGCGCTCGGGTCGACGATCGCGCCGGATTCGCTGTTCCACCGCAAGAACTACTTCTATCCCGACATGCCGAAGGATTATCAGATCAGCCAGTACGACCTGCCGGTGTGCGTCGGCGGGCGGCTCGAGATCGAGGTGGACGGCCGGCGGCGGACGATCGGCGTGACGCGCGTGCACATGGAGGAGGACACGGGCAAGACGACGCACGTGGGCGCCGGTGGGCGGATCGGGCAGGCCGAGTACGCCCTCGTCGACTACAACCGCGCCGGCGTGCCGCTGGTCGAATGCGTCTCCGAGCCCGACCTGCGCTCGGCGGAGGAGGCGCGCGCCTACCTCACCGAGCTCCGCGCGACGCTCGAGGCGCTCGACGTCTCGGACGTGCGGATGGAGGAAGGCTCGCTCCGCTGCGACGCCAACATCTCCACCCGGCGCGCGGGGGAGACCGAGCTCGGCACCAAGGTCGAGATCAAGAACCTCAACTCGGTGCGCTCGCTCGAACGCGCGCTGCGGCACGAGGAGGAACGGCAGCGGACCGCGCTCGAACGCGGCGAGCCGCTCGTCCAGGAGACGCGTCACTTCGACGAGGAGACCGGCGCGACGCACTCGCTGCGTTCGAAGGAAGAGGCGTTCGACTACCGGTACTTTCCCGAGCCCGATCTGACGCCGCTCGAACCCGATACCGCCTGGGTGAAGGTGCTGGAGGCCGAGCTGCCCGAGCTCCCGGCCGCGCGCCGCGACCGGTACGTGGACGAGCTCGGTCTCAGACCCGAGCAGGCCCGGATCCTTGTGGGATCGCCCCCGGCGGCGAGGTTCTTCGAGGCGACGACCGCGCTCGGGGCCGATCCGCCATCCGCCGCGAACTGGATCACTCAGGACCTCGCGGGACTCGTCAACTCGGCGAGGATCGAGCTCGCCGCCGCCAGGGTCACCCCGCAGCACGTGGCCGACCTGGTCGCGCTCGTCGGCGACCAGACGATCTCGGCGACCGGTGCGAAGCAGGTGCTCGAGGAGGCGTTCGAGACCGGCGACGCGGCCGGGGCGATCGTGGAGCGCCGCGGCCTGCGGCAGGTGGTCGACGCCTCGGCGCTCGAGGCCTGGGTCGACGAGGCGATCGCCGAGAACCCCGGTCCCGTCGAGCAGTTCCGCGGTGGCAAGGAGGGGGCCCTCAACGCCGTCCTCGGTCAGGTGATGCAGAAGTCCGGTGGGTCGGCCAACCCCAAGGCCGTGCGCGAACTGCTCCTCGAGCGCCTGTCTGGGTCCTGATCCGGCAGCCGGTGAGGGTGGACCGGAGGGCGCCGAAACGCTACCCATGGTGGCAGCTCATCCTGATCGGGCTGGTCGCGATGGTCGAGGCGCTGTTCCGGCCGCTCGGGCGCATGTGGCGTTCGGACGACCCGCTCGACACGTACGGGCTCGCGCACCTCGGCAGCGTGGCCGGCGATGCGATGGTGGCGATCGCGCTCGCCGGATCGGTGTTCTTCAACATCCCGGTCGGCGAGGCCGACGTCGAGGTCAAGGTCGCCGGGTATCTCGCGCTCACGATGGCGCCGCTCGCGGTCGCGGGGCCGTTCCTCGTGCCGCTGCTCGATCGCGCGGGCCCGAGGCGCGCGATCTCGTTCGGCGCTGCGATCGGCCGAGCCGTCGTCTGCCTATACGCGGCCCCCAGGTTCGGCACACTTCTGCAGTTCCCCGCCGCGTTCCTGCTGCTGGTCCTGTCCAAGGTCCACGCGATCACGAAGAACGGGCTCGCCGTCGCGTACGCGGGACCGAACGAGGGGCTCGTGCGCGCGAACGCCCGCCTCGGTCGCATCGCGGCGGGCGGAGCCTTGCTGGCGGCCGGCCCCGCGTTCGGGCTCCTGGAGCTCGGCGGCGCCGAGGGCGTCCTGTACGGAGCGGCCGTCGTCTACGGCATCACGGCGCTGCTGAACCTCCGATTGCCGCATCCACACGTGAAGGGCGGGCAGGCCGAGGTCTCCAAGCATGGCGCGATCCCGCAGCTCACCGCCCCCGCGATCGGCGCGGCCGGGCTCCGAGCCGCGAGCGGCTTCCTGCTGTTCGCGCTCGCGTTCGCGCTGTGGCGCAGCGGCGAACCGACGTGGTGGTTCCCGGTGCTCGCCGGCGCGGCGACGGCCGGCGCGTTCCTGGGCGACGTGATCGCGCCGCGGCTGCCGGCCAACCTGCGGGAAGAGGCCGTCGTCATCGGGTGCCTCATCGGGGCGGGGGTCGGCGCCACGCTCTCGTTCTTGGCGTTCGAGCTGGTGGTCCTGATCCTATTCGCCGTCGTCGTGGGGGCGTCGTCGGAGCTCGGGCGGCTCGCGTTCCAGACCCTGATGCAGCGGCTCGCGCCGGGCGGTGCTTACGGGAGGGTGTTCGTCCGGTACGAGATCCTGTTCCAGCTCGCATGGGTCGGCGGCGCGTTGATCCCGGCGCTCGCGCCGATCGACTTCCGAGACGGCTTCCTGATCCTCGCGGCCTTGTACCTGGTCGCGATCATCGGGTACCTGACCCCGGACATCCTCGCGCGACGGCGTGGGTGAGCTCGGCGATGGGTAGGGTACGCTCCGCCGGAGCCGTTCCGCGCGTGACGCCACGCCGGGACGATCATGGACGAAGGAGGAGCCCGAGCATGGCGGAGTGGGTGAAGGTCGGTTCGGCGGGCGAGGTGCCCGAGGGCGAGGTGACCGCGTTCGGCGTGGGCGAGCGCCAGGTGGCCGTCGCGAACGTCGAGGGCGACCTGCACGCGTTCGACGACACGTGCACCCACATGCAGTGCTCGCTCGCGGAAGGCGAGCTCGACGGCACGATCATCGAGTGCCCCTGCCACGGGAGCCAGTTCGACGTCACGACCGGAGAGGCGGTCGGCGGCCCCGCCGTCGACCCCGTGGGCGTGTTCGAGACGAAGGAAGAAGACGGCGAGCTGAAGGTCCTGGTCGACCAGGAGTGACCGCCTTCGTCGTCGTCGGGGCTGGTGTCGCGGGCGCGACGGCCGCCGCCAAGCTCCGTGAGGAGGGGTTCGACGGGGATCTGGTCCTGATCGGCGCCGAGCCGATGGCCCCGTACGAGCGGCCGCCGCTCTCCAAGGAGTACCTGCGCGGCGAGTCCGATCACCACTTCGTACGGCCGCCCGAGTGGTACGCCGACCACGCGATCGACGCGCGCTTCGGCGCGAAGGCCCAACGCGTGAACGTCACCGACCGCGTCGTCGAGCTCGAGGGCGGCGAGCGGGTACCTTTCGACCAGGTCGTGATCGCCACCGGGGCTCGCAACCGCAGGCCGAAGATCGACGCCCTCGGCCTTCCCGGTGTGTTCGACCTCCGCTACGCGCCGGACGCCGATGCGATCAAGCAGGCCGCGAGGGAGGGCTCGAAGGCCGTCATGGTCGGGATGGGCTTCATCGGGGCGGAGGTGGCCGCCTCGCTCCGACAGCTCGGCCTGGACGTCACGGTCGCGGAGTTCTTCGGCACGCCGCTGGAGCGGGTGCTCGGGCCGACGCTCGGCGGCGCGATCGAGTCCCTGCACCGCGATCACGGGGTCGAGATGATCTTCCATGACGGCGCGGAACGGTTCGAGGGCGACGGTCGGTTCGAGGCGATGATCACCAAGGAGGGGCGTCGGATCGAGGGGGACTTCGCCATCGTCGGCGTCGGCGTCGAGCCCGTCACCGAGGTCGCCGACGGAGGCGTACCGGTCGACAACGGCATCCCGGTCGACGCCACCCTGTCGACGAGTGTCGAGGGCATCTGGGCGATCGGCGACGTCGCCCGGCACGATCACCCCGTGTTCGGGTCGATCCGGGTCGAGCACTTCGACAACGCCCTGAAGATGGGGGAGCACGTCGCCAGGAACCTGCTGCGCCCACCGGCGGTGTTCGACGATGCGCATTGGTTCTGGTCGGACCAGTACGACGCCGAGATCCAGATGGCGGGTTTCGCGATCGAGTGGGACGATATGGTCGTGCGTGGCAGCATCCAGGACCGGCGCTTCTCGGCGTTCCTGCTGAAGGACGGCCGGCTCCTGTCGACGTTCAGCATGAACCGGAAGTTCGACGTCCGGCGTTCGATGCCGGTGATCGCCGCAAAGGCGCACCCCGAACGCGACCTGCTCGCCGATCCCGAGTTCGACCTCCGCGGGCTGCACCCGCCCAAGGAGCCGGCGACATGATGCAGCCGAACATCACGCACATGCCCTGCGACCTGAACCAGCAGCAGAAGAGGCACGACGCTCGGAAGGATTCACTCGCTCGAGCGGTGGCCTGGCGTATGGGCAAGCGCTCGTGGCTCGACCGGCTCCTGCGCCGAGGGGCGCCGGGGCTCGAGCTGTCGGCCGAGGAGCTCCGGCCATGCGAGGCCGAGGACGCGTTCCACGGCTTCAAGCTCTAGGCATCGAGCCCCAGACGTCGTCGAACTCGCGCACCGGGTGGAACCGGGTCGAGCGTCAGTCGACGGTGAGGCGGGTCGCGATCTCCTCCGGCCTGCCCTCGGCCTCGATCTTCCCGTCGCGGAACAGGATCACGCGGCCCGAGTAGCGCAACACCTCGGGGTTGTGGGTCGCGGCGAGCACCGCGCCGCCGCGCCGGATCACCTCCCAGAGCGCCTCGAGGATGAGGTCGGCGTTCTCGGTGGCGGCCTCCGCGATAGACAAAACAGCGAGCACTACCTCGGGCTCGCCGATCAAGGCTCGCGCCACCGCGACCCGCTGCTGCTGCCCGGCGGACAGCTCGAACGTCCGGTTGTGCATCCGGTCGCCGAGCCCGAGGCGCCCGAGCCACGTCTCCGCCCGGGCCCTGGACTCGTCGAGCTCGACCCCCGAGACGCGAAGCGGGAGCTCCACGTTCTCCATGGCCGAGAGCGTCGGCAGCAGTCCGAAGCTCTGGAACACGAAGCCCATCCCGCTCCGACGGAGCGCGATCTG
>Ga0126304_10001363_pt1 | contig 11428 bp, 8 predicted proteins | sample Plot25_FD_92538 | JGI IMG/M metagenome (GOLD analysis project Ga0126304, IMG submission 92538) | Serpentine soil microbial communities from UC McLaughlin Reserve, CA, USA - Plot25 | ecosystem: Environmental > Terrestrial > Soil > Grasslands | place: USA: UC McLaughlin Reserve, Lake County... | reverse complement strand
ACCGACGGTGTGCGCCTGCTGGTCGATAATTTCAGCGCGATGTATCTCGAGGGCGCGCAGGTCGACTACGTGAACTCGTTGATGGGCGGCGGCTTCACGGTGCATAACCCGAACGCGGTGTCGGGCTGCGCCTGCGGTCACTCGTTCAACGCCGGTGGCAACGCCGAGACTGCTCAGGGCTGCGGCTGCGGTCACTAGTCAGACAGTAATTTTCTGGTCGATTGCGGCTGGCGCGCCTGAGGCACGCCAGCCGCTTTGTTGCTCCCCTGCTCAGGCCCGCAGATCGTTAATGACCAGTCCGGCCGGCGCTTTTGGCTCGAACCAAGTCGATTTTGCCGGTAGCAGATCACCCTCTTCCGCTACCGCAAGCAATCGATCCAGACTCGGCTCGGGTAACAAGAATGCTGCCAGGGTACGCCCCTCTTTCACCTGGCTCGCCGCATCCGCTTGATCAATCGCTGGCAACAGTCGCCGCTCTCCCGTTTGAGCTCCGACTCCGAACAGGCTCTCGATGATCGCCTCCACCGCCGCGACGCCAAGAGATCTCCATGCCGCACTTCGACCGGATGGCATCAGTGCTTGGTGTGGATCTCCAGCTCGCGCATGGACATCCCAGGCTCCTTGATCCTCCGCGAATACGACGCGGCAGATGAGACGCGAATCCGAGAGCGGCGCCGCCAAGTCTGCAGGAACGACTTCAAACCACCGCTGGAACAGCTGGAGAACCAGACGAGGTGACCAGTTCCCGGCGTCTATCAAGATGCGATGCGTCGGCCGTACGATGACCCCAGGATCTTCGGCCGCCGCCAGCAGGGCGAGAACGAATTCCCAGGGCGCTTCGGCATCGTATCCGTGACTGATCCGACATTCATCGCGGTAGGCGAGCGCGGCTTCGTAGCGGTGATGGCCGTCAGCGACAAAGAGCGTCCTGTGCGCGAAGGAGGCTGAAAGTCTTTCATGCAGCGCGGTATCAGCAACGGGGGTCAGGCGGTGCGCTCCGCCCATCTCATCTTGCGCTTCGAGTGATTGCGCACTTTCGGTGTAATCGGCGATCAGATCGCGGATCTTCCCATCGTCATCTCGGTAGAGAAAATAGAGCGGACTTAGATTCGCTTTCACCGCCCGCAGTCGTGCCAGACGCTCCTCTCTGGGACCTCGCGTCGTCCGTTCGTGAGGCAAGACGATACGATCGGACCAATCGACCAGACGCACCCTGGCCAGCAACCCAGTTCGGGTGACCGAGGTGCCATCTCGACGGAATCGATGCTGATGGACATAGACCATCGGTGCAGTGTCTTGGCGCAAAACTCCCTGTCCGCGCCATTCCTGATAGCGCCGTGCGGCCAGCGCGTGGTCGTCGCCAGCGCAACCGAGATCAACACTCTCGATCTTGCGAATACTGAATGAAGCGTCGTTCGCCGGCTCCGCAGCAACGTCATAAGGAGGAGCGATGAGCGAACCGATCGGGCCGGTACGACCCGCATCGAAGCGCACCCCGCGCAGAGGCCGAACGTCAGCCATCACGCTTAGAATCCAAGTGGGATGCATTCGTTGCGGAAGTCGCGTCTGTTTGGCCCCGGTCATGCATGTTTGACATGCTACCGCGGACCGCGTGCATGAGCCCGTCGTTCGCGAGAACCCGGACCCAATTTCGCGTCAGGGGGTGGTGATTACGCCACGTCCTGATATGATCGTTGGGGTAATTGTCGAACGCGGCGTGTGTCTCACGCCGCTCGTCCTCGGGGAACCGAGGAATGTGGACGGGCGTTTTAAGTCTAGTGGCGGTTTCGCTGATCGGCCCGCGACGTGCGCGTGATCGCTGGCAGATGCCGCGTGTTCGCTCAATCGCGTCGAATTTTAAGTCGCCGCGGCCAAGCTACTTCCGCCCGTAACAAGGAGTATGACACTGATGAGCGATCCGATTCAAACCTACGGGATGGACAAGATTGACGACCTCGTCGTCAGTGGCGTCACCGACGAGCGGATCGACATTCCCGAAGAGATCCAGACGCAAATGGCCGACGAGATCGAGCCAGAGCCCGATATCGAGCGGGACCTCGACGTCCTGCAGCGGCTCGATCCGAACTTCATCAACGACCCCGTCCGACTCTACTTGCGGGAGATCGCCGAGACCCCGTTGCTGACGCACGCGCAGGAGATTGATCTCGCCAAGCGCGTCGAAATGGGCGATCTAGACGCCACTCAGCGGTTCGTGCGCGCGAACCTGCGCCTAGTGGTGTCAATCGCCAAGCGCTATGTCAACCGCGGTCTCACTCTGCTGGACCTAATCCAGGAGGGGAATATCGGGTTGATGCGCGCTGTCCAGAAATACGACTGGCGGAAGGGCTTCCGCTTCTCGACCTATGCGACCTGGTGGATTCGCCAGGCGATTACCCGCGCCATCGCCGATCAAAGCCGCACCATCCGTCTTCCGGTCCACATGGGGGATTCTATCTCCCGCTACCGGAAGACGCTGAACATGCTCGCCCAGGAACTCGGTCGCCAGCCGACGCCGGAAGAAGTGGCCGAGGCGATGAGCGTCCAGCCAGAGAAGATCCACCAGATCGTCCAGGCGGCGCAGCGCACCATCTCGCTCGAGACGCCGATCGGCTCTGAAGACGAAACGAGTCTCGGTGACCTGATCGCCGATGACGTATCGGAGACCCCATACGAAGCGGCGTCGGAGTCAATGCTCAAGCGGGACGTCAACGCGGCACTCGATACGCTAACCCCGCGGGAAAAACTGGTCCTGCAACTTCGATTCGGTTTGGGCCATGGACACCAGCACACGCTGGCCGAGGTCGGCGAGCAATTGCAGATCAGCCGTGAACGCGTCCGTCAGATCGAGAATGAGGCGCTGCAGAAACTGCGGCGGCTCGACGGCGACCGGCTCTACGCATATCACCAGGAGCTCTAGCGCCCAAACCTCGCCGGCGATCTCACTCGCGTCGCCGTTGAGGTTACGGGCTATCTTCCGACCACGGCGCCCTCAGCACCACTCGCCACTCTTTCACGGTGGCATTCGCGATCACTCCGGCGCTCCGGTATGGATCGTTGTCGAGAATCCGCTGCGCCTCGGCCATGTCTTCCGCGTCGTAGATAATCAACGCCCCAGTGTCGTCCGCCCACGGGCCCGACATCGCCAGCTTTCCCGCATCGAACAGCGATCGCAGATATTCGCGATGCACTGGCCGGGTCCGCAGGCGAAGGTCCTCATCCTCCGTAAACTCGATCAGTACCGCGAAAAGCGCCATCAAGTGTCCCTTCCCTCATTCCGCTGCGCATCACTTCCGGGTTTCGCCGCTTGCGTCGGCCCGGGTCAACGCGTAGCCTAGTCGTCCCCGCTCGCTCCCGCGAGCCGACAGGTCAGCTAACGAGAGGGCGCATTGATTTCCAACGCGCAAGTGATGCTGCTGCCGGACGCTGACCCGGCGCCGACGGAAAGCGGCGCCTCGTCTCATGCTGTGCCTCCGATTCGCCGCCAGTATCTCCAGATCAAGCGACGATTTCCGGACACAATTCTCCTCTTTCGCCTGGGAGATTTTTACGAGACATTCGAGGACGACGCCGAAATTGCGGCGCGCGTCCTAGATATCGTGCTCACCAGCAGGGAGATGGGCAAGGGTGTCCGCGTTCCCATGGCTGGAATCCCACACCACGCCACTGACGGTCACATCGCGCGGCTCGTCGCGGCCGGTCACAAAGTCGCCATCTGCGAGCAAATTGGCGGTCTGGACCGCGGTCGCACCCTGATCGACCGCGACGTGACACGCATCGTCACACCGGGGACGGTGACCGACCCGGCGATGCTAGACAGTCACCGCAACACCTACATCGCGGCGGTGGTCTGCGATCGGGCGCGAGCGGGGATCGCCTACGCCGATCTTTCCACTGGCGAATTTGCGGCCACGCAGCTCGTTGCCGCATCGCCTGACGAGTTACACGCAGCTGCCGGCCGCGAGTTGGAACGTCTCGGCGCCGTCGAAGTCGTCCTCCCCGCGGACCACGAGCACGAGAATGGTGTGCAGATCGGGCAATGGCTACCAACAAGCGTGGCAGTCAGTCGCACCGATTCCTGGCTCTGGAAGCCGGAGCGCGCACGAGAAATACTGATGCAGCATTTCGCGGTGCAATCGCTGGATGGCTTTGGTTTAGCGGAACAGCGAATGGCCGTCCGGGCGGCTGGCGCTTTACTTGCCTACCTCGCCGACACCCAACGCTCCGCGCTGGTTCAAATCACCGCGATCCACACCTACAGCGCATCCGGCTTCATGGAGCTCGACCTCCAGGCACGGCGCAATTTGGAGCTGTCAGAAAGCGCCCGTGGCGAGAAACAGCACGGATTGCTTGCCGTGCTCGACGAGACCCGCACTCCGATGGGTGCCCGCCTGCTGCGGCGCTGGCTGGGACACCCGCTCCTTGACCTAGAGACGATTCACCGGCGCCAGGATGCGGTCGAGCACTATGTCGCCAACGCACTCAACCGAGCTGCGATTCGACAAGCGCTGAACAAGATCGGCGACATCGAGCGTTTGGCAAATCGAGCGGTCACCGGCGCCATCACGCCCCGAGAGCTGGGCGTGCTGCGGCAGTCCCTCGAACTCGTCGCCAGTATTAGCACCGAATTGGCGACTCTTCCCGGCTCTCCATCGCTGCACGTGCAAGGAGTGCTGGGAGCCTGTCAGGCCGTACAGGAGCTCCTGCGTCGCGCACTGCCGGACGATCCACCTGCCGCTCTCGGTAACGGCGACGCCATTCGGCCCGGGTTCGCTCCCGAGTTAGACGACCATGACCGCGCTGTGCGAGAGGCGCGAGCCTGGATCGCCGGGCTCGAGCGCCAGGAGCGGCAGCGAACCGGAATCCGCACGCTCAAGGTCGGCTATAACCGCGTATTCGGCTACTTCATCGAGATCAGCACCGCCGCGCTCGCCGCGGCGGAAAAGGAGCGGGCGGCGGAACCATCATGTGTCTTGCCGGCGGAATACCAGGTCCGGCAATCGCTGGCCAACGCTACTCGTTATGTCACGGCGCAATTGAAGGAAGCCGAGGCTCGGGTGCTCGGTGCACAGGAGAACCTGGCGCACCTCGAAGCTGACCTACTGCAGCGTATCGTGGCCGAAGTGGCAGCGCATGTCGAGGCGCTGCGCGAAGCTGCCGCTGCAATCGCCTACATCGACGTGGTTACGACGCTTGCCGAGGTCGCAACAGCGCGCGGTTTTACCCGACCGGTCGTGGATGACTCGCTGACCATCGACATTGCCGGCGGCAGGCACCCGACTCTGGAGACATTACTGCCTGCCGGAGAGTTCGTTCCAAACGACGCCCTGCTCGAAGACGGGGAACGTCGTATCACCATCCTTACCGGCCCGAACATGGCCGGCAAGAGCAGTTGGTTGCGTCAGACTGCTCTGATCGTCCTGCTAGCGCAGATCGGTTCGTTCGTTCCAGCTACCACCGCCCGGATTGGCCTCGTCGATCGCATCTTTACTCGCATCGGGGCGCACGATGACATCGCGTCTGGCCAGTCGACGTTCATGGTGGAGATGCTCGAACTGGCCAACATCTTGCACCACGCCACTCCCAGGAGTCTCGTTCTGCTCGATGAGATCGGTCGTGGCACGTCAACCTGGGACGGTCTGGCCATTGCCCGCGCCGCAGTGGAGTACCTGCACAATTCGTCTCGCCTCGGTTGCCGCACCCTCTTCGCCACGCACTTTCACGAGCTCACCGCCCTCGCCGATCATCTCCCCGGCATCTTCTGTGCCCGCATGGACGTTCTCGAGGAGGGCGACCGCGTGGTCTTCTTGCATCGAGTCGTACCGGGCGGCGCGGATCGTTCCTACGGCGTCCACGTGGCCGAGCTGGCGGGGGTCCCGCAAGCTCTTACCCGGCGGGCGCGAGAAATCCTGACCGACCTGGAGCAAAACGCGGCGCCCGCCAGTGTCAAAGGTCGCCGGCGGGCGATGTCCTCACCCACTCCGGACAACATGACGATGCAACTGACGCTCTTTGCTCCACCGAGTCCGGCGGTGTCGGCGATGCGGGAGCTCGACGTCGAATCGCTTTCGCCGCTGGAGGCCCTGACCAAGCTCTTCGAGCTGAAACGGCTGGCGGAAGGCGAGGCCTCACCGGATGCTTAGCCACTCGCTGGAAGCGACCGACCTCTAGCCACTCGCGTCGTCATGAACAACGATGCCATCCACGTTTGCGGAACCATTGGCGTGGCACTCGCATCCTTTTCCCATCAGTGTGCCGACTGGGCAGGGCCGCCGGCACGCGCTGCCGCAGCAGATCGTATTCTGGCCGCTACCGAGACAGTCCTCGTCGCTGGCACAGATGACGCAGGGATTCAGCTCGGTGAACTCACAGTGACTATCGACACCGCATCGGCCCCACCGACAAGGGTCGAATACCGTGCAATCGTCATCCAGCTCGCATGTCGTGGCACAACACTCCCCTTCGCAACATTCGGAGCCGGGTAGGCATTCAATGATCGCCGTGGTGCAGACGCCGTCGGTGCACATGTTCGAGACGCAAGGATCATCGTGCTTGCTGCGGCAGTCGCGGTGGTTCGCGCACGGAGTGATGCAGCCGCGCTCGGAGCAAATCTGATCCTCGGCGCAACCGCCAGGACACGCCTCTTGAGCGACAACCACTCTTTTCAGCCCGGTCCATGCGCCGAAGGCCGTCGCCGCTAGTGCGGCCTTGAACAGAGCCCTGCGATTGGCGGAGGCGGCAACTCGCCTGGCGAAAAGATCGAACCGATCCTGATTCATCAACATCCTTCTGTAACTGCGTAACTGAGGCGCCAACTGGGAAGTTGGGTTGCGACGCCTCGACGACATTGCGCGATCCACTGTACGTACGGAAACGCTTGCCCGCTTCAGGTCGTTTCTTCCGACCCGATGTTGCACCCAGACACAATATGCAACGATGCGGCCGACATGCCATAGTCTTGCAGGCGCAGGGTACCAGCCGATGACGCCGCGTCGGCATTTCGAGCGACCTTGTGGGAGGGACCAGAATGCTGATTGAGTTTGGCGCGCCGGTTTTCGCAGCCGGTGGCAAGCGCCTGGGCGAGGTGGATGGCGTGGTGGTCAACGCCGGTACGAAACGAGCGAGTGCGATCATCGTCGACGCGGGTTTATTCGAGCGCGGCAAGCACATGATTGGCGTCTCAGCCGTCACGAGGAGCGACCGAGACGGACTGTATCTCGATGAACCGACGGCGGCAAGCGAGGCGACGTCGCCGACGCTTGACTCCGAAGAAGTGTCGATTGCCCAACGAGTCGAACCGCCGACGGAGTTCATCGGCGCGGCGGGCGTCGGTGGGCCAGTCTATGCGGACTATCCCGCGGCGTCGGGGAAGTATCCCGATGACAGCAGCTTTTTCGAAATTGCCCCGCTCGACCCGCCGGTAGTGGAGGTCGAGTCGAACCTGGGAGACAACGAGGTGGTGCTCGGTAACGAGACGCACGCCATCTCCAGCGATCACGAACGGCTGGGCAAAGTGATCGCTTTTGTGCTCGGCGACATGGGGCTCGTCGACTCAGTCTCCGTCTCCGAGGGTCTCATCTTCAAGGAGCGTTCGACGTTCCCGCTGACAGAGATCGAGGAGTTCGGAACCAACACCATCCACTTGGGCGTGACCCGGTCCGCCGCCGAAGCACGCTGACCGATGTCCCGCACGCTCGGGCAAATGGCGCTAACTATTAAAACTCTGGTAGCTCTTGGAAACTCACCGCGCCGGTGCTACGCTCGGTCCTGGCAGCGCGCGCCGGTCAGTCCGGCGCGCGTCATTTGCTAGAGATTACAGCCCCGCAAGGTCGAAGGGTGCGATGACTGAGGCAGGGCGACTGAGACTAGCGATCGATCTCGACGGGGTTCTCACCGAACACCCCCGGCCGCTGGCGCACGCGGCCTCGGCTCGCTTCGGCGTCGACATGCCTGAGAGCGCGTTCGTCGACTCCGCCGGGCTGAACGTACCGGATCAGGTGCGTGACTGGGTCTACAGCGCGGATGGTCCCGCCGCCAAGCTGCAACCCGATCCACGCGCTGCCGAATTCCTGCGCCGCGCAATCGATCTCGTCGGCGCCGAAAACATCGCCATCGTCACCGCGCGGCCAGAGCCTTCGGCTGATATGACGAGGGCCTGGCTGAAGGCGCACGGATTCCCGGAATGCCCGATCGTTTTCGCTGACCTGAAGGCGGCAGTCGCCCTGCGCTCCGGGTTCAGTCACGCGGTCGAGGACAGTCTGCGTCACGCCCGGAACTATGCCGCCGCCGGCGTAAGATGCTTTCTGGTCAAGGCTGGAGAGCCCGGCGACAAGCTTGACGATCCCATGATCGCGGCTGCTAATGATCTCGACGCCCTCTTCGACATCATCGCCGCTCACATCGCCTGCGGAGGGCAAGATGCCGTGAACGATCCCGCTACTGCGAACCACGCCGGGCCCGACTCTGAAGGAACTGAAACCCGTCCTGTGGTCGTCATTAGCGACGCTATACACCCGGCCGCGCGCGATCGACTCGCCGCCGCGGCGCGGATCGTGGACGTCGACGGCATGAACGTCCCGGCGTTACTCGACGCCGTGCGCGAGGCCGACGCACTCGTCGTCCGCAGTGAGACCGAAGTCACGGAAGCGGTTCTGGCCGCCGCGCGGAACTTGCGCGTCGTCGCGCGCGCCGGGGTCGGCGTCGACAATATCGACTTGACCGCCGCCACCCGGGCCGGCGTCCTCGTCCTCAATGCCCCCGGAGCAAATGCCGTCTCAGCGGCAGAGCACACGATCGCGCTCTTGCTCGCCGTCACCCGCCAAATCGTGCCGGCGGACGTTTCGACTCGCGCCGGGCGATGGCCGCGCAAAGAGATGCGTCCGATCGATCTTCGCGGTCGGACGGTCGGCATCGTGGGCCTAGGCAGAGTCGGGTCACAGGTCGCTCGCCGGTTGCGAGCCTTCGAAATGCGCGTTCTCGCCTACGATCCCTACATTGCGCCGCAGCGCTTCACCGAGCTGGGAGCGGCTCCGGTCGATTACGAGACCCTTTTGCAGAGCTCGGACGTGGTGACGTTCCACGTTCCGGAGAATACCGAGACGTTCCACCTGCTTAACCGTCAGGCAATTGCGAAGCTCAGGCCGCAGGCTATCGTCATCAACGCTGCCCGCGGCGGCGTCGTCGACGAAGAGGCGCTGGCGAAGGCGCTGGCAGAGGGCCGAATTCGCGGTGCCGCTGTTGACGTCTTTCCGCATGAACCAGCCGTCACTAGTCCGCTCTTCGGCCTGCCGGCAGCAGTTGTTACCCCCCATATCGGTGGCTCAAGCGCCGAGGCGCTGGCGGCCGTCGGCGAGGTGATCAGTGTCACGACGCTCGCGGCCCTGCGCGGCGAAGCAGTCCCCAATGCGGTCAATTTGCCGGCCGCGTCGCTTCACGCCCCAGAGCTGCAACGCCTGACAACCGCCTGCGGCGCCGCGGGGCGACTCCTGGCCGTGCTGGAACCGGATGTTCCAGACGCATTCGGCGTGACAGTCAGAGGAGTGGTACCCGCCGACGTCGTGGAACACGTCGTCGCGGCGGCGCTGAGCGAAGCGCTGCAGCGCTGGACGAGTCAGCGCGTCACTCCGGTCAATGCCCGGTTGCTCGCCGACGAACGCGGTATTCGGGTGCGGGTCGTCAGCGGCGATGCTGACCCCGCCCGGTTGCCGGACTTCTCGTTCGAGGTCATCGGGGGCGAAGACGGACCGCTGTCTCACCACGTGACGGTGGTTTGGGACCGCCACGATGCCGCCATCATGGAGGTCGACGGTTTTACGCTGAACAGCCCGTTAGCCGGCGACGTGCTAATCACCCACCACCGCGACCAGCCCGGCGTGATCGGATCGGTCGGGATGATCTTGGCGCGCTACGATGTCAATATCGCGGGGATGCAAGTCGGTCGCCATCTTCCGCGCCGAGGAGGGGAAGCGATCATGGTACTCAATGTCGACGATGCTATCCCCCCGGAAGCGCTCGACGAGCTTAAGGGCACTGCCGGCATCGAAACCGCGTTCGTGGTCTCCTTGCCGCAGACGTCACCCCAGCGCCCGCTGTTCCCCGTCGGTATGGGTACGCGCCAATAAGTCTCGCTCCTCCCAAGCAACATCCGCGTCATGCGCGAGTGCGAGGAGCGCGTCGACAAAGACGTCTTTGGCCATGTGCACGGCGTGGCCCGCCTCAGGCACATCCAGCAGATGAGCACCGTCGATCCTGTTCGCCAGTTCCGCGGCGATCAGGCGAAGCGCCGAGTGGCTTCGGCCGCCCGTGTAGAGTCCAACTCGCATGGTCCCGGGGAGCTTCGCCAGCGACCTGCTCGGGTAGGAGCCGGCCGGCTCACCTCGCGCGAAGCGGGTCGCATATCCACACAATCGATCCCAATCGGGCGTGCCCCGCAGACGCTCAACCGTGCGCTCCGCACCGATCATCGCGAAGAAGGCCTCCGTCGCGGCCTCATCGCCAGTTTCCGTATGGTGCTCCACGATCCACCGCACGCGCTGGTCCATCTCCCGCACAAGCGACTGCTCGGGTAGTAGGTCGAGGAACGGGGGCTCGATCAGGTGAAGACTGCGCACGTACTCCGCTCGCGTAATGGCCATCTCGAGCGCAATTAGGCCGCCATACGAATGCCCGACGATGTGGAACGATGAGATCCCCATATCAGCCGCCACGTCGAGCAGGGCGCGAGCCTCGCCCGCGATCGAAAACCGAGCATCATCCGGCAGGTCCTCCCCGAATCCCGGTCGATCGATAACGACCATCCGGCGGCGCCTGCCAATTCGTTCGCAGACGGCACCCCACGACTCAAATCCGTCGCCAAAGTCGCCGTGAACGAGCAGGACCGGAATGGCGCTTCTGACGCTTCGTGACGGGTCCGCGTCGCTCATCGGTCGTCGGGCTCCCTTCTTGTCACGCAGAATGCGTTAAAATAACCGACCGACTAGTCGGTCGGTTATTGCCTCGGGCGAATGATGACAAACGTTCAGGAACGAAGTCGAACCAGGCGGCAGCGGGTGCTCGACGCCGCGCTCGAAGTTTTCACCCAGCACGGTTATGGCGACACGGCGATCGACGAGATCGCCCGGGCCTCGGATACATCCAAGGGTGGACTCTACTTTCATTTCCCGAGCAAACAAGCCCTCTTCCTCGCGTTGCTCGATGAAGCGAGTGCGGCGCTCCTGCGACGCGTCGAAGTGGCGATGTCCGTGGAGTCCGATCCACTCCAGCGCGGCGACGCCGCGCTGCGTGAAGTGTTGCATGTCTTCAGCGGGCATCGCCTCCTGGCGCGGCTGCTCCTGGTCGAAGCGCTCGGCGCCGGAAAAGAATTCAACACCAAGCTCAACGATCTCCACGCGGCGTTTGCAACGCTCATCGCGGAGTGCCTCGACGCAGCTGT
>Ga0126304_10001362_pt1 | contig 11430 bp, 8 predicted proteins | sample Plot25_FD_92538 | JGI IMG/M metagenome (GOLD analysis project Ga0126304, IMG submission 92538) | Serpentine soil microbial communities from UC McLaughlin Reserve, CA, USA - Plot25 | ecosystem: Environmental > Terrestrial > Soil > Grasslands | place: USA: UC McLaughlin Reserve, Lake County... | reverse complement strand
TGCTCGGGCGCGGCGTGGTCGTGGACGAGCCGGCGGTCGTCGCCGTCAACAAGATTTCGGGCGAGGCCGTCGCCGTCGGCCGCGAGGCGCACGAGATGCTCGGGCGCGAGTCGCGCGACGTGTCACTCGTTTACCCCCTGGTGGACGGCGTCGTCGCCGACTTCGAGCGGACGCAGAAGATGCTCGACCAGTTCGTCCGGCGCGCGCGCAGCGGCATCTCGCACTTCAGCCGCCGCGCCGTGATGAGCGTGCTCTCCGGCATCACGCAGGTCGAGCAGCGTGCGCTGATGGCGGCGGCCGAGTCGGCGCACATCGGCCGCGTCTACATGGTCGAGGAGGGTCTGGCGGCGGCCATCGGCGCGGGCGTCTCGGTCGAGGACAAGAACGCCTCGGCCGTGGTGGACATCGGCGGCGGGACGACGAACGTGGCCGTGGTGGCGCGCGGCATGATCGTCTACGCGCAGGCCGAGCGCGTCGGGAGCCTCGACATCGACGACGCCATCGTCAACCGCCTGCGCCGCCACCACGGCCTCATCATCGGCGCGCCGACCGCCGAGATGCTGAAGAAGGAGCTGGGCTCGGCCATCGAGCCCTCTAACCCCGCGCGGTCTTTGAGCGTGAAGGGGCGCGACGTGCAGTCGGGCTCGCCGCGCGCCGTGGACGTGACGAGCGAGGAGGTCTGCACAGCCGCCGGGGGCGTCGTCAAGCGGCTCTCGCGCGTCGTCAACCGCGCGCTCGCGGAGTTGCAGCCCGAGGTCGCCTCCGACCTCTACGACCGCGGGCTCATCCTGACGGGCGGCGGCGCGCTCCTCGAAGGCTTGCCCGCATTCCTCGAACGCGAGACGAAGCTCCGCACGCGCATGACCGACGAGCCGCGCTACGCCATCGTCAACGGGCTCTCGCAGCTCTTCGACGAACCGCTTCTGCTCCGCCGCGTCGCACGCAACGAGCAGTCGCATCTGCTCGACGAGACGGCCGGAGCTTTCGAGTAAGTAGCCGGTAGAGAGTAGACAGTAGGCTCCGCTCCCCGGGCGCTGCACTTTCAGGCTGGGTGCCCGAGTGGGGAACATTTTTCTACTGTCTACTGTCTACTGATTGCCGGCTACTGCTTTATGAACTTACTTCGTCTCTTCAGGCGGCAGATACAGGTGGCGCGCGTCGCGGGCATCCCCGTGCGCATCGACTACCGCTGGTTCGCGGTCTTCGCGCTCTCGGCGTGGGTCATCGCGGTGAGCTTTAGCGAGGGGACGCCGATGACGCAGTTCGTCAAACTCGGCACGCCGGCGGCGTGGGTCGTGGGCGTCCTGACGACCTTCGCGCTCTTCCTCTCCATCTTCGGACACGAGCTTTCGCACGCGCTCCTCGCGCGCGCCGAGGGAATTGAGAGCGACGAGATAGTGCTCCACCCCTTCGGCGGCTTAACGCGTCTCAGACGCGAGCCCGACAGCCCGCGCGCCGAGTTCCGCATCGCCATCGCGGGCCCGAGCGCGAGTTTCATCATCGGCGTCCTCGCGCTCGCCGGCTTCTACCTCGCGCGTCTCGCGGGGCTCGAAGCCCTCGGCGCTGCGCTCTCCATCGTCGGCTTCTGGAACTTCACCATCGCGGCGTCGAACCTTCTGCCCGGCTACCCGCTCGACGGCGGGCGCGTGCTCCGCGCCTTCCTGTGGAAGCGGACGGGGCAGCTTGAAGACGCCACGCGCATCGCGGGGCGGGGCGGCCAGCTCATCGGCGGCGCGCTCGTCGTCTTCGGCGGCTACTTCTACCTGTGGCTCGGCGACCCGTTCATGGGGCTCTGGCTCGCGCTCGTCGGCCTCTTCCTCTTCGACGCGGCGCGCTCGGTCACGCGGCGGCGCAAATCCTTGCAGACGGCCGGCGACGCGATGACCGCGCCCGTCTCGGTCGAGCCGGACACGACCGTCGGCCACTTCGTAGACCACGTCCTCGCGCTCCACCGGCAAGAAGCGTTCACGGTCGCGCGCGAGCGACGCCTCCACGGCATCCTCACGCTGCGCGACCTGAAGGAGCTGCCGCGCGAGCGCTGGCACCACACGCGCATCCGGGAAGTGATGCGCCCCGTCGCCGAAGACCTCTTCGTCGCCCCCTCGACCCCACTCGCACGCGCCGAGCGCCTCTTGAACGAGAACGGCGCGGGCGCGCTCGCCGTCGTAGACGACGCGGGCCAACTCGTCGGCCTCCTCCTCCGCGGCCGCGTCAAGCGCCGCGCCCAGGCCAAAGCCTGAACCCACACAGCGCACCGCGCGGCGCGCGCTCTTGCTCACGTCTCACGCCGTCCCCTTCGGAACTCCCCCGCCGCCCGAAAATGCCCCGCGTTGATTTGCGCCCGTTTTTGCCGCATAATCGGCGCGGAGGCGTCTAAAGCAAACAAGGTGGAGGTCGCTTATGTTGGCAGTGCTCGGTGCGCTGTTCGCCAACGGGCTGATAACTGTACTCAAATTCATCGGCGCGGTGGTGACGGGCTCGTCGGGCATGATGGCCGAGTCGTTGCACTCGCTGGCGGATACGACCAATCAGGTCTTCCTTCTGCTGGGGCTCAGGTTCTACCGCCGTCCGGCCTCGGAGAAGCACCCCTTCGGCTACGGCAAGGAGCGCTTCTTCTGGTCGTTCATCGCCGCCATCTTCATCTTCGGCGTCGGCGCGACCTACGCCATCTACGAGGGTGTGAACAAGCTCTATCACCCGCACGCGCCGGAGAATCTGCGCTGGGCATACATCATTCTCGCCGCCTCCTTCCTGATAGAGCTTGGCTCGATAGGGCTGGCGATCTACCAGGAGGTGAAGGAGGCGCATCATGAGGGGATGAGCTTTACGCAGTACCTGCGCGAGTCGAAAGACCCGACGGCCAAGACCGTGCTCTTCGAGGATACGGCCGCGCTCATCGGCATCGTCATCGCCGCCACGGGTCTCTACCTGACCGAGCACCACGCGGGGCCGGCGGGCGGCGCTTACTGGGACGGCGTCGCGTCGATCACCATCGGGCTGGTGCTCGCCGTCGTCGCCTTCGCGCTCGCGCGCTCCTCGCGCGGGCTGTTGCTCGGCGAGGCGGCGACGAAGAAGTCGCTCGAAGCCATCCGCGGGGCCATCCTCGCGCACCCGAACGTCTGCGGGGTGGAGGAGCTGCTGACGATGCACCTCGCGCCGAAGCAGATTCTCATCAACGCGCACGTCAGCTTCCGCGACGACCTCGCCACCGGCGACATCGAGCGGGCGATCAACGAGATCGAGCAGAGCATCAAGCGGGCCGAGCCGATGGTGGACATGATCTTTATGGAAACGGCGCGGCGCAGCGAGCCGGACGCCGACGAGCCGATACTGCAACACATCGGCTGACGAAATTTTCGATTTTTTAGATTCGCGAATTTTTGATTTCCCGGAGATGGACGCAAAACGGTGGACGATGCCGAGCACGCAAGCCTTCATCGCCCGCGGTCTATCATTCGTCGCCGAACATCCGAGGGCACAAATCGCAGTTCAAAAACCTGAAGCCAAAAGTCTGAAATGTTGCTCCAGCCGCACAACCAGTTCTGGCAGTCCCTACGCGAGCCGCGAAACTTCGTGGACGTCGCGCTGGTCTTCCTGCTGGTCTACGCGCTGCTGAGGCTCATCCGCGGCACGCGCGCCGCGCCGATGGCCGCGGGTCTCGGCGCGCTCGCGCTCATCTACTGGGCGGCGGCACGCTACGACCTCTCGACCCTCGAATTCATCCTCCGCCCCGCGCCCGTCTACGTCGGCGTCGCCATCGTCGTCCTCTTCCAGAACGAGATTCGGCAGGCGCTCGTCACCTTCGGCAACCGCTTCCGCATGCCCTTCCTCGCCCGCCACCGCGGGCAGTTCGGCGAGGGCGTCTACGACGAGATAGTGCTCGCCGCCACAACGCTCGCCTCGACCAAGACCGGCGCGCTCATCGTCGTCGAGCGCGGCGTCAACCTCCGCAACGTCATCGAGGGCGGCGTCAAGATGGACGCCGAGCTTTCATACGACCTGCTGGTCACCATCTTTAACCCGGCGACGCCGCTGCACGACGGCGCGGTCGTCATCCGCAGCCACCGCGTGGCCGCCGCCGCCTGCTTCCTGCCGCTGACTCTAAACCCGCTGCTCTCGAAAGACCTCGGCACGCGCCACCGCGCCGCCCTCGGCATCACCGAGGACACGGACGCCGTCGCGGTCGTCGTCTCTGAGGAGACGGGGCTCGTCTCCTTTGTCCAGCGCGGCCAGATACGACGCGGGCTTGACGGCACGCGCCTGCGCGCCGCCATGCTCGACGCGCTTGAGCCGCGCGCGCGCGAGGCCGAGCCCGCCGCGGAGAAGCAGGCCGAGACGGACACTTTATCTACGGAGGTCAGAGGTCAGAGGTCAGTTAATAAATACTACTGACTACTGGCTACTGACTTCTGACTACTGATTCATGGCTTCCAGATTTCCGATAACGAAGGGCGGGGTGGAGCGCGGCGCGGCGTGGCGTTGGCTGCGCGCGCTGCTCTTCGAGGACTGGACGCTGAAGCTCGTGGCGCTCGGCATCACGCTCGGCCTCTGGTACGCCGTGACGACGCAGCGCGCGCCCGCGCAGATGCGCCTGCGCGGCGTGCAGCTCGACTTCATCCTCCCCGAAGGCGTTGACGTCGGCAACGAGCCCGTGGACGAAGTGGACGTCACGCTCGAAGGCAGTCAGGGCAAGCTCGCCGAGCTGAACGCGCGCAACCTCGTCGCGCGCGCAGACGTCACAGACCTCCGCACGGGCGACCGCGTCCTGCGTCTGTCGGACAAGAACGTCTCGATGGAGTTGCCCGAGGGCGTCCGCATCGTCAACATCAACCCGCGCAGCCTCACGCTCCACCTCGAACCTTTGGTCGTGCGCGACGTCGCCGTCGAGGCGCGCTTCGAGGGCGCCCCGCCCGAGGGCTTCACGCGCGGCGCCGTGCAGGTCTCGCCACCGAGCGTGCGCGTGCGCGGCCCCCAGAGCCACGTCGCGGCGGTCGAGCGCGCCTTCACCGAGACCATCTCGCTCGCGGGGCAGCGCGAGACGCTCTTCCTCCCGCAGGTCGCCGTGGACATCCCCGACCACAAGGTCTCCCCGGTCGAATCGGTGGTCTCGGTGCGTGTCGAGATTGGCGAGGAGCAGGCCGAGCGCCGCTTCACGAACGTCCCCGTGCGCTCGGCTTCGGGCGCGCCCGTCTCGCCGCAGTCAGTCTCGCTCACACTGCGCGGCCCGCGCACAGTCGTCGAGGCGCTCCGCCCCGAGGACGTGCGACTCGTCGTCGAGGTCACCGAAGACGGCAAGCCCGCCCCGCGCCTCGCGCTCCCCCCGAGCGCACAGGGGCGCGTCGAACTCTTCAACACGAACCTTCCGGAGTTTTCGGTCAACAGATGAAGAAACTTTTCGGTACGGACGGCATGCGCGGCGAGGCTGGGGTGTTTCCGCTCGACGCCGCGACGGTGCGCGCGGCGGGGCGCTCGCTCGCGCGCCACCTCGGGGATGAGCTTGGGCGCGCGCCGCTCCTCGTGACGGGGCGCGACACGCGCGAGTCGGGCACGTGGATCGAGCGCGACTTTATCGAGGGCATCCTCTCGGCTGGGGGGCAGGCCGCGTCCGCCGGTGTCATCACGACGCCGGGCGTAGCCTTCCTCGCGCGGGACATGCCGGCCGACGCGGGCGTCGTCATCAGCGCCTCGCACAATCCCTTCCACGACAACGGCATCAAGATTTTTTCCCCCACGGGCCGCAAGCTCGACGACGCCACCGAACGGCTCATCGAAGCGGACATCTACGCCGAGAGGGAGTCCGGCGCGCCGCCCCCCGATTTTGACGAGGGCGCTACCCCGCCCGACGAAGATGACCAGGCGGGTTACATGAGGTCGGCGTCCGCGCTGCGCGCGGGCTACCTTCGCCACCTCGCCGACGGGGTCGCCGCCGGCCTCCGCCTCGAAGGGCTGTCGGTCGTCCTCGACTGTGCCAACGGCGCGGCTTCAGAACTCGCGCCCGCGCTCTTCTTAAGGCTCGGCGCGCGCGTCGTCTCGACCTTCGACACACCCGACGGGCGCAACATCAACCGCGACTGCGGCTCGCTCCACACAGACATTCTCTGCCGCCGCGTCGTCGAAGAGGGCGCGCACCTCGGGGTCGCCTACGACGGCGACGCAGACCGCGCGCTCTTCGTGGACGCACGCGGCCGCCTCGTGGACGGCGACGCGACCCTCTGGGTTCTCGCCAAGCGCATGCAGGAGCGCGGCGAGCTTGCGGGCGGACGCGTCGTCGCCACTGTGATGAGCAATATCGGGCTGGAAGTCGCGTTGCGCTCGCGCGGCGTCGAGCTGCTGCGGACGGACGTCGGCGACAAGTACGTGCTCGAAGAGCTTCTGCGGACGGGCTCCAGCCTGGGCGGCGAGCAGTCCGGCCACATCATCTTCCCGCGCCTGAGTCTCGCGGGCGACGGGATGTTGACGACCATCAACCTCCTGCGCGCGGTCGTCGAGTCCGCCCGCCCGCTCGACGAGTTGACCGAAGGCTTCAGGCGCTACCCGCAGGTTCTCCTCAACGTGCGCGTGCGCGAGAAGGTGCCGTTCGAGGAGGTCGAAGAAATCGCCGACGCGGCGCGCGAGGTGCGCGAGCGTTTGGGCGACGGCGGCCGTCTGCTGCTGCGCTACTCCGGCACCGAGCCGCTGGCGCGCGTCATGATCGAGGGGCAGAGCCAGGAGGAGATAGACGCGCTGGCCGAAGGGCTGGCCGGAGTCATCCGCCGCCGGCTCGCGGAGGGCTGAAGGGCGCGCCGTGAAAAATTTACCCGACGGCGGATGTAAGACTTACACGTCGCCCCTTTTCTTACCCGCAGCCTTCAAGTGCGTCGGTGCGAAATCCGAGAAAAATGGCGGGCTTTCAAGATTGTTGACGAATTACTTGCATGGCATAGACATTGCGATGTGGAGTGTGGGGCAAGAGAGACGGTTGGTGGATCCTCCGTCTCAGTGGTTGCTGGGGTGAGGACAGTGACCACACATTAAGAGGGCGCGGCATTCCCCAAGTTTGCCGCGCCCTCGCTTATTTTTGCCCCACCCGTCCCGCCCACACACACCTGACGCCCACGGCCTTCGTGCTACAATCCGGCCGAACTTTCAGACCAAACCACAGAGGACACGCGCGCTTCGACGGAAGATGAACCCGGGCGATTACCGACGCGACTACGCAGCCTACCGCTCGGCGGTCGAACTCGCGCGTTTCGAGCACCACGCCGGTCTGACCCCGTCGCCCGACCTGCGCCCCACCGAGGAGCGCTACGCCGACCTCTGGACGCGAGACTCGGTCACAGACCTGCGCCGCGCCCTCGACGAGACGCACGCACAGTTCGAGACCGAGCGCGCCGGCCTGTGTGCGCTCGCCGGCGCAGCGGCCGTCGGGTATGCCGCGGTGCGAGCGCGCGAAGTCTCGGAGGAGTTGGGTCTTTGCGCGGAGTCGGGGGCGTTCGATTGGGACGGCGCGAGGGTGAAGTTTTGGGAGTCGCCGCGCCTGCTCGCCGCCGAGAGCGATGCAGCGCGACGCCGGGAGCTGATGCGCCGCTGGCTCGACGCCGTCCGGGCGTGCGACGACCTGCGTGCGGCGCGGCTCGAAGCCCTGAGCGAAGCCGCCCGCGCTCTCGGCTTCGAGGGAAGGCGCGCGCTCTACGAGGATTTCACGGGCGCGAGTCTCGAAGCCCTGACCGCGTCCGCAGACGCCTTCCTCCGGCGGACGGAGACGGCTTACATGACGAGTCTCTCCGCGTGGGCAGCGCGCTCGCTTCCCGTAGGACAGACGCCGGAGTACGCCGACCGTTTCGTCTTCGAGAGCGCCGCCGGGACGGAGTCACACTTCCGCGCACGCGACTTCCGCGAACTCTACGACGCGACGCTTGCGGGGCTTGGCATCCGCGCCGGGTCACAGACGAACCTGCGCGTGGACGAAGAGACGCGCCCCGGCAAGTCTGCGGACTCCGCGTGCTTCGCGGTCAACCCGCCGTGGGACGTGCGTCTGGTCGTCGGCGCGGCGGCGGGCGGGCTCGGATTTCAACGCCGGAGTTTTGCGGAAGGGGGACGGGCGCAGACGTTGGCGTGGGCCTCGCGCGAGACCTCGCAACGTTATCCCGAGTTCGTCCACCCGGCGGACGCCGCGACCGAGGCGGGGCATGGGCTGCTGCTCGCGTCTCTCTTCCGCGAGCCGGCGTGGCTCGCCGCGCGGCGCGGGACGCGCCCGGCCGAGGCCGACGAAGAGGCGCGCACGGCGGCGCTCTTAGACCTCTACGCGGCGCGGCGCGAGTGCGCGTCGCTCATCTATGCGCTCGCGCTCGAACGCGGCGGCGAGGCGCGCTCCGACGGGCTCGCCGGAGAGTACGCGTCCCTTTACTCCGACGCGACCGGCTTCCGCCACGACGCGGCGACGCATCTGCTCGAAGCCGACGAGTGGTTCGAGTCGGCGACACGTTTACGCGCGCGTCTGTTTGCGGCCTCCTTCCGCGAGCACCTGCGCGCGCGTCACGGCCGGCGCTGGTTCGAGTCGCGCCGCGCGGGCGAGGAGTTGGTTGACGTCTGGAACACGGCCTCGCGTTACAGGGTCGAAGAGCTCGGGCGGATGTTGTGGGGCGGCGAGTTGAGCTTCGACCTTCTCGCGGACGCGTCGGTTGCGGCGCTGGAGGGCGTGGATGGCTGACGGGTCGAAGGTTTTGAGCGTGCCCGTGCGCTTGGGCGGCGGGCGACGCTACGACGTCGAGATCGGCGCGGGCGCACTCACGCGTCTGGGCGTGGTCGCGCGCGAGAGCTTGCCGAGAGAGGCGTGCAAGATGGCGCTCATCTCGAACCTGCGTGTGTTCGGGCTCTACGGTGCGCGCGCCGTCGCGGCGCTGCGCGGCGCGGGCTTCGAGGTCGCGCACTGGCTGATGCCGGAGGGCGAGCGCTTCAAGACGCTGCGGACGGCCGAGCGCGCTCTAGGCTTTCTCTCGGAGTTCGGGTTGGAGCGGAGCGACTGCGTAGTCGCGCTCGGCGGCGGGGTGGTCGGCGACTTGGCGGGCTTCGCCGCGGCCGTCTACCTGCGCGGCGTCCCGTTCGTGCAAGCGCCGACGACGCTGCTCTCGCAGATAGACTCTTCGGTCGGCGGGAAGACCGGCGTCAACACCAACGCGGGCAAGAATCTCGTCGGCGCGTTCCACCAGCCGGCCGCCGTCGTCGTGGACACCGACACGCTCGGCACGCTCCCGCGGCGCGAGCTGACCGCCGGCTGGTGCGAGGCCGTCAAGCAGGGCGCGGTCGGCGACCGGCGGCTCTTCGAGCGGACAAAGAGATTTCTGTCCGAAGAATCGCGGAAGGGTTCGGGCGCGTCGCACGCTGTTGACGCGGCACGTGATGAAGAGCTCGCACGCATCATCGCGGCGCAGTGCGCCTTCAAGGCGCGTATAGTCGCGGGCGACGAGCGAGAGGATTTGGGGCGCGACGACGCGCGCTCGCGGAAGGTGCTCAACTTCGGTCACACGGTCGGGCACGCGCTCGAAGCGTTGACGAACTACCGGCGCTTCCGCCACGGCGAGGCGGTCGGGTACGGCTGCCTCGCCGCCGGGGAGATTTCGAAAAGGCTAGGACTGCTGGATGAATCGGAGCTAGAATCTTTGCGTGGGGCGGTGGCGCTCGCCGGCCCCCTGCCCGGGGCCGAAGACCTCGACGCCGAAACCATCCGTCGCGCCGTACGTAAGGACAAGAAGGCGGTCGGCGGAAGCGTCCGTTGGGTGCTCCTCGAACGCCTCGGGCGTGCGCGCGTCGTGGACGGAAGGGACGTCCCCGCGCGCGTCGTTCTCGCTTCCATCCGGGCCGCGCTTCAGACGCCCCGGGCTCTCCAGCAGGTTCCAAAAGGGGACGCCAAATGACTGTGGCAAATCAGGAGCGCCGTGTGCCGCGCGGCCGGGGCGAGCGCGGGGGCGCGCGCTTCAACCTCGTCGTCGTCGTCCTGCTGATCGCGCTCGCCGTCTACTCGGCGTACAACTACGCGCCGGTCTCGTACAAGGCTTACCGCTACAAAGACTACATGCAGGAGATTGTGAACAAGGCCGCCTTCCCTCCGGGGCAGACGACCGAGTGGGTGACGCAGCAGCTCCGCGCGGGCGCGAAGGAGTACCAGATACCGGAGGACGCCGAGATAAGCGTGCAGCGGGAGGAGGGGCGCATCTCCGCGCGCGTCACCTGGTCTGAATCCGTCCAACTCCCCGCCTACGCCTACGAATACAACTTCGACCACACCGCACACAGCAGCGGATTCATCAATCAGTAGACAGTAGACAGTAGAAAGACAGGCGGCGCGCCCGGCTAATGACCGGAACGCGCCGCCTTCGGCTTTTCTACTGTCTACTCTTCTTAACTGCCTACTGCCATCTGCCTGCTGCCATTTGCTATTTGGACGAGGCCGGGGGGCGCGGCGGCGAGCCAGGTGGTGGGGCAGACGCCGCAACGCGTGCAGGTGTCCACCGAGGGGCAGGGCGCGGTCGAGCGCGCGATCTGGGCGCGGGTGTGCTCCTTTTCGAGGAAGGGGCGACCCATGCCGGAGTCTACTATCTCCCAGGGCAGCGCCTCGTCGTATCCGCGTGCGCGGCTCGTGTGGAAGTCGGGGTCAACGCCCGTCTCGCGCAAAGCGGCCTGGAGGTCTCCGCGGTGGCGCGTCATCGCCTCGATAACGCGCGCCACGCGGCGGTCGCCGGAGGAGAAGAGCGCCTGCTCGTGCGCGATGCGCGAAGACATCACGCGCACCTCGACGTTCGGGATGCGCGAGAGGTTCTTCGAGAGCCACTTCAGACGGCGCTTCAGCTCGCGCTCCTCGCAGATGGGCTCCCACTGGAAGGGCGTGTTGGGCTTGGGCACGAAGCCGTTCAAGGCGGGGATGATCTTCCCCGCGCGCCCGAACTTCTTGCCCGCCTCAAGCATCCGGTTCTTGATGCGCTCGACCAGTTCGACCATCGCTTCGAGGTCTTCGTCGGTCTCAGTGGGCAGCCCCGCCATCATGTAGAGCTTGACGGTGAGCATGCCGCGGTCGAAGACCGCGCCGCAGATGTCTACTATCTCGTCGTTGGTCAGGTTCTTGTTGATGACGCGGCGCAGGCGGTCGCTCCCCGTCTCGGGCGCGACCGATATCTGCTGGTCGCCCGACGCGACGAGCGCGTCCAGCAGCTCGTCCTCTATCTGGTCGAGCCTGAGGGACGAGACCGAGATGCGGTAGCCCATCTCGCGCAAGCCGCTGAGGATGTCGCTGATCTCGGGGTGGTCGCAGACGGCCGTCGAGACGAGTCCGATCTTGTCTGTGCGACCGCGCCACTCGGCCGCCTTCCGGAGGATGTCGCGCGCGGGGACGACGCGCGGCGGCCAGTAGTTAAAGCCGGCCCAGCAGAAGCGGCACCCCTGAGAGCAGCCGCGCGA
>Ga0126304_10001361_pt1 | contig 11432 bp, 7 predicted proteins | sample Plot25_FD_92538 | JGI IMG/M metagenome (GOLD analysis project Ga0126304, IMG submission 92538) | Serpentine soil microbial communities from UC McLaughlin Reserve, CA, USA - Plot25 | ecosystem: Environmental > Terrestrial > Soil > Grasslands | place: USA: UC McLaughlin Reserve, Lake County... | reverse complement strand
CTCTGTGCGAATCACATTATATTCATTGCCTTTGCAAAGAAGGTGCAAATAAAGGGCAGGGTAAGTGTAATGATCTGGGGAATAGTGATCCATACTATTACGGCCCCAACCAGTGAAGCAAAAAACAATAACCAATATAAGCCAGTCGATTTTTTGGAGGTTTCCATGCTTGAATAGAATTTCGGCAAAAATAACCGGGATACTTGAGATTTGTAAGATTTGGTAAATGATTTTACACAGTTTGCATGTTTTAGTTGTTATTTAATCGTCCGGTTACGGATCAATAATTGTCGTAAAGCCGTCCGCATTCTTTCTACCGACAATGGCAGAGCATCGCGTTGACAAATCCGGGGTATTTTTGCCGATCCCTGCTGCAAATCCAAGAAATCTCAATATCCCGGTAGAAATCTCAGGCATCGTGGCTAAATTCGCCCCCTTATAAGTTAATAATCATCGATGAAAATTCACTTCTACGTAAGATTCAGTACAAGATTCGGGCAATCACTGTCGATTTCAGGTAACACCAAGACTTTGGGCAATAATGATATAAAACATGCTTTACCACTCACATATCACAATAATGAGTTTTGGAAGGGTGTGATTGAAGTGGATCAGCTGGAAGCAGTGAAAATCAATTATCAATATGTTTTCTTCCAGGAAGATGGAACAATGGTGCTGGAATGGAATGACCGCAAACAAATCGATATTTCGAAATCAGGTGTTGATGAAATACAGGTCTTTGATAGCTGGTGCGAGATCGGCAGCTATGAAAATGCATTCTACACGGATCCTTTCCAGGAGGTGTTATTAGAGGAGAACAGGACGCACTTTAAACTGAAGTCGCCGAAAACGTTCACTCATATCTTCAAAGTAAAAGCTCCTCTTCTTAAAAAGAATGAGATACTCTGCTTGTGCGGCAGTGGCACAACCTTGGGAGACTGGGATCCGGAGAAGTCTGTACCCCTCGCAAGGGAAGATGGCTGGTGGAGTACCAAGGTTACATTGCCTGAGGATACCAGCTCAGTTTCATATAAATACGCAGTATATAATATCAGGGATAAATCAATTGTGAGGTTTGAAAAAGGTGAGGACAGGTTTTTACTTGCTGAAGCCAGTGATAACAAACTTACTATCCTGCACGATGGGTTTGCATACCTCGCGAATGATACATGGAAGGGTGCGGGTGTTTCAATACCTGTATTCAGCCTGAGAAGTAAAGATTCATTTGGTGTCGGGGAATTCAACGACATCAAGTTATTCGTAGACTGGGCAAGAAAAACCGGGTTAAAGCTGATCCAGATTTTACCAGTTAATGATACCACTGCCACGCATACCTGGGCGGATTCATACCCGTATGCTTCGATCTCGGCTTTTGCCTTGCATCCAATTTATCTGAATCTCGAAAAAGTTGCAGGAAAGAGATACGCAGATCTTGTGAAGTCGCTCAAGAAAAAACAAAAGCAGTTGAATGAGATGACTGAACTCGATTACGAACAGGTTATCAAATTCAAATTATCGACCCTAAAGGAAATATTCATGGTACAAAAACAGGATTTCCTAAAAGGTGAAGATTTTCTGGATTTTTTCAAAAAGAATAAGCATTGGCTGGTTCCTTATGCAGCATTTTGTTATCTGCGCGACCGTAATGGCACTTCCAATTTTAATGAATGGAAATTATACAGCCGATACGATAAGGAGGCTATCGAAAAATATGTTTCTCCAAAAGCAAAGCATTTCGAAAATATCGCTTTGCAATATTTCATTCAATACCACTTACACAAGCAATTACAGGAAGCAGCTGAATATGCGCACAAAAATGGCATCATACTGAAAGGCGATATTCCAATAGGCATTTACAGGTACGGCTGTGATGCCTGGGTACAACCTGAGTTATTTCACTTTGATGTGCAGGCAGGGGCTCCTCCTGATGATTTCGCGGTCAAAGGGCAAAACTGGGGTTTCCCGACGTACAACTGGGAGCAGATGGCAATCGATCATTTCGAATGGTGGCATCAGCGCTTCATTCAAATGAGTAATTATTTCGATGCCTTCCGGATCGATCATATACTGGGTTTTTTTCGGATATGGAGTATCCCGATTCATGCGGTTGAAGGATTGATGGGCAGTTTCATTCCTGTATTACCGGTTCATATAAACGAGTTTAGATACAACAATATCTGGTTTAATTATCACCGTTATTGCAAACCGTATATCAATGAGGCTGTGTTGTGGGAGTTGTTTGGACCCAATAACGAGAAATTTCGGCTATTCCTAAACTCTACGGGCAATTATTCATACGAACTCAAAGATGAATTTGCAACACAGCTCCAGGTGGCAGAATATTTTGCAAACCTTGAGCAAAATGAGGAAAACAAAAATCTTCAACAGGGATTATACGATCTCATTACCAATGTGATTCTTTTTGAACATCCTGGCTCAAATGGCCAGCAATTTCATTTTCGCATATCGATGGAAAGATCCGCTTCTTTCCGTCACCTTGATCATGTAAATCAGGGTCAGCTTCGAAACTTGTACATAGATTACTTCTACCGAAGACAGGATAATTTCTGGAAAAGTGAAGCGTGGAAAAAGCTATCACCATTAAAACGTTCGACCAACATGCTGGTGTGCGGAGAAGACCTTGGAATGGTTCCTCATTGTGTACCCGAAATAATGAAAAAACTGGGAATTCTGAGTCTTGAGATTCAAAGAATGCCAAAGGATCCGAATACCACTTTTTCTCATCCTGCAAACGCTCCCTATCTTTCTGTAGTTACACCTTCAACACACGATATGAGTACAATCCGCGGATGGTGGGAGGAAGACCGCAACGCGATACAGAATTTCTATAACTCAGTATTGGGACAACACGGCGAAGCACCAACATCGTGCGAGCCGTGGGTAAATACCGCTGTTATCAATCAGCATCTATCCTCTCCGGCTATGTGGAGTATATTTCAGCTGCAGGATCTCCTGGGAATGAGTGCCGACCTTCGTCGCAAAAACCCGCATGAGGAAAGGATCAATGTACCTGCAATTTCAAAACATTATTGGAAGTACAGAATGCATATCCCATTAGAAAATCTGATCAAAGAAAAAGAGTTTAACGAGGAACTGCGATCGCTGGTGGAGAATAGTGGAAGATAGGGGACTGTTTTTGATGTACGGAGTATGAAGTCTGAAGTTGGAGTCGAGGGTGAAAGTACGAAGTTCCAAACAACAAGGAATACGATGTTTGAAAGAGTTGACATCACCTCCTGATTCTGAATTCCAAATCTCCAATCAGAAGTACAAATAAATCTCTATAATGAAAGTTCGCTATAGCGTAACCAATCTTCCGTTTACTTATCCATTTACTATCTCGAAGGGTACAAAGACTCACCAGCCTTCCTTAATCGTTGAGCTGGAGCATATGGGTGCTAAGGGTTATGGGGAAGCGCCTGCTATCAACTACTACAATATTCCTGTTGAGAAAATGATCGAAGATCTTGAAAGGAAAAAACATTTTGTAGAAAAATTCGCATTCACCGAGCCTGCGAGGTACTGGCATTATCTTCATCATCTTTTCCCCCAAAATAATTTTCTCGTTTGTGCGCTCGATATTGCAGCATGGGATCTTTATGGAAAGTTAAGGCAACAACCGCTATACAAGATATGGGGGCTTAAGTATGATAATGGACCTTTGTGCGATTATACCGTCGGCATCGATACCATCGACAAAATGATTGAAAAAATGCAGGCGATGCCATGGCCGATTTATAAAATCAAACTTGGAACATCCGAAGATATTGAGATCGTCAGGGCATTACGGAAACATACAAACGCAATTATTCGTGTTGATGCCAATGCATCTTGGACTGCAGACGACGCATTGCAAAAAATACCGTTGCTGCATTCTATGGACATCGAGTTGATCGAACAGCCGCTGGCAAAAGATGATTGGGAGGGAATGAAGAGATTGTATGCGGACTGCCCGGTTCCGCTGATAGCCGATGAAGCCTGTGTAATAGAGTCTGATCTGGAGAAGTGCGTGAATCATTTCCACGGGATCAACATCAAGCTGACAAAATGCAGCGGCATAACGCCAGCGCTTCGAATGATCGAGAATGCGCGTCGGTCGGGATTGAAGGTGATGGTGGGAAGTATGAATGAATCCACAATTGGCACAGCCGCTATTGCGCATTTACTACCGATGCTCGATTATGTCGATATGGACGGTCCGTTGCTCCTGGCCGAAGACATTGCCACAGGCGTGACGTTTGAACATGGAAAAGTACGGGTGTCGTCAGAACCGGGGTTAGGGATCGAACTCACAACTCCTCTGTTCACAAAAAATTAATTTCATTTCTCACTTTCTGCTGACATGGGGTTGTCACTACCAGGTTGTTGTTTTGTAATATAAAGAATCAATATGATCCAATCAACAATTGCCATAAGTATCGGCTCCTTCATAAAGAGATATGCTTACTATAACGCCTGGGCGAATCTTAAACATGTAAACTGGTTAAAACAGAAAGAACCTGAACTCTTCGAACGAGATATCCCATCCAGCTTTTCCAGTTTGAAAACAACACTATTACATATTTGGGAAACAGAGCGCTTTTGGTTGAGTGTTTTGCAGCAGGGTCCTTTACCAAAACTGTTCCGCAATGGCTTTGATGGGACACTTAGTGATATTTTTGATGGTATTGTTTTGCATTCCGATGCGTTTGCATATTATGTGAATACTTTGTCTGATGAGCAAATATTGGAGAATGTTTCGCTGGTCACGCCCTGGGTTGAAGGAATGCGGCCACGATTTGATTTTATCCAGCATTGCATGAATCATAGTACTTATCACCGCGGACAGATTGTTACAATCGGCCGTGGTCTGGGAATCACGGATGCGCCTATGACGGACTACAATTATTTTTTGATGATGCCTTAAGTAGCTATGCGTTTCGAGTTGGGAATACTGAGTTTGCAGTTCCTAATTCGAACTTTGGAACCTTTGGAACTTGGAATATCAACCGACTATCAGACAAATTCTGATAAGCAGAATTCAATAAAAGCCTTGGTCATGAGATTAACAAGCATAACAAATCTCCGGTTGTATAATCAGCATATCACTCAATCACGTTTTGTCGAGCCGGATGAGATTGTCAGATGGCTTGGTGCCGTTCAGGCGCAGGATTATCTGGGTTCTTTATGGGGTATAGGCCTTCGGTTAAAAAGTAGTAATGAGTCAGAAATTGAAAAGGCAATTGAGAGCAGGAAGATCGTTCGGTCCTGGCCGATGCGTGGTACCCTGCATTTCGTAGCTTCAGAAGATCTGCGATGGATGCTAAAGTTTCTTACACCACGCGTCATTCAACGATGTGCTGGCTTATACAAACAAGCAGGATTGGACAATAAAGTGTTTGCAAAAAGCAGCAAATTATTGTCTGCAGCATTGAGAACAGAACAACGACTCACCCGGAAGGACATATATGCTGTGTGGGAGCGTGCCCGGATTCCAACGGGAGGACAACGCGGTCTGCATATACTTGGTCACCTTGCGCAAACAGGTTTGATATGTTTTGGCGCTCGAAAAGGCAAGCAACAAACTTTTGTGCTGCTGGATGAATGGCTACCTTCTTCAAAAATGCTGCAGAAGGATCAGGCATTTGCCAAACTTACCCTGACTTATTTTCAAAGTCATGGTCCTGCCAGAATCCAGGACTTCTCCTGGTGGTCAGGCCTGACGATCGCCGAAGCAACGCAGGCTGTTAGGTCTTTGGGATCCCAATTGGTCGCAGAAAAGCTGGACGAGCAGACTCACTATATATTACCTGAGACTCAACAGCAAAAAACTTCGCAACATGTATTTCTCCTGCCAAGCTATGATGAATATTTTGTGGCATATAAAAATCGCAACGCTGCTTTTAATTCGAAGATAATTAAGAACATCAAACAGCTCGGCAACGGAATTTTTACTTCTCCCATTGTTATTAACGGGCTCATGGCAGGTTACTGGAAGAGAAGTTTTATGAAAGACAAAGTTTTGATTGAAACAAATGTAGTGTCTTCTATTAGCAAGTCTGCCAGCGATGCGATGGAAGCCGCGGCGCGGAGATTCGGAAAATTTCTAAAAATGCCCATTGAGGTATCTCAAAACCATGGGTGAAAAATGGAAAGAAATGCAGTGTTCGTGATTTTAAGGGTCCGTAGAATCATGTATTTGCAATTATGCAGCATCGATGAAACTTCTACAGAGGCCTAAGTGGCGGTGCCAAATTTTCTATGAGCATGTCGGCCTCCGATCGGCCTAAAACTGGTGCTGTTTGTTAAGGCAACACGATCAAAGTTTTTCCATCTATTCTGCAGCGGATATCATTTTTTTCAAGCGCCTGCACAACCTCAGAAAGATTTACATTTCGTTGAACTTTGCATGTTACGGGCTGCTCCATTCGTGCACCGATTTCATATATAACGTCAACATCGTACCACCGACCGATCTGCCGCATGGCGATCTTCAAATCTGCGTTATTGAAGTTAAACATCCCGTTTCTCCACGCCATTACTTCATTGACGTCCACGTTTTTTTCGAGAGTAAAATTTCCCTCATTATCAAACTGACCTTGCTGTAATGACTGAAGGACTTGCTTACTCGAATTTTTATTTAGCTTTAAACTTCCTTTTAGCAGTGTTGTTTTCATGGCCGGTTCATCGGTATACGCGTTAATATTAAAATCAGTACCCTGAACCTCAACCTCCATATCATAAGCCCGCACTTTAAAAGGCATTCCGGCATTATCAGCGATCTCAAAATAAACTTCCCCCGTGATAGTCACATTTCTCTCCGATCCGCTGAATGATACCGGGTAAGTAATCGATGAAATCGAATTTAATTTCACCCTTGAACCGTCAGAAAGAAGGATTTGGTACTGGCCGCCACGTGGCGTCGATACGGTGTTAAACATTATCGCTTCATTCAGGTGGCTCGATCCGGTATACCTGAGTTCGTCATTCTTGGCCTTGGTCAGCCTGACATTTCCCTGTTGAGTAATCAAGCCGGTTTTAGCACTGTCAAGAGCAAAAGTTTTTCCATCTGAGATGGTGAGAACAGCCTTGTTGCCACCAGGCGCGGCATCATTTTCAATTGGTGTGTTGCTATTTTGCGAGGTGGTCGTTGAATCAGATGCTCTGAAGTAATAAAAATATGCGAACGCAGCCGCGGCTATTAGGATCGCGATGATCAATAGCCACCAGATTTTCTTTCCGGCTGGCTTTTCCCGTGTGTTTGGGACCGGAATACTATCTACAATTACCTGCTGGCTGTCTGATGTGCCGTCAGCGCTTAAAATGCCTTTTACTAAGGGCATGAATCTTTTCTCATCATATTCCTGTTCAGGTGTGTGTTGGAGCAACAAATCTTCGAGCGCAATCACAACAGCTTCCTTACTTTGTTTTCGATTAACAAACGTACTCAATTCAATTTTTTCATCTTCGGTCAGCGTTCCTGCAATGTGCTTTCGCAATAAAAAATTCAGAATTTCTTTTTCCATATAAGTCTATTGTATAAAAACCAATACTTCATCGATCCTGGAATATTATTCCACGGATAATCAGGTGAATCTTTAAAAATTATGCCCTTTGTTGAGTACATGCTCATGAATAGATTCCATAGCACCATTTAAGAGCCCGCGAACAGCATTTGGAGAGAGGGACAGTTCTTCGGCTATTTCAGAAATTTTCATTCCTTGCTCACGGTTGAGTTTATACACTTTTCTTTGGTCAGGTCCGAGTAGCCCAATGGCATCCTGAATATCTGCAGCCAGCGCGTACAATTGCGCTGTGTCAGACACTTCATGATTATCATAGTACGATTCATTCCGGACAACGCTAATTAGTTTATTTTCGACCATTAACTGTCTCAGGAATTTATAACAGATAGTCCCGGCAGTACGAAAGACGTAGGATTTCGGTTCGTTAATAACTGTGAGTTTCTCGCGATTAAACCAAATCCTCATGAAAACTTCCTGTAAAATCTCATCAGCTGCCGTATCTGATTTGGTAAGTCCGAAAGCAAAATCGAATAACTGGGAGGAGTATTTTTTAAAAAGCCGTGTAAGTGCGGATTTTTGCCCTTGTGAAATCAACTCGAACAATTCTTTGTCATCGTATAGAGTAAGGCTTTCCATTTTCATAGTTTAAAATGTCAAATATAAATGATGGTATTTTTGAATGAAATACATTTCACACCGCGTGACGTTCACACTTTAATACCAGTGATAACCGTGCCTGTTTTACGGCAGCCGTCGAGCGTCGACAGTCGACCTTTATAGATCGACACAAGCTCTTTTATGTTCATCAGCCACAACAATGCCGAACACACATTGTATCACTAACGGGCAGTTTGTCCTTCGGATACTAGCATAGGTCATTGATTTATAATAATCTGTTAAGCTGGCATCGACTTGGCAGCATACCTCCCGGAGATAACTCTCGTTTTATCGAGTGGACAATTTATAGTGCAAAAATCCTGAAATTTATACTATGCTTAGTAATTACTTTAAGGTTGCCCTTCGAAACTTATTTCGCAGCAAAATTTATTCCCTCATCAATATTAGCGGTATGGCCATTGGCCTGGCAGCTTTTTGGCTGATCGCATTATATGTGGCTGACGAACTGAGTTTTGATCGCTATCATGAAAATGCCAGCAGGATCTACCGAGTTGCGCATCACGCCAGATGGCAGGGAGGCGATATGCATTTGGCGGCAACCTCAGCGCCTTTCGCCAACGCTCTGAAAACGGAGTTTCCTGAAATTCAGCAAGCAACCCGGATTCTGAGGGAAGGAGGCGGCATCATTAGTTACAGCAACAAGTCCATTAATGTTGAGGACATTTTCTTTTGTGATGCAAATATTTTTGAAGTCTTCACTTATCCTCTCATAGCAGGCGACCCAAAAACGGCGCTCGCCAGGCCCAATGCAATTGTACTTACCGAAAGCTTAGCACGTAAATTTTTTGATGATCCCGACAAAGCAATCAATCAGGTCATCCATTTTGAAAACAACTATCCCAATACGGTTACGGGAGTTATGAAGGATCGTCCCGCAAACTCACACCTTAGGTTCAGTGCAATACGATCATTGCCTGTGAATTTTTCGGGAGATTGGCAAAATTTTAATTCCTACACATACTTATTACTGGCAAAAGGAGCATCGCATAAAAAGCTGGAATCAAAGCTTCCTGAATTTGCTGCGAAGTCAATTCAGAAAATGATGGGCATTAAAGAATACCGGATGGAATTACAGCCGCTCACGTCTATTCATCTCCGGTCCGATCTCCAGGCAGAGGTAAGTGCGGGTAACAGCATGACACGCATCTTTATTTTCACCGCGATAGCAGCTTTGATTCTTATCATTGCGATCATCAACTATATGAATCTCACTACAGCCCGTTCTTCAGCACGCATACGTGAAGTAGGTGTGCGAAAGGTGGTTGGCTCGGGGAGGATGCAGTTGATTGGAATGTTTATTACTGAAGCCATGGTGATGATCCTGATCGCTTTTTTTGCGGCTTTCTTCCTTGTTTCGTTGTTGTTGCCATATTTCAATGTAATTGCGGAGAAGAATTTGGATATCTGGCAATTTGGGACGTATACAACTTTGCTGGTGCTCATTGCCTTCGCCGTTTTCATTGGCATTTTCAGCGGAAGCTATCCCGCTCTTTTTCTTTCCCATTTTAAAACCATTCCAGCTCTTAAGGGTCAGTTAGGCAATTTGAAAAATAATATCTTATTCAGGAAATCATTGGTTGTGTTTCAATTTGTGATAACTGTTGCAATGATTGCGGGATCGATCGTCATTTATCGCCAGTTGGAATATTCTTACAAGAAAGATCTCGGCTTCAATAAGGAGCAGGTACTTACTTTTCACATACACGACCGCGCCGTGAGATCACAAGTGCCCGCAATAAAAACAAAGTTGTTACAGAGCCCCCTGATCCAGGGCGTGGCAGCGGCAGGTAACCCGATTGGGAATAACGACCTGGGATCAAATGGTTTTGTTTTTGAAAATAACGACGGCTCTTTTCCCGAAGGCACAAAAATGGTACAACAGCTAATGACCGACGCGGATTATATTTCAACGCTCGATATTAAGATTGCAGCGGGAAGAAATTTCTCACCTGCAATCGAATCTGATAAAAATGGATCAGCGCTTATCAACGAAACATTAATGAAGGAGCTGGGGTGGAAAAATCCCGTCGGAAAAAGAATGCGATTTAAATATGATGATAAAGGATCTCGTGGTGAAAGAACAGTAATAGGCGTTGTTAAAGATTTTCATACATATTCGTTACAACACAAGGTGGAACCGCTTGTAATGTCGATGCCTCCGGCAGCTTCTATGGAAGACAACCTGTATGTAAAGATCAATACAATGAAAACACAAGAATCTCTCGCATATATTGAAAATATTTACAAGCAGTTTGACAAGAGTAACCCAGTTGAATTTAATTTCCTTGATCAGAATTTCATCCGACAATATGCTGCCGAGGAAAAGCAAGGAACTGTACTGCTCGTGTTTACTATCCTTGTTGTTTTTATCGCCTGCCTCGGGCTTTTCGGACTTGTCACACTTACTGCTGCGCAGCGTGCTAAAGAAATCGGTATCCGGAAAGTTTTAGGAGCCAGCATAGGCAATATAGTAACAGTTCTAACGAAAGACCTAATTAAACTGGTAATAATCGCATTCATGATAGCCTTACCCATTATTTGGTTTGGTATGAACAAGTGGCTTGAAGACTTCCAATATCGGATTAATATTAGTTGGTGGATTTTTTTGATTGCGGGATTATCGGCTACATTCATTGCAATTCTTACAGTAAGCATCCAGGCTGCTCGAGCCGCTATCGCGAACCCGGTGATATCGCTAAAGTCTGAATAATGCTGGGAGTTATGAGTTGTGAGTTTTAAGTTCTGAGTTCTGAATTCTAATATTTAGCCGCTAAATTATAAATCTCGTGTAATCCTACCCCGATTGTTTTTCCTGACCTGCTTTTAGATTGATAAATGAAGTATCTTTCTTGTAAATTCATTATCATATGAACAGATCTGCGAAGAGCAATGTTCGTACTCCTGATCTTTTTTTAGGTGGTGGTGAAATGGGAGACCTGATTCCCTCGATAGACTGGTCGCAAACGCCCGTCGGCGATTTTGATCAATGGCCCCCAAGCCTCAGATCTGCAATCAGCATCATACTCAACAGCCCACTGGCAATGTGTATAGCCTGGGGCAAGGATCTAACGCAATTATACAACGATCCATTTCGCTCTATACTAGGTGACTCCAAACATCCACACGCATTGGGTGATGCTACCAGTTACACTTTCAAGGAAACGTGGCATATTATCGGGCCATTGTTTAATCAGGTTATGGAGGGTCACTCTGTAAACTTCGAAAATT
>Ga0126304_10001360_pt1 | contig 11436 bp, 9 predicted proteins | sample Plot25_FD_92538 | JGI IMG/M metagenome (GOLD analysis project Ga0126304, IMG submission 92538) | Serpentine soil microbial communities from UC McLaughlin Reserve, CA, USA - Plot25 | ecosystem: Environmental > Terrestrial > Soil > Grasslands | place: USA: UC McLaughlin Reserve, Lake County... | reverse complement strand
CGACGACATCCGAGAAACCCGGCTGGCCAACGGCATCCGCGTCGTCACCGAGCGCATGCCGGAGGCCCGCTCGGTCAGCCTCGGCGTCTGGGTCGGTGTCGGGGGGCGTGACGAACCCGACGAGCTCGCCGGCGCGTCCCACTTCCTCGAGCACCTGCTGTTCAAGGGCACGCCCACGCGGTCGGCCCGGCAGATCGCCGAGGCGATCGACGCCGTGGGCGGCGAGATGAACGCGTTCACCAGCCGCGAGCACACCGCCTACTACACGCGGCTGCCGGCCGACCGCGCCGATCTCGGCCTCGACATCCTGGGCGACGTGATCACCGAGCCCGCGTTCCGGCCCAACGAGGTCGATGCCGAGCGCCACGTGATCCTCGAAGAGATCCTCATGAACCTCGACATGCCCGAGGATCACGTGCACACCCTGCTGGCCGAGGCGATGTTCCCGGGCCATCCGCTCGGGCGTGAGGTGCTCGGCACCCGCGCATCGGTCGAGCAGATCACCCGGGACCAGATCGCCGGGTTCTTCCGGCACTGGTACCGGCCCAGCAACCTGGTCGTGGTCGCCGCCGGCAAGCTCGAGCACGACCGGCTCGTCGATGCGTTCGCGTCGTCGCTCGGGCGCCTCGACGGCGGCGAGCGCCCGGTGCGGCACCCGGCCAGGACGGGGCCCGAGCCCCGCGTGGTGCACGACGAGCCCACCGAGCAGGCGCACGTGGCGCTCGGCTGGCGGGGCGTCGATCACCACGACGACGAGCGCTATGCCCTGATGGTCGCCAACCAGTTGATCGGCGGCGGCATGTCGAGCCGGCTGTTCCAGGAGATCCGCGAGGAGCGCGGGCTCTGCTACTCGGTCTACTCATGGGCCTCGACCTACGACGACTCGGGCTCGGTCGGCATCTACGCCGGCACCGCCCCGGCGCGGGTCGGCGAGCTGCTCCAGGTCATCGACGACGAGGTGGCCAAGCTGGTCGCCTCGGGGGTCACCGAGGGCGAGCTGGGCGTGGCCAAGGGGTTCATCGAGGGCTCCCTCGTGCTGGGCCTCGAAGACTCGGCGTCGCGCATGGCGCGCCTCGGCCGCAGCCTCATGGCGCGCGACGAGATCGTGACCGTCGACGACCAGCTCCGGCGCATCCGCGCCGTCACCGCCGACGACGTGGCCGCGGTGACCCTGCGCGTGTTCGGCGGCGACCGATCGCTCGCCGTGATCGGCCACGTCGACGACTCGGCACTGACGTAGCCCCTGGCCGTTCCGGCGTCGTTCGGTCGCGACTACCGGAACGAGTCAACGCCGGATCAAGGCCTGCGCGGCGCACGCCCTGCGTGCACGGTGTGCGCCAGTAGGGTGCGGCCACATGAGCGTGCGTGTCGGGGTGTTCGGCGCCGGGGGGCGCATGGGCAGCACCGTGTGCCGGGCCGTGGCCACCGACCCCGAGCTCGAGCTCGTCGGGGCTATCGACCCGCACCATTCCGGCCTCGACCTGCGGCACGCAACCGGCGTCGACTCCGACGTGCACATCGACCCCGACCCGTCGGCCCTGCTGGCCCTCGGCGTCGAGGTGGTCGTCGACTTCACGACGATCGACGCCTCCCGCGCCAACCTCCACTGGGCGGCCGAGCACGGGGTCCATGCCGTGGTCGGCACCACCGGCTTCACCGGCGACGACTACGACCGGCTGCGCGCGGCCTTCACGCGCAGCAACTGCGTGGTCGCCCCCAACTTCGCCATCGGGGCTGTGCTGATGATGCGGTTCGCCGAGCTGGCAGCGCCGTGGTTCGAGACCGCCGAGGTCATCGAGCTGCACCACGACCAGAAGGTGGATGCGCCGTCCGGCACGGCCATGTTGACGGCGCAGCGCATGGCCGACGCGTCGGCCGATTGGGGCGCGGACCCCACGCACGAGGAGGTGGTCGCGGGGGCCCGAGGCGCGCTGGGGCCGGGCGGCATCCCCGTGCACTCGGTGCGCCTGCGGGGCCTCGTCGCCCACCAGGAGGTGCTGCTCGGCACCACCGGCCAGTCGCTCATCATCCGCCACGACAGCTACGACCGGTCGAGCTTCATGCCCGGGGTGGTGCTGGCGGTCAAGCAGGTCGGCGGGCGGCCCGGCCTCACCATCGGCCTCGACGAGCTTCTGGGCCTGTAGGCGGCCCGCGAGGGGGCTGTCACGTGGTGTCGCGCTCCCCATAGTCTCTCCTGACGCCAAGTCAGAAACGGGCGGTCGCGGCCGCCGGGGGAGGGAAGCGGCGATGCTCGAGGCACGCAACATCTGGGACCTGATCGTGCGCCGGGCGGAGGAGACCCCCGACCACGAGATGGCGGTCGACGAGAGCGGACGCCGGGTCACCTTCGCCGAGTACCGCGACCGCGCCGAGCGCGCGGCCGCCGGCTTCGCCGCCGAAGGGGTGGGCGAGGGCGACGTGGTCTCGTGGGTCCAGCCCACGTGGATCGAGGCGATGGTGCTCTTCGGTGCGCTGCGGCGGTTGGGCGCCGTGCAGAACCCGATCCTGCCGATCTACCGCGAGCGCGAGGTGGGGTTCATCGTCCGCCAGGCGGAGCCCAGCGTGCTGGTGGTGCCGTCGGTGTGGCGCGGCTTCGACCACGAGGCGCTGGCCCGCAGCGTGACCGAGGGGACGAAGACGCGGGTGCTCGTCGCCGACCGGTCGCTGCCCGAGGGCGACCCGGCCCGGCTCCCGCCGCCGCCCGACGACGACCTGGCCGCCGACGACGTGCCCGTGCGGTTCATCTACTACACGTCGGGCACGACCGCCGAGCCCAAGGGCGCCCGCCACGGCGATCGCTCGCTCCGGGCCGCCTCGGTGGGGATGTCCGAGCGCCTGCACCTCGCCGGCGACGATCGCTTCGCCCTGGTGTTCCCCTTCACCCACGTGGCCGGCGGCGTCTACATGTACGCGGCCATGGCCTACGGGCTCACCTTCGTGCTCGACGAGGCCTTCGACCCCTCGACCACGATCGACCTGCTGCGCCGTGAGCGGATCACCCAGGGCGGAGCCGGTACCTTCTTCCACCAGGTGTACCTCGAGGCCCAGCGGGTGCTGCCCGACGGTGAGCGGCTGTTCCCGCACGTGCGCACGTTTCCCGGCGGGGGTGCGCCGAAGCCGCCCAGCCTGCACTACGAGATGAAGGAGGCGTTCGGGGCGGGTGTGGTCTCGGGCTACGGCCTCACCGAGGCGCCGATCCTCACCATGAACGACGCCTCCGACGACGACGAGACGCTCGCCACCACCGAGGGGCGGGCGGTCGAGGGCACACTGCTCCGCATCGTGAAGGCCGACGGCGCCGACGCCGCGGCCGGCGAGGAGGGCGAGGTCCGCGCCAAGGGCTCCCAGGTCACGCTCGGCTACCTCGACCCGGCGCTCGACCCCGACGCCTTCGACGACGACGGCTGGTTCCGCACCGGCGACCTCGGGATCCTCGACGAACGGGGCAACCTCACGATCACCGGCCGGCTCAAGGACGTGATCATCCGCAAGGGCGAGAACATCCCGGCCAAGGAGGTGGAGGACCTGCTCTTCGTGCACCCCAAGGTCGCCGACGTCGCCGTGGTGGGGCTCAAGGACGCCGACCGCGGCGAGCGGGCGTGCGCAGTGGTGGTCGCCGCGTCGGACGCCGAGCCGATCACCTTCGACGAGATGAAGGCCCACCTGCTCGACGCCGGCCTGATCACCCGCAAGTTGCCCGAGCAGCTCGAACTGGTCGACGCGCTGCCGCGCAACCCCTCGGGCAAGATCCTGAAGTTCGAGCTGCAGAAGCGGTTCGAGGACTGACGGTCCGCGGGGGATCAGCCGAGGCGTGTGACCGGCGACGTGCCGCGCAGGCCGGCCAAGCCGCGCTTCAGGCCGCCGATGCCCGACAGCGCCCCGACGCGGTGGCCGTTGATCAGCTCGCGCTGGCAGGCGCCGTCGCCGTCCCAGGCCTGGGCGCAGCCGGCCGGGTCGAGGTTGGCGAGCGCCAGGATGGCGCCGCTGCAACCCATGGCGCGGGCCTGCAGCAGCAGGGACGCGCTGCCGGTGTAGAGGCCGGTGCGCAGCGCGTCGGCCTCGATGGCGAGCCGGGTCGGGTCGCCGGTCGAGTCCTTGAGGCCGGCGACCGGCAGCTCGCTGACGAGGTCGACCGGGATGCCCGGCGCCGATGCCGCCGGGTAGTGGTAGGCGAGCACCGGAACGTCGACCGAACCCACCACGGCGTCGTAGTAGGGACGCGGGTCGACGGGTCCCGGGGGCGAGAGCACGAGCAGGGCGTCGGCCCCCTCGCCCGCGGCACGCTCCGACAGCGCCGTGGCTTGGCGCGCCGACGGCGCGCCGCCACCGGCGAGCACCGGCACCCTGCCATCGACCGCTTCACGCACCGCGGCCAGCAGCTCCGAGCGCTCGTCGGCATCGAGGGCCGCGGCCTCGCCGGTCGAGCCGGCCACGACCACGGCTCCCACACCCTCGTCGACCAGCCGGGCCGCGTGGGCGGCGGTACCGGGGGCGTCGAGGCCGCCGTCGCGGTGGAACAGCGTGACGAGCGCGACCCCGATGCCCTCGAACGGTGCGACACGATCGGGCATGGACGGCGACCCTACCGGCCGGGCCGACCAGCCGGGGTCGTCCAGTCGGCGGCGGTGTGCGGGAGGCCGTTCGGGGTGGTGCGGCTGGCGAGGGCGGGCCCGGGAAGCGAGCCTGGAGGGATGATCTCTACCGACGACTACCTGTACTACGTCGACGAGGCGCTCGACGGCATGGTGGCGATCGTGACCGAGCTGGGCGACGAGCTGGCCAACCGCCGGCCCGACCTGCCCGGCGCCAACTCGCCCTACGTCGTGCTCCACCATTGCCTCGGCGTGATGGAGTACTGGGCCGGCGCCATCGTGGCGGGCCGAAGCGTCGAGCGCGACCGCGGCGCCGAGTTCCGCGCGAGCGGCCCGGTGGACGAGCTCGCCGAGCGCACCCGCCGGGCGAGGGCCCAGCTCGAGGCCGATCTGGCGCAGCTCGAGCCGTTCGCACCGCCCCGCGGAACCCCTGAGCCCGAAGACGCGGACTCGCCGGTCGGCAGGACGCAGGGCGGGGCCCTCGTGCACGTCTACGAGGAGCTCGCCCAGCACCGGGGGCAGATGGAGGGGTGCCGCGACGTGCTGCTGGCTCCCTGGGCCAAGCTCGCCTGACGAACGGGGACCGCTCAGCCTCGAGCCGACACATGGCTACGTTCCGGAGCGTGCCGATCGCGGGGTGACCGGCCGTAGGCTGTCTGTCCGCCTTGCTTCCCTCCGGAAGGACAATCCCCCGTGAAGACCCGCGCCGACCTGCGCAACGTCGCGATCGTCGCCCACGTCGATCACGGCAAGACCACCCTCGTCGACCAGATGCTCTGGCAGTCGGGCGCGTTCCGTGACAACCAGGACGTCGGCGAGCGCGTCATGGATTCGATGGACCTCGAGCGCGAGAAGGGCATCACGATCCTCGCCAAGAACACGGCGGTGCGCTACGGCGACGTGAAGATCAACATCGTCGACACCCCCGGCCACGCCGACTTCGGCGGCGAGGTCGAGCGCGGCCTGTCGATGGTCGACGGCGTGTTGCTGCTGGTCGACGCCTCGGAGGGGCCGCTGCCCCAGACCCGGTTCGTGTTGCGCAAGGCGCTCGAGGGCAAGTTGCCGGTCGTCCTGGTCGTCAACAAGGTCGACCGCCCCGATGCCCGCATCGGCGAGGTGGTCCACGAGGTCGAGGAGCTGTTCCTCGACCTCGATGCCGACCTCGACCAGCTCGACTTCCCGATCGTCTACTGCGTGGCTCGCGAGGGCCGGGCCGCACTCGAGCGGCCCGCCGACGGCGCCGGGCTGCCCGAGGGCGAGGGCCTCAAGCCGCTGTTCGACCTGTTGGTCGAACGCATCCCCGCCCCCACCTACGACCCCGACGTGCCGCTGCAGGCGCTGGTCACCAACCTCGACGCCTCGCCCTACGTGGGCCGGCTGGCGCTGTGCCGCATCCGCAGCGGCACGCTGCGCAGGGGCAAGAACGTGGCGTGGTGCCGCACCAACGGCGCCATCGAGCGGGCCAAGCTCACCGAGCTCTACGTCACCGACGCGCTCGACCGCGTGCCGGCCGACGACGCCGGGGCCGGCGAGATCGTGGCCATCGCCGGCATCCCGGACATCACGATCGGGGAGACCCTGGCCGACCCCGACGACCCGCGGCCGCTGCCGGTCATCACCATCGACGAGCCCAGCCTGTCGATGACGATCGGCACCAACACCTCGCCGCTCGCCGGCCGCGAGGGCACCCAGCTCACCGCCCGCCTCGTCAAGAGCCGGCTCGACCAGGAGCTGGTGGGCAACGTGAGCATCCGCGTGCTGCCCACCGAGCGCCCGGACACCTGGGAGGTGCAGGGCCGCGGCGAGCTGCAGCTCGCCGTACTGGTCGAGATGATGCGGCGAGAGGGCTTCGAGCTCACCGTGGGCAAGCCCCAGGTGCTCACCCGCGAGATCGACGGCGTCGTGCACGAGCCGGTCGACCGGGTCACGGTCGACGCGCCCGAGGCGTACCTCGGTGTGGTCACCCAGCTACTGGCCCTGCGCAAGGGCCGCATGGAGCAGATCATCAACCACGGCACCGGATGGGTGCGGCTCGAGCACCTGGTGCCGGCCCGCGGGCTGGTGGGCTTCCGCACCGAGCTGCTCACCGAGACCCGGGGCACCGCCCTGATCCACCACGTGTTCGACCGCATGGAGGCGTGGGCGGGCGAGATCCGGCCGCGCCGCAACGGCTCGCTCGTTGCCGACCGGTCGGGGTCGACCACGGCGTTCTCGCTCATAAACCTGCAGGAGCGCGGGCAGATGCTGATCGGGCCGGGGGTCGAGGTCTACGAGGGGATGATCGTCGGCGAGAACGCCCGCGCCGACGACATGGACGTCAACCCGACCAAGGAGAAGAAGCTCACCAACATGCGCTCGTCGACCTCGGAGAGCTTCGAGAAGCTGATCCCGCACCGCACGCTGTCGCTCGAGCAGGCGCTCGAGCACATCGCCGACGACGAGTGCGCAGAGGTCACGCCGCGCTCGGTGCGCCTCCGCAAGGTCACGCTCGACCAGGCCACCCGCGCGCGGGCAGCCAAGAGGGCGAAGGCGTAGGTCCGCCGGTCCGCAGCGCAGCGCCCGAGGCCGGGATTTGGAGACCCAGGGGTACGCCGCCAGGCCGCTACCGGTCGCCCGTGGCGTCGTCGGCATCCTCGGCGCGGTCCCCGCCGTCGGGGCCATCGGCCCGCCGTCGTTCGAGCTCGCGCTCCGCGTCGTCGAGCTCGTCGTCGAGGTGGACCAGCGACTCCACCTCGGTCTCGCCCCGGCGGGCCTCCAGCGCGATCGACAGGACCACCAGCGCGACGGACAGGGCGAGCAGCGGCAGCCGGTTGTCGCCGATCCAGCCGACGAAGTCGTCGATCGGCGCCTCGAACGCGTCGCCGAACAGCCGGATGAGGTAGAGCCGCGTCAGCGTCCCGGCCAGGTTGACGGCGAAGAAGGCTCGCAGGGGCATGCCCGCGGCGCCCGCGAACAAGCAGATCGGGTTGTTGGGCGCGACGAAGATCAGCGGGTACGCGGCCTTGCCGAACCACTTCTCGCCCTGGCGCAGGAGCTGGCCCCACGTCTTGGTGCGTCGTTCCATCCAGGCGACGGCGGCGTCGCCGTACCAGTAGCCGAGCAGGAAGAAGAGCGGGTCGCTGATCAGCAGGCGCACGGTGCCGATGCCGTAATAGGTCCAGGCGTCGAGGTAGTTGGTCGCCAGCGCGAGGTTGCGGTTGCGGGCGTTGAGCGCGATCAGCCAGGCGGGGTGGCGGTCGACCAGGGTCGCTGCCGAGGCGTCGCCCACGTAGCCCAGGACGACGAGCGTCACCAGGGGCACCACGATCGCCGCGAGCGCCCGCCGCGACGGCCGGCGGCGGGAGGGCGCCCTGGCACGGCCGGCAGCGGGTGGGGATGCGTCCGCCATGAGGACGCGAGCCTAGGTGGTTGGTGTCGAATGCGGTGTGCGGATCGTCGAGTCAGGTGTGCCGCGGCAATGCGGGTCCACAGACGAGATGCGACGAGGCAGGCAGGCCCCCTGGTGAGGAGAAGGACTGGGCCAGCGGTGCACCTGGCCGACGACGTGCGCCAGTGTTCGGCACAGCCACCTACGGCGCCGACGGAGGTCAGCGCGTAGGCTGAGACCTCTCGTCACCGCCAGCTACCAGGGGGGATGGCCCGATGCAAGGGCTCATGCAGGACTTTCCGCTCACCTTGACGCACCTCCACAAGCGGGCTGAGCGCCTGTTCTTCGACAAGGAGGTCGTTACGGTCACGGCGGGTGGCAAGCAACGGGTCACCTACGGCGAGTGGGCCGAGCGCACGCGGCGCCTGGGGGGTGTCCTCGACGAGCTCGGCATCAGCGCCGACGGTCGGGTCGCCACGTTCGGGTGGAACACGGCGCGCCACCTCGAGCTCTACTTCGCCGCGCCGTGCTCCAACCGGGTGCTCCACGCGCTCAACATCCGCCTCTTCCCCGAGCAGCTCGTCTATATCGCCAACCATGCGGAGGACGAGGTGGTGTTCGTCGACCGCTCGCTGGCCAAGGCCATGTGGCCCCTGCTCGACGCGTTCAAGACCATGCGGCACGTGGTGGTGCTCGACGACGGCGCGGGCGAGATCCCCGACGCGCCGGCGGGCAAGGACGTGCACGACTACGAGGAGCTGCTGGCCGCAGCCCAGCCCGTCGACTTCCGGGTCGACGACGAGAACCAGGCCGCGTCCATGTGTTACACGAGCGGCACGACCGGCAACCCCAAGGGCGTCGTCTACTCGCACCGTTCGACGTTGCTCCACACGTTCGGCGTGGTCACCGCCGCCGGGCTGGCGCCCCGCGAGACCGATCGTGTCCTGCCGGTCGTGCCCATGTTCCACGCCAACGCCTGGGGCTTGGCCCACGCCGCGGTGGCCGTCGGCGCCGATCTCGTCATGCCCGGGGCCGACCTGTCGCCCAAGGGCCTGGCCGAGCTGATCGAGTCGGAGCGGGTGACGCTCGCGGCCGGCGTGCCCACCATCTGGATGGGCGTGCTGCCCGAGCTGAAGGGCCGCGACACGTCGAGCCTGCGGGCGATCCCCTGCGGCGGCTCGGCGGTTCCCCGAGCGCTGTCCGAGGCCTACCGCGAGCAGATCGGCCTGCCGATCACCCAAGCGTGGGGCATGACCGAGACGTCGCCGGTGGCGTCGTCGGGCCACATCATGTCCACGCTCGCCGCCGAGCTCGACGACGACGGCCTCGCGGAGCTGCGCACCACGGTGGGCCAGCCGCTGCTGGGCGTCGAGGCCCGCATCGTCGGCCCCGGATCTGTCGATCCTCTCCCCTGGGACGGCGAGTCGTCGGGCGAGCTCCAGGTGCGCGGCCCGTGGGTCGTCGCCGGCTACTACAACGACCCGCGCTCAGCCGAGTCGTTCACCGACGACGGCTGGCTCAAGACCGGCGACGTGGCCACCATCGACCGCCACGGCTACATCCGGCTGGTCGACCGCACCAAGGACGTGATCAAGTCGGGCGGCGAGTGGGTGAGCTCGGTCGAGCTCGAGAACGAGATCATGGCCCACCCCAAGGTGGCCGAGGCCGCGGTCATCGGCGTCGCGCACCCCAAGTGGAGCGAGCGCCCGCTGGCGTGCGTGGTGTGCAAGCCGGGCGAGACCGTCACCCGCGAGGAGATCATCGCGTTCCTCGAGCCCCGGGTGGCCAAGTGGTGGCTGCCGGACGACGTGGTGTTGGTCGACGATATCCCCAAGACCTCGGTCGGCAAGTTCTCGAAGAAGGACCTCCGCGACCGCTTCGCGGACTACACGCTGCCGACGACCTGAGGCTTACGCTGGCCGGGTGGCGAACGCCCGCTTCCTGCTGCGGCCCCGATGGGTGCTGTCGCACCTCCTGGTGGGGCTGGTGGTGGTCACGATGGTCAGCCTGGGGTTCTGGCAACTCCGACGGCTCGACGACAAGCGCGACCGCAACGCGCTGATCGAATCGCGCCGCGACCAGCCGGTCGCGCCGGTCGACGACCTGCTCGCACCCGGAGCCGACGACGGCGCGGTGGATGCCGTGCGCTTCCGCACGGTCACGGCCACCGGCACCTACGACGACGACGCCACGGTGCCGGTGCGCAATCGAACCCAGAACGGCGCGGCCGGCGCCTGGCTGGTCACCCCGTTGCGGCTCGACGGCGGCGAGCGGGTGGGCGTGATCCGCGGGTTCGTGAGCTTCACGCCCGACGGCGCGGTCGTCGACGCGCCGGTGCCGGACGGCACGGTGACGGTGACGGGCCTGGTGGTCGATCCCGACCAGCTCGACGGGACGGCACCGGACGACGTAGCGCCGCTGCTGGCCGGCGACGACGTCCTGCCGGCCCTGGTGCGCGCCGACGAGTCCGACCCGCCCGAGCCCAACGCCGGCGATGCCGCCGCCCCCGACCCCGAGGCGATCCTTACCGTGCCGCCGCCCGAGCTGTCCGAGGGCCCGCATCTCGGCTACGCGGGGCAGTGGTTCATCTTCTCGGCGATCGCCGTGATCGGGTACCCGTTCGTGCTGCGCCGGGTGATCTTGCGCCGCGGCAAGGAGGTCGACGACGGCCGCGACGACCTCGACCGCGAGCTCGACGATCTCCTGCGCCAGGGCTGAGCCGAGGTACGTGGAGGAGGACTCATGACGACCAACGAAGACCTGATCGGTCTCGCCGAGGGCGGGGCCGCCTTGGGCGTCACCCGGTAGTCGCAACGTCGGGGGAGCGGTTGCGGCTCGGTTCGGTGGGGGCGATCGGGTGACGGCCCGCCGCCATGCGTCACGCGTGGGAGGCTGGTGTCATCATGACTGGCGGGCGCGCGGGCGGGCGCTGTTGGCTCGAGGGTGGCATCACCGACTCGTTCGGTCCGGAGCTCGAGACCCTCGACGACGGCCTCGGCTTCCTCGAGGGCAGGTTCTGCCCTCGCGCCGGGCCCTAACCGGGTCGATCCGGAGTGGTGAGTCACGTGCGTCGCCCTCGCATCGCCCTCGCCTCGTTCGCCGAGAAGCCGGCAGGCGAAGGCGGCGAGCGCCTGCTGTCCACCGCACTGACTGAGCGCGGCGCCTGCCCCGAGTGGAAGGTCTGGAACGACCCGGCCGTCGACTGGTCCGGCTACGACTTGATCGTCATCCGGTGCACCTGGGACTACCACGACCACATCGACGCGTTCCGGAATTGGGTGCGTTCGCCCGCCGTGGCCACCCGCGTCGTCAACTCGCCCAACCTGGTCCTCGCCAACCTCCACAAGGGCTACCTGGCCGACATGGGGGAGGTCGCGGTGCCGACCGTGGTCATTCCGGCCGGGATGACCATCGATCTGGGGCTGCTCCGTTGGCCCCAGGTCGTCGTCAAGCAGGCGGTCGGCGCGGGGGGTGTCG
>Ga0126304_10001357_pt1 | contig 11442 bp, 7 predicted proteins | sample Plot25_FD_92538 | JGI IMG/M metagenome (GOLD analysis project Ga0126304, IMG submission 92538) | Serpentine soil microbial communities from UC McLaughlin Reserve, CA, USA - Plot25 | ecosystem: Environmental > Terrestrial > Soil > Grasslands | place: USA: UC McLaughlin Reserve, Lake County... | reverse complement strand
TCCACAGCTTGCGTCCGGTGATGGCGAACCCGTCGCCGCGCTCGATGGCGCGTGTCGTCAGCGCGAACGCATCGCTGCCGGAACCGGCTTCCGACAACGCGTACGCACCGACGCTCTTCTGCGCGAGTCGGGGCAGACACGTCTTCTTCTGCGTCTCGCTGCCCCACCGAAGCAATGCATTGACGACGAGTGTGTTCTGCACGTCCACGAGTACACCGATCGAGGGATCAACGCGCGAGAGTGCCTCGACGGCGAGCACCGAATGAAAGAAGGTGCCGCCTGCGCCGCCATCAGGTTCAGGAATCTCGATGCCCATGACGTTCAGCGCGAACAGGCGGTCGAGGAGCGAACGCGGGATCTTGCACTCCTCGTCCATTTGACGGACGAGTGGACGGATCTCTCCGTCAGCGAACTCGTACACGCCGTCAGAGATCAGCCGTTCTTCATCTGAAAGCGTCGTAAGCGCTGACGGAACATCAGCGAGATCGGTCACCGGCCTATTATCCTTGTGGTTCATAAGGGCCAGAGGCGTTCGCGGGAGAGTGCTAAGATCGCGACAGAGGCGGCGCACTATGCTCAAACTGCGACTTTCGGCCGCATTTCTCGTCTGTTTCGCGTTGGTCCAGGTTGGGACTGCGCAGCAGCCAGCCAAGCCCACGCAGCAACAACCGGCCACCCCCGCGCCGCAGGGTCAGACACGCCAGGGTCAAGGTAACCAGGGCCAGTCGAACCAGGGTCAGGCAGATCAGAGCCAGTCCGGTCAGCAACAGGGTAACGAGAACGGCCAGCAAGGTGGGCAGCCGCCCGCATTCCGCGGCGGCATCGACTTCGTCCGCGTTGACGTGATCGTCTCGGATAAGAAAGCGCAGCCGGTCACCAATCTCACCGAGAACGACTTCGAGGTGCTCGAGGACGGTAAGCCGGTCAAGATCGAGCAGTTCAAGCTGATCAAGGTAGACGGCAATCCAGTACCGGGTGGTCCTCCGCCAAAGCAGATTCGCAATCGTGAGGACGAAGAGCTCGAGGCCGCACGAGACGATGTGCGGATCTTCGTGTTCTTCATGGACGACTATCACGTGCGGAAGGCGAACTCGATGTCGGTGCGACCGACGCTGCAGCGGTTCATCCAGCAGCAGCTGCGCCCGACGGACATGATTGGCGTCATGTATCCGTTGATGCCGGTCTCGGATTTGCTGTTGACGCGTGATCACGAGAAAATCGTGCATGCGATCGACACATTCGAAGGTCGCAAATTCGATTACACGCCTCGCAACATCGTCGAGCAGAACTACGCGCGGTATTCGACCGATCAGGTCGAGCGCATCCGCAACGACGTCGTCATGGGCGCTCTGCAGGGCCTGGCGACTCGCCTCGGATCGCTGCGTGACGGACGCAAGTCGATCATCTATGTGAGCGAGGGCTTCACCGCGATGCTGCCGCCGCAAATGCGTCGGATGGACGCCTCGCAGCCCGCCAATCCGATTGAGACGGCCGCGGCCGCCGGAGTTCAGGACTCCAGCCGAGAGATCACCAGCGAGTGGTTCGGGCAGATGGACGTCTACTCGCGGCTGCGGGATGTCTACGACGTCGCCAACCGGAACAACACCGCGGTCTACTCGCTGGATCCCAGGGGCCTCGCGCCGTTCGAGTACGGATTCGACGACATTCCGTTCGGACCGCCACCCACGTTTGCCACCGATCGCCGCGCGTTGCAAGCGACGCAGGATACGCTGCGTGTGCTGTCGGAGGAGTCCGACGGCCGCGCGATCGTCAATCGCAACACACTCGCGCAGGGGCTCGCGGATATGGTTCGCGACTCGAGCTTCTACTATCTGCTCGGCTACACGTCCAGCAAATCCGGGAACGACGGCAAGTTCCATCCGATCACCGTCAAGGTGAAGCGCAGCGGCATGGACGTCCGCGCGCGCAAGGGCTACTGGGCATTGACGCCGGCCGACGTCGAGAAGATCAATAACCCGACGCCTGACGTTGCCAAGCCGGTGCAGACCGCGCTGGCGTCGATTGCGACATCGGTGCAGTCCGGCAAGTACGTGCGCACGTGGATTGGCACCGAGCGCGGAGAAAACGGGAAGACCCGTGTCACGTTGATCTGGGAACCGCTGCCCGCTCAGGGTGCAAGCGTTCGACGCGAACAACCTGGTCGCGTATCGCTGCTTGCGGCGACTGCGAAGGGCGATCTCGTGTTCCGCGGCCGCTCGCCCGATGCTGCTCTGGCTTCCACTGGTCCGGCTCCTGCACCGAACGACACTGGAGCGGCCGGGCGCGCGCCGTCTGCGTCAGTCGCGACCGCACCACAGCGGCTGGTATTCGATGCCCCGCCCGGGAAAATCGAGTTGCGCATGACTGTCGAAGCCGCCGGCTCAGGCGGGACGCTCGACAGCGAAATTCGCGACATCACCGTGCCGGACTTCACGGCACCGCAGGTCGCGCTCAGCACGCCGCGCGTCTATCGTGCGCGCACGGCCCGTGAGTTCCAGGCCATGGTCGCCGATGCCAACGCGGTACCGGCGCCGGGACGTGAGTTCTCACGCACCGAGCGGCTGCTGATTCGCTTCGATGCGTACGGTCCTGGCAGCGAGAAACCAGACGTCAGCGCAGTACTGCTGAACCGTGGTGGAAGCAAGATGTCGGACGTGCAGATTGCGCCGGGGCCTTCCGGCGGCACGCATCAGATCGATATGGGTCTCGCGTCGATTCCGGCCGGCGAGTATCTCGTCGAGATCACCGCCAAGAGCGGAAGCGGCGAAGTCAAAGAGCTGGTGCCGTTCCGACTCGGATCGTGAGCTCTTCTCTCGAAGCTGTACGGACCGGGGCTGAGCGCTCGTCGGCGACGCGGGACTGCACAAGAATCCGTTCCTGGCGCTCGGCATAGTCGGCGCCTACCCCTTCGGGCGTCGGCCGTCGAGCCCATCCGCGATCGCTGCTGCCACGCCATCGACGTCGCGAGACGCATCGCGGCCGATGATGGCCGATCACCGATTTTGGCGAGCGGTCCGTCGTGATCGCGCGCAGCGTCTCATGGCGCGGGACGGTCAGTTCTGTACGCGGCAGTGGCCGACGTTCAAACGGACATCGTCCTGTTCGACGGCCTTCTAAAATAACTGCCAACGACCAACCACTCCCAACCTCCAATTCCCAACGGTACCGTTTGAATGTTATTGGGCGTTGGGATTTGGGTGTGGTTGGAAGGTGGGCGTTGGGGGTTGGGAATTGTGTTGGTCAGGCGTACATCCCGCGCAGCTTCGTGACGTTGCCGACGCGCGAGATCGCGACGATGTACGCAGCTGTCCGCAAATCGACCTTGTACCTGAGCGAGTTCTGCAGCACATCGTCGAACGCTTCGACCATCTTCTTCTCGAGGCGCGTGTTGACCTCGTCGAGTTCCCAGAAGTAGCCGTAGCGATCCTGGACCCATTCGAAATACGACGTGGTGACGCCGCCCGCGTTGGCAAGGATGTCGGGAATGACGAAAACACCGCGCTCGTGCAGGTGCTTGTGCGCGTCCGGGGTCGTGGGTCCATTCGCGCCCTCGGTGAGCACTTTGGCCTTGATGCGGGGTGCGTTCTCCATGGTGATCTGGTTCTCGAGCGCGGCCGGAATCAGGATATCGACTGCGAGGCCCCACAGATCGTCGGGATCGAGGCGTTCACCGCCGGGAAATCCGGCGACGGTCTTGTTCTGCTGCGTATGGGCAATCAGCTTGGGGATCTCCAGACCGTTCGGGTTATAGACGCCGCCCTTCCAATCGGTCACGGCAACGATCTTCGCGCCGATGCCGGCGAGCAGTTCGGCGGAGACCGAGCCGACGTTTCCGAACCCCTGCACGGCGATCGTCGCGCGGTTGATGTCGAGTCCGAGATGCTTCGCAGCTTCGCGCGTGACGATCATCACGCCGCGGCCCGTCGCCTCGCGACGGCCGAGCGAGCCGCCCATCTCGATCGGTTTGCCCGTGACGACCGCGGTCTCCGTGTGCCCGACGTGCATGCTGTAGGTATCCATCACCCACGCCATGATCTGATCGTTGGTGTTCACATCGGGCGCCGGCACGTCTTTCTCCGGACCGATCGCATCGATGATCTCCGCGACGTAGCGGCGGGTCAGCGCTTCGAGCTCGCGCCGCGACATCCTGGTCGGATCGCAGACGATGCCGCCCTTGCCACCGCCGAACGGAATGTGGGCCACCGCGCATTTCCACGTCATCCACGCCGCCAGCGCCGTCACCTCGTCCAGTGACACGTCCGGGTGATAGCGGATGCCGCCCTTGGCTGGTCCGAGCGTGATGTTGTATTGCACGCGATAACCGGTGAACACCTCGATCTCGCCGTTGTCCATCTGCACCGGGCACGAGACGGTGATCTGCCGCTTGGGATGAGTCAGGATGCGCCAGATGCCGGGATCGAGTTTGAGGATGCGGGCGGCGCTGTCGAACTCCTTGAGCATCGCGCCGAAGATGCTGCCATGCTCGGACATGAGGTCATCTTAGTCTACGGTCTCCGGTCTTCAGTCTCGGGTAACTGCTCGCTGTGCTCTCGACCGCAGACCGTAGGCCGCAGACGACCCGATATAATTCCATCGATGGGAATCCCGACCAGCACGGACGCGAAGCGGCCTGTCGATCGCTTGTATGGACCGGACAGCGTCGCCTCGATCGAGTACGCACGCGACCTTGCCGATCCCGGACAGTTCCCCTATACGCGCGGCATCCACGCCACCGGCTATCGCGGCAAGCTCTGGACGATGCGGCAGTTTGCCGGGTTCGGAACGCCCGAAGAGACCAACCAGCGTTACCGTCGTCTCCGCGAAGCAGGCGGCACCGGGCTCAGTGTCGCATTCGATCTGCCGACCCTGATGGGCCGCGATCCCGATCACGAGCTCGCGCTTGGTGAGGTGGGAAAGTGTGGCGTCAACGTGACATCGCTTGCCGACATGGAGGTGCTGTTCGCCGGCATCGACCTCGGCGCGATCACGACGTCGATGACGATCAACGGTCCGGCGTCGATGATCTTCGCGATGTACCTGGCACTGGCCGAGCAGCGAGGTACGGACTGGAAGACGCTGTCGGGCACGATTCAAAACGACATCCTGAAAGAGTTCATCGCGCAGAAGGAGTTCATTTATCCGCCCAGGCCATCAATGCGCCTGGTCACCGACGTGTTTGCCTTCTGTACGGAGCACGTTCCCCGCTGGAACACGATCTCAGTCAGCGGCTATCACATCCGCGAGGCCGGGGCGACGGCGGCGCAGGAGCTGGCGTTCACGCTGCGCGATGGCATCGAGTACGTGCAGTACGGGATTGACGCCGGGCTGGATGTCGACGCGTTCGCCCCGCGCATCTCCTTCTTCTTCAACTCGCACAGCGACTTCTTCGAGGAGATCGCCAAGTTCCGCGCTGCGCGTCGTATCTGGGCCCGCGTGATGCGTGACCGGTTCAAGGCCAAGTCGCCGCGGTCATGGCAATTGCGATTCCACGCACAGACCGCCGGCGTCTCGCTCACCGCACAGCAGCCCTATAACAACGTCGTGCGGACGGCGCTCCAGGCGATGGCGGCGGTGCTTGGTGGCACGCAGTCGCTCCACACCAACGCGCTTGATGAAGCGCTGGCGCTGCCCACGGAAGAGGCAGCGACGCTGGCCTTGCGAACGCAGCAGATCATCGCGCACGAAACCGGCGTCACCGAGCTGACGGATCCGCTCGGCGGCTCGTATTTCATCGAGTCGCTGACCGCGCAACTCGAGAAAGAGGCTGTCGCCTATTTCGACGCGATCGACGCGATGGGGGGAATGGTGGCGGCGATCGAGCGCGGTTACCCCCAGCGTGAGATTGCCGAGAGTGCGTACCGCGCACAGCAGGCTATCGAGACGAAAGAGCAGATCATCGTCGGGGTCAATGACTTCGTCGAGTTGGGGGCTGGAGGCGTCGGCACCCTCTACATCGACGAGACGGCAGGCGAGCGCCAATTGGCCCGTCTCGAGCAGTTGCGCGCACGGCGCAATGCCGACGAGGTCGGCAGGACGTTGGCGGCACTCCGGGCTGGAGCCAGCAGCGGTGCGAATACGATGCCACTCCTGCTCGACGCGGCCCGGGCATATGCCACCATCGGGGAGATGTGCGACAGCCTGCGCGAGGTCTGGGGGGAATACGTCGAAACGCCGATAGTCTGAGCCCGTGCGAGCGTCAGTTCGCGGTGAAAAATGCGCCAGAAAATCAGAGTTGTCATCGCCAAGCCGGGCCTCGACGGCCACGACCGCGGCGCGAAGGTGATCGCCCGCGCGCTACGGGACGCCGGCATGGAGGTAATCTATACGGGCCTTCGCCAGACGCCCGAACAGATTGTCGGCGCCGCCCTGCAGGAAGACGCCGACGTGATTGGTCTGTCCATTCTTTCCGGCGCGCACATGCACATCTGCCCTCGGGTGATGGAGTTGTTGCGCGAGAAGGGTCTGACCGACGTGCTTGTCGTCGTCGGTGGCATCATTCCGGATGCCGATGTGCCGAGGCTCAACGCGATGGGTGTACGCGGCATCTTTCAGCCGGGCACACCGATGCAAGAAATCGTAGACTTCATCAACCGTCATGCCCGTGAGCGCGCGGGCATCATCTAGCACGAAAGGGGACCGTGAGGCACAAACTCCTGCTCGCCGATGACAGCGTGACCATTCAGCGCGTCGTCGAGCTGACGTTCTCCGGGGAGAATGTGCAGGTGGTTACGGTTGGTGATGGGGAACAGGCCATCGCGCGCATTCCGATCGAACGTCCTGACATCGTGCTGGCCGACATCGGAATGCCGAAGTGCAGCGGCTATGACGTGGCCGCATTCGTCAAAGGACGGCCGGACCTGTCGCATATCCCGGTCCTGCTGCTGGCCGGCGCGTTCGAGCCCGTGGACGACATCCGGGCGCAGCAGGTGAAGTGCGACGGGGTGCTGGTCAAGCCGTTCGAGCCGCAACAGGTCGTCGCCCGCGTACGCGAGCTCGTCGAGAGAGGGAAACAGAAGGCGATGCCGGCCTTCGCTGCCGAATCTCCGTCTCCGCCAGCAAAGCTTGACGACTACTTTCAGGGATTGGATGCGGCGTTGGCCGGGCTCGACAACACGACCGAGACCCGTCGTGCCATGCCGCCGGAGTTGGAGGACTTCAGAGCCTCTGACGTGCCGACGCTCGAGAAGTTGCTTGCGTCGACGCCGATGCGCGACGCTGGCTCGGCTGCGGAAGTGTCGTATGCGGCGCCGATCGCGCCTTCGATGATGGATGCGATCAGCGGCCATACCCGCAATGCCGAGAGCGCGCCGGCGACGCTGCCTGCCGATGGAGGCAACGTCATTCTCGATGCCTTCCACGCACTGTTGGCGATGGAGCAAGGCGAACCGAAACCCGCGACACGTGCGCATGCACCAGCCGCGCCCGCCGCGATCACCGACGAGCTCGTCGATGAAGTGACACGCCGCGTTCTCCAGCGTCTGGCGCCGAATGCGGCTCGTGATCTGGTCAGACAGGTCGTGGCCGAAGTCGCCGAGCGTCTGATTCGAGAGGAAATCGCGCGCATCAAAGCCGCAGCCAGCTCGAAGCGTTGAACAGCATTTGTGATTGTTGATCTTTGATTGGTGATGAGTCGTTGATTGGTGATTGGCGATTGGCGATTGAAGCTCATCACCGATCGACAATCGAAGATCGCCAATTTAATCGATAATCAAAGATCACGAATCATCAATGGACCGACAGCAGATTCAGCTTCCAGAAAAGCCGGCATTAGAAGGTCTCGAGTCGAAGTGGACCGCGAAGTGGGAAGCGGACGGCACCTACCGTTTCGAGCCTGGTGATCGTCCGCGCGATCAGATCTATTCAATCGATACGCCTCCACCCACGGTCAGCGGTTCGTTGCACGTCGGCCACGTCTTCTCGTTCACACACACCGACATCGTCGCGCGCTTCCAGCGGATGCGCGGCAAGGCGGTGTTGTATCCGATGGGATGGGACGACAACGGTCTGCCCACCGAGCGCCGCGTGCAGAACTACTACGGTGTGCGCTGCGATCCCTCGCTGCCATACGACTCGAACTTCGTTCCACCCGACAAGCCTGGCAAGCAGCCGATCTCGGTCTCGCGGCCGAACTTCCTCGAGCTCTGTGAGCGGCTGACCGCGGAGGACGAAAAGGCCTTCGAGCATCTATGGCGAACGCTCGGCCTGTCGGTCGAGTGGCGGCGTACCTACGCGACCATCGACCGACGATCGCGGAAGGTGTCGCAGAACGCGTTCCTCCGGCTGCTCAACAAAGGTGTGGCCTACCAGCTCGAGGCGCCGACGCTGTGGGACGTGGATTTCCGTACCGCCGTCGCGCAGGCCGAGCTCGAGGATCGCGAGCAGCCAGGAGCGTACCATCGCATCCGCTTCGCCAATCCTGCCCCCCCGACGTCGCTCGGGGCAGGTCGCTATGTTGAAATCGAGACCACGCGCCCTGAGCTAATCCCGGCGTGTGTCGCGCTCGTCGCGCACCCTGATGACGAGCGCTACAAGCCGCTGTTTGGCACCGAGGTGCTGACGCCGCTCTTCAACGTGCCCGTGCCGGTGAAGGCGCATACGCTCGCTGATCCCGAGAAGGGCAGCGGCATCGCCATGATCTGCACGTTCGGCGATCTCACCGACGTGACCTGGTGGCGCGAGCTGTCGCTGCCGGTGCGGGCGGTGATCATGCCGAACGGCGCGTTCCGGCCCGTGACCTTCGGCTCGCAGGGGTGGGAGTCGCGCGATCAGTCTCGAGCCCAGGCCGCATACGACCAGCTCGCACACCTCTCAGCGGTGAAAGCACGCACGCGCATCGTCGAGCTGCTCCGCGAGTCGGGCGACATGATCGGCGAGCGGCGTCCGATCACACATCCAGTGAAGTTCTACGAGAAGGGCGATCGTCCGCTCGAAATCGTCACCAGTCGGCAATGGTTCATCAAGACGATGGAGTTCCGTGAGGCGCTGCTGGCACGGGGGCGCGAGCTGCAGTGGCATCCGGACTACATGCGCGTCCGTTACGAGAACTGGGTCAACGGTCTCGCCGGCGATTGGTGCATCAGCCGTCAGCGTTTCTTCGGCGTGCCTTTCCCTGTGTGGTATCCGGTGCGATCCGATGGCACCGTGGACTACCAACGGCGCCTGGTGCCGGATGAATCACGCCTGCCCGTCGATCCGTCTACCGACGTGCCGGATGGCTATACGGCCGACCAGCGCAATCAGCCCGGCGGATTCATCGGCGATCCGGACATCATGGACACGTGGGCGACGTCATCGCTGACGCCGCAGATCGTCTCGGGCTGGCTCGACGATCCCGATCTGTTCGCCAAGGTGTTCCCGATGGACCTGCGTCCGCAGGCCCACGACATTATTCGCACGTGGTTGTTCGACACGATTCTGCGCGCCCATCTCGAGCACGATTCGCTGCCGTGGCGACACGCAGCGTTGTCGGGCTGGGTGCTCGATCCCGATCGCAAGAAGATGTCGAAATCGAAGGGTAACGTCGTCACGCCGATGGCGCTCCTCGACGAGCACGGCTCCGACGGCGTGCGGTATTGGTCGGCGAACGGCCGGCCCGGCACCGACACCGCCTTCGACTCGCAGCAGATGAAGGTGGGACGGCGGCTGGCGATCAAGCTGCTCAATGCGGCGAAGTTTGCGTTGATGCAGGCCGAGCCGCGCGGACCGATTACCGAACCGCTCGATCGCGGCATGCTGACCAGTCTCGCGCAGCTGGTGCGAGAAGCGACCGTTCAGCTCGAGAACTACGACTATGCGTGGGTACTCGAAAAGACGGAGCGGTTCTTCTGGGATTTCTGTGACGACTATCTGGAGCTGGTGAAGTCGCGGCGCTACGGCGACTTCACTCCCGAAGGTGCCGCGTCGGCGAACAGCGCCATGCTCGTGGCGCTCTCGACGCTGCTGCGCCTGTTCGCGCCGTTTCTGCCGTTTGTGACGGAGGAGGTGTGGTCATGGTGGCAGCCGGGGTCCGTGCATCGTGCCAGTTGGCCGAACCCGGAAGAAGTGGTGGCCTCCATCGGCGGTGAAGACATGGATGCGGTGCCGGTGTTTACGACGACACGTGAGGCGCTTGGCGTCGTACGCCGCGAGAAGGCGCTGCAGAAGAAGTCGATCAAGGCGCCGGTCAGCGTCCTCTTTCCGAAACACTTCGAGCGCATCACGCCGGCGGCAAAAGACTTCCTCGCCGCGGCGCACGTCCGGAATCTCGCCTTTGGCGACGTGCCGGGGATGGAGCTGACCTTCCACGATGAGGCGCCGAGCCCAACAGAACCACGGGCGTGATAGCCTCTCTTCTCGAACCGCTCGCGCCGGATTCATATCGCGATCTCGTACGTCGCGCGCTCGCCGAGGATATCGGGTCCGGTGACGTCACGACGAACGCCACCATTGATGAGACACATCAGACGCGCGCCGTGTTGCTGGCAAAATCGCGATGCGTCATCGCCGGGCTCGATGTTGCGGCCGAAGCGTTTCGCCAGCTGGATGCTGCCGTCGCTATTCGTATCCATCACGCTGACGGCGCACTGTGTGCGCCGGGTACCGAGGTGGCCGAAATCCGCGGAGGTGCCTCAGCGCTGCTGACCGCCGAACGGACCGCGCTCAACTTCATGCAGCGCATGACCGGCATTGCCACGCTGACGCGTCAGTTCGTCGATGCGGCCGCTGGTCGAATCACCATCCTCGACACGCGCAAGACCACACCGTTGATGCGCACGCTCGAGAAGTACGCCGTTCGGGCCGGCGGTGGCGTGAACCACCGATTCGGGCTCTCCGATGGCGTGTTGATCAAAGACAATCACGTGCGTCTGGCCGGGGGTGTGTATGCCGCGGTCGCGCGCATGCGTGCGTCACGTCCCGGTCTGCTCATCGAAGTCGAGGCGCAGAGTCGTGGCGAGGTCGCTGACGCACTCGAAGCTGGTGCCGACATCATCCTGCTCGACAATCTCTCGACGCCGGACATCGTCGACGCAGTGCGGCAGTGCCGCGGTCGCGCGAAGACCGAGATTTCGGGTGGCGTCACGCTGGGCCGCATGCCGGAGCTGGCCGCGACCGGCGCCGATTTTGTTTCGATCGGGGCGCTGACGCATTCAGCCCCGGCTGCCGACCTCAGTCTCGAGATGGGGATCTGACCCCATGCTGCCTGACGACTTTGCGACCGCGCTCGCAGTGGCGGGCGATCGTGCCGGGATCTTCTCGCCGCACGTGCTCTGGTACGCGGAAGTGAGCTCGACGAACGACATCGCCGCGACACTTGCCGGTCGCGGCGAGCCGGAGGGTACGGTGGTCATCGCGGACGCGCAATCGGCTGGGCGCGGACGTCACGGTCGTACCTGGGCTTCACCTCCAGGCGCCGGTCTCTTCATGTCCATCCTCATGCGGCCCGCGCCGCATGCGGTGAGTCTG
>Ga0126304_10001355_pt1 | contig 11449 bp, 4 predicted proteins | sample Plot25_FD_92538 | JGI IMG/M metagenome (GOLD analysis project Ga0126304, IMG submission 92538) | Serpentine soil microbial communities from UC McLaughlin Reserve, CA, USA - Plot25 | ecosystem: Environmental > Terrestrial > Soil > Grasslands | place: USA: UC McLaughlin Reserve, Lake County... | reverse complement strand
GGGCATTCTGTTTTGGAAAAGCTAATCGCCAATAAAGCATTACACCGCTTTTTAGACGGTGTGGCCGCCGGAGTAATCGGCCTCATCGCTGTTACAGCAATAAAACTTTTTCTCACAACGATTACCGGTATATCGGCTATCATAATTTTTTTTATTGCCTTGTTTGTGTTGGTTAAATTCCGGTCGAAGTATATGATCCTCTTTGTGATTGCAGGCGCAGGTCTTTTAAGTCTGCTCTGGAACTTTGCATTGCCATAGTTTTAAAAAAGTAAATATCATGTTTAGTTAATCAAAATAAACGCTATGAATAATTATTCGCCGATTATTCTTTTACTAGCTTTTTTGTTCTCGTGTAATTCCGGAACTGATAGTCATATCGACAGTAATAAACATGACCAGTCTAAAAACGATACTTTGAAGTGTGCGCCAGGTAACAGTAAACTAGATATTCAAAAAATTGAACAGATCACCGGAATGAAGGGTGCTGAAAAAAATGGCGAGTATAAAATCACAGTACCCCAGAACGATTTGAACATCGTGGTGGATGGTTTTAAGATCATACCGCCAATGGGCTTAGGTAGCTGGGCTGCGTTTACACCCTGCGCTGATACCGCCATGGTGATGGGGGACATAATCGTTACAGAAACAGATCTCGCGCCGGTTCAACAGGAGGTAATCAAACAAGGATTGACGATCACTGCGATTCATAACCATTTTGTTCGAAATCGTCCGAACGTAATGTATATGCATATTGATGGTTCAGGAGATATAACAAAACTTTCTACAGGCATCAAAGCGATCTTTGAAAGAGTAAAGCAGGCTAGAGGCAGAGATCCAAAAGAAGGTAAATCTGACTCCGTGATCAATACACTAAGCATATCAACCCTTGACTCCATCGTGGGTTACAAAGGAGAAATGAGCAAAGGAGTTTACAAATACACTATCGGAAGACCAGATGTTGCTTTGAAAGAGCATGGTATTTCTGTAAGCACTTTTATGGGCTTTAATACATGGGCTGCCTGGCAAGGCACGACGGAAAAAGCCGCAGTTGCCGGTGACTTTACCATGCTCGAGAACGAGGTAGCACCAGTTATCAAAAATTTAGTTGAAAATGGAATTGAGGTGGTTGCTGTTCATAATCATATGGTACATGAAGAACCACGTATCTTCTTCCTCCATTATTGGGGAACAGGACCTGCAGAAAAGCTTGCAAAAGGATTGCGCATGGCTTTAGATCAAACAGGTAAACAGACGGCACATCAGAATTAAAATTTGCATAGAGGTTTACCCAAGGCAAGACAACCCAAACGGTTCGAATGCGCTTGTCTGGCATTGGAAGGGTTTACAATCTTTGCATTTGGGGAGTTTAAGATGACCTTTCCTTAAGGTACTGTTCATCTTCCAGATCAATCAGGTTGAATTGCCCGCCCTGGGCTTCCGTAATACTCATTTGTTTTTCTGTCACAAAATACATGTCGATTTCTCCCACATTCTTCGCAAATATCTTTCCGCGATGCGTGCAGTCAAAGTGTTCTCTGACCAACTCATAAGCAGTTTCCGAAATATTGATTTGACCCGGGACTCCATTACTTTCCATTCTGCTGGCGATATTTACACTACTTCCCCAAATATCATAGGCATACTTGTTCTTGCCAACCACTCCAGCTACCACCGGACCTGTATGAATTCCAATTCGGAGTTCCCACGGAGTAGCTCCCGCCGCGTTTCTGATTTTATTCTTTTCTTCCATGTATTGTCTAATCTCCATTGCTGCCCGAACGATCTTTATCGCATGTAATTCATCCTTGCCATCTTTTCGGGGAATACCACCGGCACACATGTAAGAATCGCCAATGGTTTTAATTTTTTCGAGATTATGGCTTTCCATGATCTGGTCAAACGCAATAAAACAGTCGTTTAGTTCTGCTACTACTTCCTGGGGAGAAAGAGTATCCGCGATTTTTGTGAAGCCAACAAAATCAGTAAATAGTACAGAGACGCTTTCATAGTATTTCGGCGTCGCATGCCCAGTTTTTTGTAATTCGTCTGCAACCTCAGAAGGTAGAATATTAAGTATTAGGCGTTGGATCTCGGCGTTTTGCTGATCGAGGATTTTGTTAACTTTTACCTTGCCCCGGTAGTTTCGATATAGGATAAACGCTATTATTAGTATCATACCAAACCCTGCCAGGAAAGCATTTTTTGCCAGCTTTTCTTTACGGATATTCAGTTCCTGCAATGCTTTGTCCTTTGTAAGAAGATCTATTTGACCTTGCTTTTTCTGAATATCGAAATTCGTTTGCAGGTTTGTTAGCTTTTGAGCTATGTCCATATTGATCAACGTATCCTTAATATCTGTGTAGAGTGTTTGGTAATGAAAAGCATTGCCAAAATCTTTCATGCTTGCATAAGTAAGGGCCATCCCCTGGTAAGCTTCTTTTAACTCCTTTTTTAAATTAATGTCCCTGGCCATTGATTTTGCCAGGTTGTAAGCATTCAATGCTGAACTGTATTTTTGCTGCCCGGAATAGGCACTACCTAACCCGAGATATGATTGTGTAATGTCTAATTGCAGCTCATATTTTTTAGCAAAAGCAAGTGCCTGTTCATGATAGCGTTTCGCCAGATCATACTCCCTTTTTTTAGTGTACGTTTTGCCAATATCATTCAATGAGTAGGGAATATTTTCGGTATTCTCATAAGCTTTAAGAGACCTTTTGAAATAAAACAATGCAGAATCATCTTTAGCCCTATTTAGGTATGTTTCTCCAATATTTACAAGAAGCCCCCCCATTACGTTTTTATCTTCAAGCTCTTCACTTAAGGGCAAAGCTTTCAAATAATACTCTAATGCTTTCTCATAGGTGGATCGGTTATTAGAATAAATCGTTCCGATATTTGCCATTGCAATTGCGATCTTTTGTTTGTCGTTTATTTTTTCTGCAATTTGTAACGATTTGAGGTAGTATTCCAGCGCTTTTGCATCATCCCCCTGGTTCATATATACAGAACCGATATTGCTTAACAATAGAGATACATTCACATTATCCTGAATGGAGTCAAATATGGCGTGTGATCGATTCCAGTATTCAATTGTCTCGGCGTACTTCGTTTGGTTATAATAAACCATGCCAATATTTTTTAAAGCATATCCAATACCCGGCTTAAAATCCAGTTTCCGTGAAAGATCTCTCGCTTCCAGGCTATACTTCATAGCACCATCAGGTGCAGAACTCATATAAGCTTTGCTAAGGAGAAGAAGAAGATTCACCTTTAAAGTGTCTTCCTTAGAATTATTTACTAAACGTTGTAAACTATCTATCCTGTTATTTTGAGCAGCCGCCGCAATAGAAATGAATAGAGCTACTAATACGCACTGGATTTGATTATTTTTTTTCATACTAAGGAAATTCGATTAACCAACATCTGATCATCACATTACATGAATTCATATAAGCAGCCCCTGACAGGTACGGAAACCCAATTACGTCTTAACTGATGCCCTTTTTACAGTTTGATAATCCGGAAGAACTTGTTTATCCGGTTATTTTTTATGTTTAGAAAATAGACGCCGAACTTCAATCCCGATATATCGAGTTCCAGGCTATTTCCTGATGCCTTACCTGTAAACTTCGGTATGAATTGTTTGCCGCTTATATCAACAAGTACAACGTCCTTTTGCGAAACTGTTTCCTTTCCAAAGAGAAGCGTGATCCTATTTTTTGCCGGGTTTGGATAAACCACCATACTTTCTCCGTTACCAACCGACGTGGCTTCTGACCAACTACTGCTGCTTATATTTCTACTTGAAACAGTTTTATTACTACACTTCGACGAAGTGGAACTGGCTTCAGTAGCTACAGATGATTTCTGATTAACATCCATACTTGCCACCGTCCAACTTAATTTTAATCCATCAAAATAAATGTCGAATCCATGCCGCCCCTTCAGGAATAATTCTGGCTGAACCCCGAAAGACTGGCCTTCCGCAATAAGTTTGTTATCATCGCCTATAGGAATAAAAACAGGAGAAGAATTACCGTTCTCGTAAGCAAAATGCGCAACATACCTGAACCCTGATGGATGATTCATCAAGGTATCAACACATTCCAGAGAGGGTTTAATTTTTTTAGTTCCCGGCCCCTTTGGATTAATGTATAATGATCCAGACACATAATTAATCATATAATTAGTCGGGCCAGACAAAACCAATCCCTTCACCTTAATTTCATAAACCCCGGCATTGATCGAACTACTTACAGACGCCGTACATGTAGCGGGGATTAAGATCAGTCCAGAATTGTCGCCATTTACAAACCCAGAGTATGTGACGGTAAATTGCGGCAAGGGATCTCCCTGGAATATTACTTTATTACCTGCTTTTACTGTCAGGGTGTCTTTACCGACGGTGAGAGTTCCTCGCTGGTATTCTACTATATAATTTGTCGGTACTTTCAGGTTAAGATTCGCAGGTGCAACCAGGTAAGAGCCTGCATTTAAGTTACCAGTTACGACCCCGTTAGTTTGAGAATTGTAGCTGGTATGGGTAGCCGGCGAAGCCACAACGTTCAGGTAACTATCGTCAAATTGATAGCCTGTAATCGTATCACGGAACACAGGTGTGACACCGTACGAAAAAGCGGTGTCTACGGTCTTTACAGTAAGTGTGGCGGGAAGAATTGTGAGTTTACCTAATCCATAGCTGATCTCAAAATTTTCAGAAACAAAAGCTCCAGGAACAATATATGACTCACCTGCAGTTAAACCTGTTATCAGGTTGATAGATTTGAGTCCTGTGAGTAATTCTCCATCCGGTGCGCTTACATCAGCGGAATCGATAATTACAACCAAATTATTGTTACTGCTGTCGTCGACGTTGGTTGCATTTATGAGCTGTGTGCCAGCAACAATCGCTTTACCGGCGACTATAGCTTTCCCTGCAACAATTGCTTTCCCTGCAACAATTGCTTTACCGTTGATGAGACTTGCCACCTCAGAATCGACCTGGTAATTAAATATAGAGGCAACATTAACCTCTACAATTCTCATGGTATCGGTAACGAGGGTGCCGGCAACAATTGCTTTACCTGCAACTATTGCTTTACCCGCAACAATTGCCTTACCGCTGGCCAAAAAGCTCATGTTCGCCAGGTCGTCGGCCGTTAAGGATTTCCCGGCTACAATGGCTTTTCCATTGACAAAGCCAATTGCGGTATCTACAATATTTGCGCTATGGGCGAGCTCCAGGGCATTCAGAAAATCAACCTTTTCATTGTCGTCAATATTCGTTTCATCATAAGTATAATTAAACTCAAGGCCTGAAATCTTTTCGCCGTATGTAACAGTCGTATCCCTGGGTGTTATCAGAAGTGGCAGTTTTGTAATACTAAGAATTCCTGCAATAGAGTCGTAATTATATAATTCAAGCAGGCCGGCGTCTATGGGGTCGTTGATATCAAATTTTCGTAATGAAGGTTGAATAATATAATTGTTTACGTTGCTCATGGTATTGGCTGTCGAACGGTAATAGATCGTATCGATTCCCAATTGTGAGAGAGTATATCCTGAACTATCGAGCCTTACTCCATCTACCCTTGTAATGGAAGTAAATGATGATAATACTTCTCCGTATTGTTTCGTTTTGTTGTCGGCAGTGATTTTTATATTCTTTTTTACCGGATCATAAAATGTGATTGTATTTGACAAGCCTCCGTCAATACAATCAGGAGTCTGGCATGGAGTAAAAGCCTGGATCGAAGGATTGCCTGTAAATGTGGGAATTTGTGCCGTCAATGTGCTATCGTTCACAAATGTTGTGGGTATTGGGTCTCCCCTGAATAAAACCTGTGTGTTATCGCTAAGATAATCTCCCTTTACTGTAACGGTAAAAGGAACGGTACCCGGCGTGATAACTGAGGGAACAATCAATTGGATTAATGCAGGCGTTGCTGCCGCAAAAGTTTGTATTGCTGCCTCAGCCCTAATCAATCCAAAACCGCTTCCAAAATCGAAGCCGGGCGTATTCATATCAAGCGCTGTGTTCTGTAAAAGGGCTCGAAGTTCAGCAGAGGTATAATCCTGGCCATAATATCTTTTCCTTGCTTGCTTGAGTAAAGCCACAACCGCCGCCGCATGTGGCGCTGCCGCAGATGTTCCAAAAAAGTTCGGCAGTTTGTCGCCTTCGAGATCGAGGGAACTGAAATTCACCGAAGTATTGACACCATCGGGCGCGGTAAAATCAGGTTTGTTCCGCACAACACCATTGACAGGAGTACCGCCGATAGAAGAAAATACTTCAAGTTCTGGTGTCGGAACTCCGTATACAGGTGTTTTGGTATATCTCACCGCACCTAGAGTGATGGCTCCCACTGAATTTGCCTGGCCAACAATAGTGGAGGTGCCTGAGTTGTATTCATTGATGAGAGCATCCCCCCGGAAGATCAGGTATTTGAAATTCACGTTATGCGTGCCGGCAGCCCTAACGATTAAAATATTGGTTTGTGTATTTGCAGTTACGGTAAAGGGTAATACTTCAATCGGGTCACCACCTGCTCCTGTAATATTGTTGCGGTTGAATCCAAAAAGAGTAACGCCATTGTTATCGGTAAGATATATATCAAGGTCATTCTGCGCCCCGGGTTCTCCAAGTGAAGCAATTCCATCTTCCCATTGTAACACGATAGTGTAAACGCCAGGCCTCAAAGAAATATTCTGGAAGACATCACCGCTATTATTAAAGCTATGTGCCTGACCTGTTAGACCAGTCGGTGCAGCAACAGGATTAAACACTGCCTGGTAGGATTTATTTGAAAAGTTTCCTGCGGCAGCTAAATATGTAGAGCCCAGCGCATTCACGTCATTCACTGCCTTCGCAACAACTCCATCTTTGAAGAAAGGTTCAGTGATAAAGGTTACATCATCAACGATTACGTCACATCCTTTTTGTTGCAGTTCACGAATTCCTTCTGAAAAATTACCAGCGCTTATGAAACCTGTTCTGAAAGCCAGTTTGGCCCTGGGTGCAATGTCATGAATGATTTGCAGCATAGCTCTTCCTTCGTCGATTCGCCGTCCGAATGGGTATTCCAACAATACTTCCACGGAGTCGGGATACATTGCGTTGCCAGCACCAGGAAGGTCGCCATTATCAATATCGGTTTGTGCCGGATTCCCTGGGATTGTATTATAGCTATCGGACAACACTCCTACTTTCACACTATCGCCGTTCAATTGATATCCGTTCCGCAAAAAATCAGTTCGCATTGCCGTATCCCCTTGCGTGGATGAAATACCCAAAGCGCTAACAGCCGGAAACAAAGGACGGCAGTAACTAATCAGCGAAGGAAGACTGTCCAGCTTTTTGAGCTTTGCAATCGGATATTTACCAGTAATAATTTGTGTATTAGGCCCATTGTTTATAAGATTCGTAATTCCATAATTACTTGTTTGCAACAGGGCAAGCAGATTTTGATATTGACCCGGATTTGCTATCACCTCGATCATTACACTATCTGATTGAAGAATAAAAATTGTCTTGGCTGAATCCACGACGGAGCCGAAATTCATGTATAGCGAGTTTAGCTCGGAACCAATTATATTATTGACCTTTCCTGGTGGTGGAGGAGGATAGAATGGTAAGATGCAGGGGATATCGGTTACAACAGTTGTATCGGTAGCGAAACATCCGCCAGGGGATGTAACAGTTAGAATATATGTGCCTGCTACGGAAACAGTAGGGGAAGCAGTGTTTCCACCTGAAACTATCTTTCCTTTTGAATTTAGAGTTACCCAACTGAATTGTGCAGACGGCGTGGAAGAATAACCGTTCAATTTCACCGTAGTTGAATCACAGGTAATTGTTTTGTCGATTCCCGCATTAACATTCGGTTTCACACAGAATGAATAAGGATTGTATTGTACAGTGACTCCACTCTGAATATTGACCTTCGTACCACTCCACAGTGCACCGATGATCTGCGAAGCGCCGGTTCCTGAACCGATTGAAATTGCTCCGAATGGAGCCCACACAGAACCAATCCATCTTGAATTATTACTTCCTGCCCCTCCATTTGCAAATAGAAAGGCAGTTTGACCGTCAGGCGACGTGGAGCCATTACCGTGAATTTCCAGGTAAATACGTGAAGGATCTCCACCATTTATTAGGGTAACGTTTAGCTTGTTCAAATCAACATCTTCATGAACATACAATCGAAAGTCGCCGGCCGTGCGATTCTTAAAATCAAAAATGAAATTGTTTACTGTACCTGTGTTCTGGATAGAGCTAAATACATAACTTCCGGTATCTGAAAAAGTAAGGGTCTTATTTCCAGTAAGTGTGAGATTGCCAAACGCTCCGCGTGAGATGGACCTACTGGAATTAATGTTTTGCCCGCCTGCAATCGGGAACGATGAAATCACTGGCATCTGTGGAAGCGAAGGAAGATTTGGAACTCCAATACTATCTCCATTTCCTGGGGCAGGTCCCGAATAGGTACTGCCCGTAGGATGTATAACTCTGCCTGATACGATTCCGCCTCCAACTAAAATATTTCCGAAGACATCAATATCTCCGCCCAGGAAAGCATTGGAACCTACAGTCAATACTGTATTGCCTGATGGCAATCCATTGGCTGCTGTAATTTTTCCCGTTACCGTATTGCCATTAGTAAGTTGAATTATTCCACCGCTATGCAGGTTACCATTAAAAGTAATGCCGCCTGTCGACCTGATTATTTTATAGCTTCCTATTGAGCCGCCGGTTAAGGATGATGATGATCCTAACTGTACTTCGTTACGGCCAAAAAGTAAAAAATCGGAAATATTTAATTGTTGGGAATGCGCGTTCACCGGACAAAACATCAAAACCATAAGAGCAACAAAAATCCAATTTCCTAACGTCATACAATGAACGAACTTTCTCATGCAAAAGTTTTGGTGAGTTAAATGAAGGCAAAGCAAAATCGTTAACAGGAACTCGTCCTATTTCTTAACAGCAAACTTCTTTTTGAAAAAGCATACAAGGAAGCATTGCACAGATATACTGCGCATACTCAAGCAAGTTGATAAAGTGGATTTTACGGGTTTGGGATAATAAGGGGCAAGAAGATCAGCGTTTAAACAGATAAGTTAGCCATTTCGTTGATACGCATGAAACATCGCTCACAAAAGTTGTTTTAAGTCAAGTTTTACATGAGATGTTGGTGATTGTTTATCGATGCTGCGGAAGTAAGGAAGAACACCGAACACGCTATCTGCCCTGAACTGATTTTTCGTTTTGAGCTCTGAGACGCTGACAAAGAATTTTTATAAATCCCCGGGCCACTTCAGGCCGCGATTCAATCAACTCATAGAATGGCTCCTGATTGATGCTAAAAAGGATGCACGAAGAATCTGTCGTAGCACTGGCAGATCTTGCTTCGGCGTCCAGTAAAGACAGCTCGCCAAAAACCTCTTTTTCTTTTAGTATAGCAAGAACCGTATCCCCTTTGTGGATCTTTACACTTCCCTCGTGAATGATATACATACAATCTCCCAACTCACCTTCCTTGAAGATAAGCGTATTCTCATCGAATTCTTCCTCCCGCATAAGCGGGGCCAGGTCTGCGAGAATGTGTTCGGGAGTATCTTTAAAAATACTTAAGGATTTAAGGATAAAAACTTTCTCAACAAGGAGTAGCCGATCTGTATTCGATTGCATCATCGTGCTAAATTAACGAACTTGGTGAAGCATACAAAGCAGTTTCTCGAAGCAAACTGTTTTCAGAATGAATATATTTTTCATACAGCCTCCCGTCAAGGTGATGAAGAAATTTCTTAGAAAAGTATAGCGAACATGCCTTGGTCCAGCTTTGAAAAGTAATCGGCTTCTCGGAAAGAACCCTGGCCAGGATACTTTCAACTTCCGCAAACTGCTTTTCCGTAAACAGTGATCGCAACGCTAAACATCTTTGCTCGATCGTTGTTACATCAAAAAGGATGTTGAAATTTCGACCGATATCCTTTTTAACGGTTAATTCAATAATCTCCATAGCATTTGCAATACTTTCCTTGCGCTTTCCATTTAGACCAAACTTCGCCTGGTTGATCTTTTCCCTATCGTACATGCATTCAAACAAGCATAGCAAAATTTCTCTGATCTCCTGTATTTCCTGATACAGAGAATTATTCAACACAAGATATCTTTCATTGATCCTGGAAAGATATTGCTGCATGTAAAGCAATTCAACTCCATAGATGATGTACAAACGGGCTATATTTTCAAATAATTTATGGGTTGTTGAATCCGTGCCGTATTTACACCGATGAAGTGCCTTAATAATCGCTGAGTTCTGCTGCGGTGTTTTTTTTAACACCTCAACCAATACATGTTTTGCTTTATCTCCCCCAATTCTTCCGCATAAAGCAATCATTTTTTCTTTGAGAGTTTCAGAAACCGTCGTTGACATGATCTGATCTCTCAGCAAGGCAACGGCTGGTGTTCCCACGTTATGCAAAGCGATTAAAACCAGTTTTTCGTTGTCGTGGAGCTGTTGCATGAGTGCGTTAAGGACCTCAGTTGTGCAAGCTCGGCCAACTGATCTTATTGCAAGATTTCTTATAGCGAGGTCCTCATCATTAATTAAGCGGGCATGAGCCGGATGATCATATTTGTCGCCAACCTGTGACAGTATTGAAAGGCCTTTCCTTTTATCTGCCATTTCGGTTGAAAATAGTAAATCACTAATTGCCTTATCCGCAGATTTATTAATGGCAACGTTTGTGTTATCGAGCATGCCGGTTATTGCAGCCTTGCGAACATCTTCCAATGGATCACCCAGGTAACCGCTAACTTCCTTTTCATCATCCGCAATTTTGCAAATAGTTTTTATCACTTCATTTTTTACTTCAACACTTAAGTCGCTTTCGAGTAATGAATGTAGTCTTGGTTTGATATTGGGATATTTATCATTGATCAGTTTAAGAGCCTCAATCTTTACAAGATCAGAAGGATGGCTCAACAATTGAGTTATTAGATCTTCAGCTACAGGATTCATTTTGCTTGTAAGCATTCTCAAAATACTAATCACCTCTGCCTCGCTACCCGTCGCCATTTTTTGGCGTATGTGCTGGATGATTGTTTCGTCCTGCAAGTCAAATTCCTCCTGGCTGAAATAACGAGTACTAATCGTTTTTATCAGCATTTGCAGATATTGCCGGTTTACGAGCACTATTCCCACCAACCACAGAATGCCTAAGACCATCAAAATATAACATAGGAAAACCAGATCTACCCGGCCTTGTATATTGAAGGAAACGTATAATAGGCCGCCACAGAATAAAGAAGCAAAAGGATCCATCAGGCCCTTAACAATATTATGAGCACGCAACCTGTCATGAGTGCTGAGTGGCTGCATCAATGTAAGTAGCACAGGGGCATTAAATGATGTCCTCAACACATCGACTACAATTG
>Ga0126304_10001352_pt1 | contig 11456 bp, 16 predicted proteins | sample Plot25_FD_92538 | JGI IMG/M metagenome (GOLD analysis project Ga0126304, IMG submission 92538) | Serpentine soil microbial communities from UC McLaughlin Reserve, CA, USA - Plot25 | ecosystem: Environmental > Terrestrial > Soil > Grasslands | place: USA: UC McLaughlin Reserve, Lake County... | reverse complement strand
GCGAACTCGCAGCCGATGATCCCGCCGCCCAGGACGACGAGGCGCTTCGGAAGCTCTTGCTGGGCGAGGAGACCCGTCGAGTCGACGCAGCGGGGCGAGTCGAGCCCCTCGATCGGCGGACGCATCGGGAAGCTGCCGGTCGCGACGATGGTGGTGCGGAAGGTGACGTCTTCCCCACCCTCGACCGCGATCGTGTTCGCGTCAGTGAAGCGGCCCGAGCCCTTGACCCACTCGACGCCGTTCGCCTTGAAGAGCTGCGCGACGCCGCCGGTCATCTGCTTGACGACGCCGTCCTTCCACTGGTTCGCGGTCGCGAAGTCGAGCTGAGGCTCACCGACGTGGACGCCGAGCTTGGCAAAGGTCTCGTCGGCCTCCTTGATGGCGAAGGCGGTCTGGACCCAGGCCTTCGTGGGGATGCAGCCGACCCGAAGGCAGGTGCCGCCGAGCTCGGGCTCCTTCTCGATGCAGACGGTCTTCGCGCCGAGCTGCGCGGCGCGGATCGCGGCCGTATAACCGCCCGGGCCGCCTCCCAGGACGGCAACGTCACATTCCATCGGTTTCTGCTCCTCGGTCGATTTCCGCGGTCGATCCTACTGGCGCGGGCCTAGGCGCCGCCCTCGCCGCTTGAGTGTCCATTCCCGGCCGATTTGGCTTTCGCGCCGCCGGGCCAGTCTTGTCCATGTCGGTCGGGTGGCGTGCCATGAGTCCATGATCCGGCACGCATCCGTCACACAGTCGTTGCGATCTCCGTGTCGCCGCGAGCCAGGTCCGAGGGACAGTCCCTCGCGCTACGAGCTCCGAGTCCGAGGCCCACCGATCCCACCTAGCTGGTCGGCAAATTGAGCCGCATCGTCCAGGAGCCGTCGGTCTGCTCAACCGTCTCGAAGCCGTGCTTCTCGAAGACGTGCATCGCGGGGCTGTCATCGGCCACCGACAGGCTCAGACTGCCCCGGCCCTGCTCCTTCGCAAGCTCGACCAGCGCACCGAGCAGCTCTGACCCGATGCCTCTCCCCCGCCGGCTCGGGACGACCGCGATGGCGACTTCCGGTGTCTGATCGTCCACGAAGCCGAACCCAGGCTCGTCGCGTGAGAAGAGCCGGAACCAGGCGGCCCCGATCGGAAAGCCGTCCTCCAGCGCGATCACCGACGTGTCGCCATGACGGCCCCATCCGGACACGTACTGCCAGAGCGATGCGTCCTCGACGGTGCCGCCCGAGCGCCAGTAAAAGGCGTGTCGGAGCATGTCCTTCAGGAACCGGACGTCCTGCCGGTTTCCCCGCCTGATCAGGGGCGGAGCTCCTGCACGAGTTGCAGGCGGTTCCCGTCGGGGTCGTACACGTCGAGGAGCCGCACCTCCTCGTGCAGCTCGAGGACGGTGCCGACCTCGATGTCGTCCTCTCGGAGGCGGTCGGCCTCGGCCTTGACGTCATCGACGTCGATTGTCGCGACGCCTCCGTCCTCGGGCTCTCCCTCGGCGAGGGCGATCTGCATCGCGCCGCGCTGGAGCTTCGCCCAGCGGCCGGTCTCGTCGAAATACGTCTCCTCGAACCCAAGCTTGCCCGTGTACCACTGGCGCGCGGCGTCGAGGTCGCGGACGCGGTACCAAACCCGCATGGCTGAACTTTAGAGCGCCAGCCCCGGCTCTTCGAGCATCGAGCGAACGGTGCGGAGGAAATCGGCCGCGTCCGCGCCGTCGACCGCACGGTGGTCGCAGGTCAACGTCAGGCTCATCAGCGGGCGGGCGGTGATCTCGCCCTCCCGAACGACCGGCTTTTCCTCCACGGCGCCGACGGCGAGGATCGCGACCTGCGGCGGGTTGAGAACGGCGACGAACTGCTCGACGCCGAACATCCCTAGGTTGGAGATCGTGAACGTGCCGCCCTCGAGATCGGCCTGCTGCACCTTTCCGCCGCGCGCGCGGTCGACGAGCTCCACACGGGCCGCGGCGATCTCCTGGATCGACAGCCTCTCGGCTCCGCGGATCACCGGGACGACGAGCCCGCGGTCGGTCGCCACCGCCATGCCGACGTTTGCCGACGGGTGGATCCGCACCTCCTCGCCGGCGAACTCGGCGTTCAGCCGCCGGTGGCGCATGAGCGCCGATGCGGCGATCTTCGTGAGGACGTCCGAGATTGTCGGCTTCGGGCCGTCCTTCGCGAGCTCGACGAGCTGCTGGCGAAGTGTGAGCGCCCGGCTCATGTCCGCCGACATGGAGATCTGGAAGACCGGCGCCTGCCATGCCTCGGTCAGGCGGCGCGCGATCGTCTTTCGGATCGACGTGAGCGGGACCACCTCGACCTCGCCGGGCGGAGCTGCAGTCGGCGCCGCCGCGGGGGCTTCGGCCGGCGCGATCTCGGCGCGCTCCACGTCCTCGGCGACGATTCGGCCCTCCGGCCCGGTGCCCCGGAGCCGCGCGAGGTCGATCCCGCGCTCGCGCGCGATCCGGCGGGCGAGCGGCGAGGCCTTGACGCGACCGTTCCGCTCCGGCTCGCGGACCTCCGTCACCTGCTCGGAGGTCTCGCGCGCGGCGGAAGCTTCGGCGCCCTCCTCGCGCTCGGCGTCGCGCTCCGGCGCGCGGGAGCCTTCCTCTTGTGGCGCCTCATCGACCTCGGTCTCGTCGGCCTCGCTCTCCTCGGCCTGTGGGACGTCCTCGCCTTCCTCGCCGATGACCGCGACTGTCTGCCCCACCGGAACCTCGCCCCCCTGGACGGCAATCTTCAGCAGGACGCCGGAGGCCTCAGCCTCGACCTCCTGCGTGACCTTCTCCGTGTCCAGCTCGTAGAGCGGCTCGCCTTTCTCGACGCGTTCGCCCTCCTGCTTGAGCCAGCGGACGACGGTCCCCGACTCCATGCCCTGCCCCAGGCGCGGGAGCTTGACCTCAGTCGCCATGTGAGGCTTCCGGTGACATTGCCGCGTCATTGGTGTGCGAGCACCAAGCCAGGCAAGGACGCAGGGAGCGCCCATATCGAAAAGATATGGGTGCGGCTGAGGACACAGCCTGGCGCCGGTGATCGCGCGCCAGCGGCCCGGATGATGTTGCCGGGAGCCTCACGTTCGCTGAACGGTCCTCTGGATCGCCTCCACGACCTCCTTGGCGTGGGGCACGATGAACTCCTCCATCACAGGCGCGAACGGCATCGGGGCGAACTTCGCGCCGACCCGCTCGATCGGCGCGTCGAGCCAGTCGAACGCCTGATGCTGGACGACGGCCGCGACCTCGGCGCCGAAGCCCATCCGCGTGACGGCCTCGTGCGCGACGACGCAGCGGTTCGTCTTCTTGACCGACTCGACGATCGCCTCCTCGTCGAGCGGCTGGAGCGTCCGTGGGTCGACGACCTCGACCGAGACACCCTGCTCCTCGAGCTGGTTGGCTGCGTCGAGCGCCTCGTGGACCAGGCGGCCGGTCGCGACGACAGTGACGTCCTCGCCCTCCCGCATCACCCGCGCCTGGCCGAGCGGGATCGGCTCGAGCTCGTCCGGCACCTCTTCCTTCAGGCCGTACAGCGTCCGGTGCTCGAAGAAGACCACGGGGTTGTCCTCGTAGATCGCGCTGTAGAGGAGCCCTCGGACGTCCGTTGGCGTGGACGCGAAGACCACTTTCAGACCAGGGATGTGGACGAGCCACGCCTCGAGCTGCTGCGCGTGCTGGGCACCGGGCGACCAGCCTGCGCCGCCCTGCGTTCTGATAGTCAGCGGCACCTTCAGCTGACCCCCCGACATGTAGCGGTGCTTGGCCGCCTGGTTCACGATCTGCTCGGCCGACAGCGTCAGGAAGTCCTCGTACATGATCTCGACGACCGGGCGCATCCCTTGCATCGCCGCGCCGATCCCTGTGCCCACGATGCCGATCTCGGAGATCGGCGTGTTACGGATGCGCTCGGGGCCGAACTCGTCCAGCAGCCCCTGGGTGACGCCCATCGAGCCGCCCATCTCGGCAATGTCCTCGCCCATGATGAAGACGTCGTCGTCCTTGCGCATCGCGGTTGCGAGCGCATCGCGGACTGCTTCCCTATACGACAGCTCGGCCACTACGCGTAGATGTTCTTGAGGGCGTCTTCGGGCTTCGGGTCGGTGCCGCTCTTCGCGAACTCGACGCTCGCCTCGACCAGCTCGGTGACCTCCTTGTCGAGCTCATCGAACTCGTCGTCCGAGAGGTCGAGCTCGGCGCGGAGCTTGTCGACCGGATCCTCGGTCTCGCGAAGGCGCTGCTGATCCTCCTTCGGCCGGTAGACCTGCGGGTCGCCGATGTAGTGGCCGACGAGGCGGTACGTCTGGGCGACGAGAAACACCGGGCCGCGCCCTGAGCGCGCGTGCTCGACGGCCTTCACGGCCGCCTCGTAGACCTTGCCGACGCTCTGGCCGTCGACCTCCATCGACTCCATGCCGAAGGCTTCCGCCCGCTTGGTCATGTCCTCGATCGGCATGTGCTGCTTGGACGGCGTCGACTCGGCCCAGTGGTTGTGCTCGCAGACGAAGACTGCCGGGACGTTCCAGAGCTGTGCGAGGTTGAGCGCCTCGTGGAAGGTGCCGATGTTCGTGGCGCCGTCGCCGAAGAACGCGACGGCAACGCGCGGTTCGTCGCGGAACTTGAACGCGAGCGCAGCCCCGACGATCGCAGGCAGCCCCCCGCCGACGACGGCGTTCGCGCCCAGGTTCCCGCGCTCGACGTCGTAGAGGTGCATCGAGCCGCCGTAACCGTGCGAGCAGCCCTCGAGCTTCCCGTACAGCTCCGCCATCAGCTCATTCGGGTGGGTTCCCTTCGCCAGCGTGTGTCCGTGTGCTCGGTGCGTGGAGGCGATGACATCGCCCTCCTCCAGCGCGCGGCAGACCCCCACGGCCACCGCCTCCTGACCGATCGCCACGTGGAGGAACCCCGGCAGCTCGCCCGCACGGAAGCGTTCCTCGACCTTCTCCTCGAAGCGCCGGATGAGCAGCATCTCGCGGAAGAACTCGCGTAGCAGCTCGGGCGAGAGCGCCCCCTTCCTCTCCACCTTGGCCACGGGCGCCAGTGTAGTGGCCACTAAGATCGGCGCGTGTCGGTCGCCGAGCAGTACCGGGAGCTCGAATCGCGCCTGCCCGCGGACTGGGCGGACGCCCGCTTCGTCCTGAACGTGGACGACGCGAGCGGGGCGGAACGCGCGGCATCGATGCTCACGGCTTTCCAGCCCGGACGGGTCGGCGGCCAGGTCCGCTTCTCCGTTCCTCGGCGCGGCGGCAGGCGGGAGCAGGCGCGACGCATGATGGAGCGGATCGACCGGGAGGGGATCAAGGGCGATCTCGAGCTCGTCACCACGTCGGAGGCGCCGTCGGAGCCTGCTGAGTTTCGCGCCGAATGGGCTCCGGCCGCGGAGCAGTGGGACGGCGCGTTCGCAGCGCTCCCGGTCGACTGGACCGACGTCTACGCGCAGGTCGAGCTCGAGTCGAGTGACTTCCTCGACCGTGGGGCCCTGCTGATGGCTCCGCTCAATCCCGCCCGGTACAGCGACGCCGTGGGCTTCCGCTTCCGCGTCGGTCGCTACGGCTACGGCGCGGCGCCCGAAATGACCAGGCGCTGCTTCGAGCGCCTCGACACGGAAGGGATCGGCGCACGTGTGACGATCCTCCACGCCCTGGCCGACACGAAGCCGGTCATGACCCAGGGCCCGGTCTGGTACCTGGACGGCGGGCCCGTCTGATGGCCCGCGATCCTGTCTCCTGGCTGCTGATCGAGCCCGGCTGGGACGTCGTGGCGCGGGACGGGACGGAGGTCGGCAAGGTCGAGGAGATCGTCGGCGACACGGGCAAGGACATCTTCAACGGCCTTTCGATCGCGACCGGCTTGCTCGCCAAGCCAAAGTACGTTCCTTCGGAGCGCGTGCGGGCGATCACGGAGGGCCGGGCGGAGCTCGACCTGTCGGCCGACGAAGTCGAGGCGCTGGACGAGCACGACCCGCAGCCACCGTCCGAGCAGTTCCGCGCGGACTAGTCGAAGTCACACATTCGGCACGAATCCGCGCGCCTTTCGCGCGTTCACCGCCACTTACGATTGCGGTGGGGAGGAGGCAGGGTGCGCCTTGTCTAAGGGACCCCGAGCCCAAGCCGTCGCAAGCGCATCATCGCGAGGATCCCGAGCACCGGGCCTGGCACCAGGAACACGAAGGCCCAGCGCCAGCCGACCTCGTCCTCGAGGAACGGCAGCAACCAGATCGTCGGCACCGTGAGCGCGAACCCGACCGCCATCTGGAACCCGAGGGCGGTCCCGACGTACGCCTGCTCGGCCAGCTCCGTCACGAGCGTCGAGAATTGCGCGGAGTCGGCGACGACGGCGAAGCCCCAGACGAGACCCAGCGCGAGCGCGAGCGCGGCCGAAACCTCCGCGACCAGCCCGATCCCCAGCGCACAGGCGGCCGACACCGCCATCATCAACGCCGTCGTCTCCGGCCTCCCCCACCGGTCTCCGAGCACGCCGCCGACCCAGCACCCCACTGCGCCGGCGCCGATGACGGCGAAGGTCGCGTAGGCCGCCGCCTTGCCGTCCGTTGCGACGGCCGCGAAGAAGACGAGGAACCACGCCCACATCGCATACAGCTCCCACATGTGCCCGAAGTAGCCGAGCGACGCTAGGCGGAGCCCACGGTTGCGCAGCACGAGCCCGGCCTGTCGCGGGTCGAACCGGGCGGACGGAAACGAGTACGGCCCCTCGGGCACGCCGAGGAAGACGAGCACGCCGCCGGCGGCGGTCAGCGCCGAGGTGACCCAGACGACCAGCTGCCAGTCGAGGCCTCCGAGGCCATTGACGAGATGGGGGACCGCCGAACCGAGCGTGAGCGCCCCGACGACGATCCCCAGCGCCGTCCCGCGCCCCCGGCGAAACCACGTCGACGCGAGCTTGAGCGCGGGCGGATAGACACCTGCGAGGAAGAACCCCGTCGCGACCCGGGCGGCGATCCCGACCTCCGGCCCGTCCGCCGCGACGAGCACGAGGTTCGCCGCCGCGGCTCCGAGCGCGCCCGCGAGAATGACGAACCGGGGCGGGAAGACGTCCGCCACGCTGAGCGCGCTCCCGGCAAGTGCGCCTCCGACGAACCCGACCTGAACGGCAATCGTCAGCCACGCCGCGGCCGTGTTGCCGAGATCCCACTCAGTGCGCAACTGCGGGACAACCGCTGTCGCCGAGAACCACGTCGTCATCGAGAGCACGAGCGCCGCCGCCAGCAGCGCGAGCGCCCTCAGAGATTCTCGGTCCACACGAGCGCCGTTCCGTCCAGGACGACGGTCCCCTCCTGGTTCACGATGGTCGTCCGGAGTCGGGTCAGGGGCTTGTCCTCCCGCACCTCGGTCACCTCGACCTCGGCGGTGATCTCGTCACCCGGCCGCACCGGCGCCTTGAAGCTCCAGTCGACGTGCAGGAACACGCTTCCGGGGCCTGGCAGATCCTCCGCCACGACCGCGTTCAGCAGACCCGACGTCACGCCGCCCTGGACGATCAGCCCCCCGAAGCGCGAGCGGGCCGCCGCTTCCTCGTCGTAGTGGAGCGGGTTCCGGTCACCGGTCAGCTCGGTGAAGAGCTCGATGTCCCGTTCAGTCACTCCGCGGCTACGGCGGGCGACATCGCCCACCTCAGCCAATGACGTCCTCGAGCTCACGGGCGAGCGCCGAGGCGCCGTTCCGATCCGCGGCGATGACGAGGCACGTGTCGTCGCCGGCAAGCGTCCCGACGATCAGCGGATGCTCGATCCGGTCGAGCGCCCGCGCGATCGCGGGCGCCGAGCCGAGCTCCGACTGGACGACCACCAGATTCTGCGCCGGTACGGCCCGAAGCCCGAACGTCGAAAGCACTGCCGCGAGGGACTCACGCGGGTCGGTGCGCCGCCCATCCTGCGGCACGACGTAGCGCGGCCGGCCCAGCTGATCGCGCGTCTTTTCGAGGCTGAGCTCCCGAATGTCCCGGGAGACCGTTGCCTGCGTCGCCCGGCAGCCCTCGGCCGCCAGGGCGGCGAGAAGGTCGTGCTGCGTCCCGATCCGGCGGCGCGAGACGAGGCTCGCGATCAGCCGCTGGCGCTCCGCCTTCCCGAACGAACGCGCGTCCGGCTGCATAGAACGAGCATAGTTATCGAACCGAGCCAGAGGTTTCCCGCTCGCCCGGCGCGGTAAGTTTCTCCCGACGATGCTACGCAAGCTGACCTGGACCCTCCTCTACAGCCTCTTCGGGGCGCTCGCCGCGATCGCTGCACGGTTCGCGGCGTCGCGCGTTTACCGGATCGTCACCGGCGAGGAGCCCCCGGCCAAGAAATGACGAAGAAGGCAGACCAGGTCATCGACCGGGCAGCGGACAGCCTGCGGCGTTTCGCCGACCGCGCTGCCACGGAGGGCGGCGTCGTCGCAAAGTTCGCGGAGCCGCTGGCCGAGGACGCCGCGTTCATTCGCAAGCTCAAGCCGAGCCTGATCATCGCGCGGGCAAAGGGGGAGGCACCGACCAACCAGCCGGCAGGCAGCGGCGCGCCCGCAGCTCCGACGGCACCACAGCTCGGCGCCAGGCCGAAGCCGAAGGGCGACGGCCCCAATCCGCTTCTCATCGTCGGCGCGGCGTTGGTCGCCGGAATCGTCATCGCCAAGATCATCGATTGGAGAGGCCATGCCCACCCACGCGACTGACACCGAGAACCAGACGCTCGGCGGGGCTGTGAAGGAGGTCGCCGAGCACGCAAGCGCGCTCGCGCGACTCGAGATCGAGCTCGCGTCGCTCGAGCTGAAGAAAAAGGTCACCGCGATCGGCGTCGGCCTCGGCCTCCTCGCGGGCGCCCTGGCGATCGGCCTCTACGGGATCGGCTTCCTCTTCGCGACCATTACGGCCGGCCTTGCGACGTTCCTGCCGGTCTGGCTGTCGCTCCTCATCGTCACCCTCGTCCTGCTCGCGACCGCGGCCCTGCTTGGCTTCTTCGGAGCGAGGAGCGTCAGCCGTGGAACGCCGCCCTTGCCCCAGCAGGCGATCGACGAGGCCAAGCTCACGACTCAGGCGCTGAAGAGCAATGGCAGCGGGTAACTCGCGCACTCCCCAACAGGTTCGAAACGAGGTCGTCGCCGAGCGCGAGCGGCTCGCCGACGCCGTGGACTCACTCCGCGCCGAGGTCAAGGAGGCAACCGACATCCGATCGAAGGTGCAGAGGAACCTTCCCGTGGCCGCTGCGGGCGCCGTCGGAGCCGGCTTCATGCTGGCCGGGGGAATCGGCGCGACGATGAGGCTGTTTGCGCGACGGGGTCGCGAGGGGAAGGAAAAGGCCCGCCTGGGGCGGTTCTCCTTCGTCGACCGCGACTGAGCGCCAGTCGAAGTCGGCCCTGTCCCATCCGGCGGAGCTACTTCGAACTCGATCGCCAGGCCGGCGTTCACGCCGCTGGTGGGGAGAATGCAGGCTTCGTGAGCCGGCCAGGCGATCGGTCTAGTCAGCTACGTGGCCCTGAAGCTTCCCTTCATGCGCTTGGCGTGAGGGTCGCAGACGAAACGGTACGTCCGCCCCTTCTGGAAGGTCACGGTCCAGGTCGTCGAGCCGCGAAAGCGGACCGTCGTGCGTTTGTTGACACCCGCCCCGAAGAGATGGAAGTTATGCATTCTCGAACGGTCGCGGACGACGATGCGGTAGCGGGCGGCCTTCAGCCGCGTCACGCGTGCGCCACGACTAGTGCGAAGCGAGATCGTGGCTCCCGGACCGACGGTCGCAGTCAGAGTCGGCGGCCTGGTCGTGGGAGGCGGAGGCGGCGTCGGCGGCCCTCCGCCCGTGGTGAACGAGCCACGCATGACCAGGTTGTGTGGGTCGCAGACGAACGTGTAGCGGGCCCGATCCTGGAGCGTGACCGTCCAGGTCTGGGTCTCGATCGTCTCCACGTCTGTGCGCTGGTCGACCCCGGGGCCGCTCAGGTGGAAGTTGTGGTTGATCGACTGGTCGCGCACCTCGATCGTGTACGTGCCAGCAGGAACGTCCGTGACTGCTGCGCCGGCCTCGGTCCTGAGCGTGATCGTCCCCGGGTCGGAAACCGTCCCGATCAGCTTGGTCTGGGCCAGGGCAATGCTGGGCGAAGCGAGCGCCGCCAAAGCCGTGCCGGCGGCGAGAAGAATGATTCGAATGCGATGCGTCATGTCCCCTCTTACGTCCTCGCGCGCCTGACGGTTTTAGACTCGCACAATGCGCTTACGGAAGAACGCCAAGGTTGAGCTCATCAAGCGTGTGCCGCTTTTCTCCGAGCTCGGTAACAAGGAGCTCGACGAGGTTGCGTCGATTGCGGACGAGATCGACCTTCCCGACGGGAGAAATCTCACGGTCGAGGGCAACCCCGGCCGTGAGTTCATGGTCATCATCGAAGGCGAGGCGACGGTGCGGAGAGGCGATCAGGAGATCAACCGCCTCGGCGCCGGCGACTTTTTCGGCGAGATTGCGCTGCTCGAGGATCGGCCCCGTACGGCGACGGTCACGGCGGAGACACCGATCCGTGCACTGGTGATCACGGATCGGAGCTTCCGGACCCTGCTCGAGCATTCGCCGGGGATCGAGGACAAGGTCCAGAGCGCCCGCGCAGCCCGGCTGTCACCAGACTCGCTCTAGGAGGGTTTGGCGGAATAGCGCTCGTTGCCGGGGTGCGATGCTCGTTCCCAGGCAAGGACGCAGGGAGCGCCCGTATCAATGCGATACGGGCGCGACTGAGGACGCAGACCTGGGGGGCGAGCAGCGCGGCCTGGCGACACAGCCGGTATTGCGCCAAACCCTCCTAGGCTCGAAGCTCGGCGCCGAAACGCTCGCGGAGGGCCCCGACGATCTTCTCGCGCAGTCCCGCGGCCTCTTCGTCCGTGAGAGTGCGTTCGGGCGAGCGGAACTCGACGCGGAACGCGATCGACTTGCGCCCGTCGCCGACCTGCTCGCCGCGGTAGACGTCGAAGGGCTCCATCGACCGAAGCTCCGGCACGGCCGCACGCGCAGCTTCCACCAGATCCGTCGCGAGCACATCCTCGGCCACGGCAAACGCAAGGTCCTGCTTGAGCGGCGGATAGGTGATGACGTCCTCGTACGTCCAGCCCGCGCCGGGTTCGAGCGCGCCGACGTCGAGCTCGAACGCGCTCCAGTCGCCCTCCAACTGCCCCGGCCGGAGCCCGCCGAGGACCCCACCGGTCGTCGTCGCCGTCTGGCCGGGATGCAGCAGCGGGTGCTCGCCCCGCACGAACGCCCCTGTGGTCCGGCCGGCGGCGAGGATCTCCTCGACTGCCCCCTTCGCACGCGCAAACGGGGCTTGTGCGAGACCGGCGACATGCACGCGCTCGTCGGGCAACTCCTCATCGCTCGGACGGTAGACGTGTGCGATCTCGAAGACGGCGATGCCGTCGTTTCCGACGTCGAGGTTGTGGCGCGCGACCTGGATGAGGCTCGGAAGCAGCGTCGTGCGGAGAACCGCCATGTCCTGCGACTGCGGCTGAGGGATCCGGTAGGCGTGCG
>Ga0126304_10001351_pt1 | contig 11457 bp, 11 predicted proteins | sample Plot25_FD_92538 | JGI IMG/M metagenome (GOLD analysis project Ga0126304, IMG submission 92538) | Serpentine soil microbial communities from UC McLaughlin Reserve, CA, USA - Plot25 | ecosystem: Environmental > Terrestrial > Soil > Grasslands | place: USA: UC McLaughlin Reserve, Lake County... | reverse complement strand
GTTCGATATAGGCTTGCTGGGGTGTCTGTTTCTGTTCGAAGAAAGAATTCGCATCCATATAACAAAATGGAAACAAAAGAAGATTTGTCTTCTCTTCTTTCTCAAGATCATACCAATAAAAGGATGAACCAATAGACGCTCTGAACCCATTGATGGATCCATATCCTATAGAAAAATCCTTTTCTATACCATTGTTGATTAAATGGCGGAAAGTTCGCGGGAATGTAAACCTTATATAATGTTGTCGACTATGAACAATCTTTTTATCTGCAACTATCGCAAGCCATTCTAATTCTTCTTTCAGGAGGGACAGATCATCGCCACTTTGCCATGATGGATGTATGCCTACTTTATATTTGCCTGCGTAATATTCTATAAGGTCATAAAACGGTTTCTGGTTGGTGGAAATGTTTTTATCGTACCTGCCGTTCTTATTTGCGACAAGAAAAAAATAATAGGGCTTCAGCCTGCAATATAAGTGGAGCGCATCCAGCCATTCATAACAATCATAGGGGTCCCTCTTTTTTCTTCTCAAAACATCCACACGGTCACGGGCTGAAGACCAATTCCCGTTTAACAGTGATTTTGCAAACCCACCAATGTTGCGAAGCATACCCTTGTATAAATATGAATAGGCGATATCGATATCATAGGAGATGATGCATTTGAATTGTCGTCTTTTAAAAAATATGGTTGGAAATTTTCGTTTTAATGCGCGTTTGAATTCTTCTATCCAAATATTCACTAAAGGCAGATGCAAAAAATTTTCTTTATAAGCAAGTGAATTGGTATGAGCATAACGACCGTACTCGTCTTTCTGAAAGGGTAAATATTCCTCATATCGTGAGAGAAGATAAAAGCTTGCGGCAAATATGTCATAAGGAAGATCACCGCTAGTTTGAAAAAAAGCCTTGTGAAAATTAACTTCAAAACAATCTATTTGCTGGAACTGGATTCGCGTTTCGAAAAGAAGCATTGTGTTTTGAATGAAAAACTCGTCATCACCTGTTTCCGATCGGGAATAATTCAACCGAAGCAAACTCGATTCTCTAAATTGAGTAATGTCCGACGTGATTTGAATTCCATGGTCGAACAGTTGGATGCTGAAAAAATCAATAATATAACGAAGGCGTGGGGTGATATTTTCAGCATACAATAAAACCATTCCTTACAATGATAATAAAAAAGTCAGCCCGCGCTGACTCCTTTCTTAGATTGGAGATATTTACTTATTGGTTTTTTTTTCCGTCCATATTTCATTGAAAGTCTTTTTCGAAAAGTTCAAATGTCCATGGTGGGCATTCCAGTCTTTAAACACTTTATTTACAAACCAATTTTTCAGAGATCCATTTCCCATATTCATCATTCTCCTGTTAAGGCTGGCTCTTTTCCACAGTTTCCAGGCTACTTTCTCGCTCCATGCATAATTCCCAGTGTCAACTGCCTCATGGCGGTTTTCAAGCAATAGTTCATGAAGGTTGATTCTGACAGGACATACCTCAGTGCAATTACCACATAACGATGAAGCATAGCTTAAGTGTTTCCACTCTCCCATTTCTCTTAGATGAGGAGTAATGACAGCTCCTATAGGACCGCTATACGTTGTCTCATATGCATGACCGCCTATGTTTTTGTACACCGGACATGCATTCAGGCAGGCGCCGCAACGAATACAGTAGAGACTTTCTCTCGCCTTTTCATTGGCGAGAATATTAGTACGACCATTGTCTAGCAGGATCACATACATTTCATCTGGTCCGTCATTTTCACCTGGTTGTCTTGGTCCTGAAATGATAGAATTATATGAAGTAATTGTTTGACCGGTGCCATAAGTAGCCAACAATGGCCAAAACAAAGCGAGATCATTGATAGAGGGAAGAACTTTTTCAATACCAACGACCGCGATGTGGGTCTTCGGAAATGCGCAGCTCAGGCGTGCATTACCCTCGTTTTCTGAAATGGCAATCGCACCTGTATCGGCTATAATGAAATTTGCGCCTGTAATGCCGATTTCGGCTTCCATATATTTCTCCCTGAGTTTTTCCCGGGCAACCAGTGTTAATTGTTCCGGGGTAAGATTGGGAGCTGTATCTAATTTCTCGACAAAAAGTTTCGCAATATCTTCCTTACTCTTATGCATCGCCGGAGTAACTATATGGTATGGCGGTTCGTCATCAAGTTGCTGGATATATTCCCCCAAATCCGTTTCTACACTTTCGATACTTTGTTTTTTTAGAAACTTATTGAGATGAATTTCTTCCGTCACCATGCTTTTGCTCTTTACAATGGTACGGCAACGTTTTTCCTTGCAGATTTTTAAGATCTCTTCCAATGCCTGCTCGCCAGTTTCAGCCCAGATAACTTTGCCGCCGCGCCTTGTCAGATTAGATTCAAAGGTTTCCAATTGCTGGTCAAGCGTTTCGAGTGCACGCCACTTTACGTTCTTTGCTTTTTCTCTCGCAGTTAGAACCTCAACGAATTGGCTCTTTCCTAATGGAACAGCAGCATTATATTTTCCTATATTGAAATTGACCTTCTGGCGATGTTCAAGGTCTGCGGCTTTAATGGTACTTTTTGCTTTGAAGGAGGATGAAGTTTCACTCATTGACAGTGCATATTTAAAGCCGTTATGATTTTTCAGCAGACAGTTTCTTGTGGGTAAAATGATCCTGCGCTACTTTTTCTAACGCGTTATAAAAATCTTCTCCATACTTTCTCACAATCGGTTCTTTTAAAAATTCGAAAACCGGAACTTTTAATTTCTTGCCCAACGCACAAGCCGGCTTGCACAATGTTTCTCTAGGCTCATAATTCACTCTGTCGTATTCACCTCTTTTTCCAGCTTTGATGGTGATGGGGTATAAATGACAGCTTATAGGTTTTTTGAAATCAATTTTTCCATCCCTATACGCTTGTTCAATACCACATTTGATGATTCCATTTTGATCACGAAAACCATAGACGCACATCTTACCTTCAATAGTAGGTGTAACCCAGCCAAATTCGCGGTCATACACATATCGGCCGTGTTTCTCGATCCACCTTAATCCCTCTTTGGTGAGGTAGGGTTTGATGACCTCGAAAATGTTATTAATAATTTCCAGCTCGTCCTTCTCGAGTGGCGCGCCTGCATCGCCATCCTCACAACACCCTCCTTTGCATTTCATCAGGTCACAAACAAATTGTGCTTCGACAACCTGGTCACTTACCAACACATTATCAATTGCAATCACGATTCTGATTTAAGGAGCGAATTTACAAATTAGTCGCTGGAAGTTTAGAAACGTTTTTTTAACGGCCACCTCCATCATCGAGGCTTTAGCTTATTTTCGAGGAACCCCTCTCCATTGCAGTGTGTTGATCAAATGTTTCATATCGACCTCCAAAAAATCGTTTACGATGCCCAGGGAATCTTCATTAGGGGTAGCATCGAAATACAGCGCTCCGCGAAGAAAATGATTTACAGAATCAGTAACAAAAAATTGGTTCGCAGTTGCCGCGTTTCCTCCCACTTTGAAAAAAACACCTGATACTCCTTTTGGAGTCAGCATCAGAGAATCGAGTATCCCTGTAGCCTTTGTGCTGTGTTTGTAAGTAAGATTGAATGCATCGTTAATAAGCTTGTTGAAGTCATTTTTCTTCACTTCTTTATAACTTATGTAGATCTTTCCCTTGAACTTGGGAAAATCTATATTGACCCAGAAGGGATTTTCAGGACGGTCTTCAAAAAAGCTGGTATCCTGAACAACCATTCCGTAAACAGGATATTCGAAGGTGTATGGATATTCCGGTTTGTCAAATATTCTGTACTCATGATGAGGAAAATCGATTCGGTAATAGCCGGTTTGTTTTATCGTGTAACCACTGTTACAGGAGCTAAATACCAAGGTTAAAACAATCAAAAAATTTAAAATGTATTTCATGAAATCTCAGGCTAGTTGACGTTTCACAGACACTTTGACTTTACGAATGCGGTTAATATCCACTTCCTGAATGACAAACTCAAAGTCGCCAACAGTAAGCACATCGTTTGCTTTGGGAATTTCTCCAGCCAGCTCTAAAACCAACCCCGCCAAAGAATCACTTTCACCCTTTACGTCGTCGAATGTATCTAATGAAAGATTCATCAATTTACAAACGTCATTAAGCATTGTACGGCCTTCAAACATATAGGTTGAATCATCGATTTTTTTATTGCCGGTTTCTTCATCATCAAACTCATCTCGTATATCCCCAATGATTTCTTCCAGGATATCTTCCAAAGTGACGATACCGCTTGTGCCCCCAAATTCATCGACAACAACTGCGAAATGAATTCGCTTACTTTGGAATTCCTGCAATAAGTCTTCCGCATACTTTAATTCATGAACAAAATACGGGGTCCTTAGTAAATTATGCCATTTGAAATCATCCGGTTCATTAAGGTACAGGATGATGTCCTTCACATGAACCATACCGACAATGTTATCGAGATTTCCTTTATATACCGGCAAACGTGAGTAGTGTAATTCTTCTATTCGTTCTTTAAGGTCAGCAAATGATAAATTATAATCGACGCCGCTGACATCCAGGCGTGTGCGCATGATCTGTTTTACAGTGATATCGCCGAATTTATATATACCGGCGAGGATGCGTTGTTCATCTTCCTCCTGTACGGTTGATTTTATGGCTTCTTCCATTTGTTGCTGCGAATAGCCACGGGATGCCTTGCCCCCAAAAAATTTCTCAATACCATCAGACATCGACATCAACCATAGGGCTATCCTACTGAATAAATAATAGATTATTTCCACCAGGTATGAGGCTTCATACGCAAATCGAAGATTATTTTGCGTTGCACGCACTTTTGGCAACACCTCGCCAAACAGTATAATCACAGCACTAATCGTAATTACTTTAATTAATAATTCGGCCCACCAGTAAGCGGCTTTGAGTATGATGACTTCGTCGATGAGCACGTTCAACAAGATGATTATCGCAATCTTCACAAGGCTATTGGCTATCATCATCGATCCAAGCAGCGTTTTCGGTTCCTCAAGCAGATTGGCGATTCTTTTCCAGCCGATATCCTGCTTAGTTTTGAGCAAATTAACATCACGATATGTGAGCGAAAAAAAAGCCACCTCGGATCCTGAAATAAAAAAAGAGATAATTAATAAGACAATGACTACCAGACTTAGAAGCACAGTCGCCTGGGTATTAGCAACCAGCCAACCGATATAATAATTCCCAAAAAAAGTCATTAAAAAATTATCCAAGGCAAATAGTTTTGGTGGTAGGGACCTTGTACCTGTTAAGCTGCTATAGCCGGGCAAGGTCCGTTATATACTTTTCGGCATGCTACAAAAATATATAACAGAGTATCCGCTTCTCTTAAGCCTATATCAATTATAGTGAAAATGAAGAAATTCAAATTAAAAAGGAAGATCCTGTGAAGGCTCTCCATGATGCGGTATATCTACATTCAAACCTTCGAGGTTTTCTGTATTTTGAGCACCGTGTGCAATTCCTCCATGGACGTTGTCAGACCTTTTGTCAAGCATGATTAAATTATCTCCTACTACCTCTGTAGCGAACTTTTTATTACCTTCCTTATCTTCCCAACTCCTCGTACGCAGCCTTCCTTCAATATAAACCAAACTACCCTTATGAAGATACTTTTGAGCCAATTCTGCCAAACCCCTCCAAAGCACAACGGTATGCCATTCTGTTTGTGAAATAAGCTTGCCGGCCCTGTCTTTGAATGTTTCCGTAGTTGCTAATGGAAATTTTGCCACCGCTATATTGCCTTCAAGATATTGGACATCCGGATCCCTGCCTAAGTTGCCGATAAGCATCACCCTATTTACGCCTCTCATAAAGATAAGTTTGATGGTGAAAAATCGTCTGCCGTTTTAAATCTATTTAAAGTTATATTTTTTTGAAGAGAAATGTCACAATTTTTTGCGCTTTGCAACCCATAAAAATTAACAAAAAGCCTGCCATCAAAGGAGTTATGAGGCATAATGCTCATCGGCGCTTTCATTGAGAAACTGGTTGATAAATTTGGGAAACGCGTACTCTTTGATCTTCTTTTTTTCGACGAGAATATAGTCGTGAATGACTAGTTCATTTGTTGCTTTCATGATTATAAACTGACCATGAATATGCTGATGGGTTAGTTGTTGCTTATAAAGCTTACTTATCCGATTGATCTCATAGGTAGGATTTGGAAATAACCTCTTTAGAAAGGAGTGTTTCTGAAACGGTCCTCCTATTGGTCCTGGGGATTCAAATAAAACGAATTCGTGCAAATTCTGCCAGATGTCTTTCTCTATGCGTTTGCGGATATAAACTTTGTCGTTGATTTCTATAAGAAAATAATAAAGCCACCTTTTCTTTTTCTCAAATGATTTTTCCTTCACGGGTAACATGTCGACAAAACTGTTATTGAAGGCAACACATTCCTTTTGTTGCACACACTCGTAGCATATTGGATTTTGAGGTTTACATGTTGTTGCTCCAAAATCCATAATAGCCTGATTATAAACTCCAGGACTCTCCTTATCGAGTAACTCGTATGCCAGTTGCTGATAAAATGATTTTCCTTTAGCAGTGTCCACGGGCGTTGTTATACCAAAATACCGGGCAAGAACCCTTTGTACATTACCATCAACTACAGCGTGTGATTGGTTATAAGCGAAGGAAGAAATTGCCGCTGCAGTATATGCTCCCACCCCCTTCAATTTTATTATGTCCTGATAGTTGATTGGAAATACTCCCTGAAGATCGAAATGAATTGTGCGCGCAGTTTGTAGTAGGTTTTTGCAACGGCTATAATATCCAAGTCCTTCCCACAACTTGTATACTTCTTTATCTGGCGCTAAAGCAAGTTTTTGAATAGTAGGAAAAACAGTTATAAATTTCTCATAGTATTTGAGGCCTTGTTCAACGCGGGTTTGCTGTAAAATGATCTCACTCAGCCATATTTTGTATGGATCTTTTTCACCCTTCCATGGCATGGATCGCCTGTTATAATCCCTGTTCCACTCCATCAATTTTACGGTAAAAGCGGATTTCATACTATTCAGGCTTGGATGGCCTTGTTGTAAAATTCATTATCAATTGTTTACAGATTTCTTGCTTATTTAGGAATTTACATTTAATTTCATTAAAGAATTGATTTTGTGGAGTTTGCATTATGCCTGTTTTTAATACTTAACATCTATAAAAAACATTACTATGAGAAAGGCAGACCTCGTTAATCAAATATCAGAAAAAACGGGTATTCCAAAGGTCGATGTTTTAGTGACCTTGGAAACAATGTTTAAAGAAGTCAAGGATACCTTGGCGCAAGGTGAGAACATTTATATCCGTGGATTTGGGAGTTTCATTACCAAGAAAAGAGCTGCAAAGATTGGAAGGAACATCAAAAAGAATATTGCAGTACATATTCCGGAGCATTATATTCCCGCTTTCAAACCCGCTAAAGAGTTCGTGGCAGAAGTTAAAAAACTACAGTCTGTGAAAGAAGATCAGCCAAACCCAGAAGATGAAGTGTAAATTTGCTGCCTTAATTAAGAATAATTGAAAAAGCAGCAGTTTATTCTGGTAGGCGGTGGTGTACTTCTATTCTGCCTGATTTATTTTTTTGGTAGAACTATTCCTCCGAAAAATAACTCAACCCAACCTGTTTCCCAGGGAGGAAGCATCGATGTAAATACCATTCTATCAGCTTCTAAAGCACAACTTACCAATCAGCAGCAGGCATATCTAAGTCAGTTAGAGTCGTCAGTTGTTCGCGGTGACACCAGGAATCAACAGGCTACTGTTTACCGACAACTTGCCAATTTCTGGAAGGATTCTGCGCATTTACTGCTTCCTTACGCTTACTACACTGGTCAGGCTGCTGAATTGGAAAATTCTGAAAAAAGTCTCACCTTTGCTGCCCATTTCTTTTTAGAGAGCTTGCGTCAGCAAAATGATCCGGGGTTAAAACGGTGGATGGGAACTGAAGCAAAGAGATTGTTTGAAAAAGCTTTGGTTCTAAATCCTGGCAATGATTCCTTAAAAATTGGACTGGGCAGCTGCTATCTTTTCGGGAATATCAGCGAGAATCCAATGCAAGGTATTCAGATGATCAGAGAAGTAGCAGAGAGAGATCCGAACAACATGTATGCCCAGCTTACCCTGGGTATGGGTTCTATGATCTCAGGACAAATCGATAAAGCGATTGAACGATTATCTATTGTCATCAAAGCACAACCGGAGAATCTTGAAGTAATGGTCATGCTTGCCGAAGCGTACGAGCAAAAAGGTGACAACACGAATGCAATAAAGTGGTATGAAGCGTCAAAGAAATTGATCAATAACGCAGACATAATTAGTGAGATCGACAAGCGTATCAAGTTATTAAAGAAGTAGAATAGTAAAAGATATTTAAAACATTGTTTAACTAAATCATTGGTATTTATGCCTTGTGGTAAAAAAAGAAAAAGACATAAGATTGCAACGCACAAGCGTAAAAAAAGACTGAGAAAAAACCGTCATAAGAAGAAGAGTCGTTAGTACACTTCTTGTCGCGGGCCGATATCAACTTCGGCCTCTTCCTCTTTCTGCTGAATTTATTTATTTATCATTTATCAATTGCTTGCTTAACAGATACCTGACAAATAATTCCGCTTCAGCAAGTTTTCCTTGTAGTGACGATGGTTAGACGTAAAAGAATGATTACGCTTGAATAAGGAACTTATTATAAATGCTGTTCCCCAGGGTGTAGAAATTGCCCTTTTAGAGGATAAGAAACTAGTAGAATTGCATCATGAAAAAACTGATGCCAGTTTTGCTGTGGGAGATTTATATCTTGGAAAAGTCAAGAAGCTTATTCCGGGTTTGAACGCCGCATTTGTAGACGTTGGTTTCGAAAAGGATGCTTTCTTACATTACACCGATTTGAGTCCTTACGCGCGATCTCTTCTAAAATTCACTCAACAGGCAATCAACGACAATAACGCGAATGGATTTGATTTTAGCAATTTCCAGGTAGAACCGGAGATCATCAAAACTGGTAAAATCAATGAAGTTTTAAGTGGAAAACCGAATCTTCTTGTACAGATATTGAAGGAACCAATAGCAGCAAAAGGTCCACGTCTTAGCTGTGAGATTTCTTTGCCTGGTCGATTTGTAGTTATCACCCCATTTAATGATATTGTCGCTGTATCCAGAAAAATTCATTCTGCAGATGAGAGAAAACGTCTGCAAAAAATCGTGGAAGCTATTAAATCAAAGAACTTTGGTGTGATCGTTCGTACTGCCGCAGAAGGAAAGAATACAGCTGAGTTACACGAAGATCTTTCCATGCTTGTTGAAACCTGGAAGGCTATTCAAAAAAATTTGAAGGGCGCAGTTGCACCGGCCAAGATTTTAAGCGAACAAACCAAAACGACGAGCATGCTCCGCGACCTTCTGAATGAAGATTTCAATAAGATCGTGGTGAATGATCGTAATATTTTCAACGATACGAAGAACTACATACATAGAATCGCCCCTGAGAAGTCTGATATCATTTCTTATTACAATAACGGCCTTCCGATTTTCGACCAGTTTGGAATCACCAAACAGGTAAAGGCCGCATTTGGCAAAACTGTTAACTTACCCAGTGGAGCTTACCTGATCATTGAACACACCGAAGCTCTACATGTAATTGATGTCAACAGTGGCTACAAAAGCGTAAGTAATAACCAGGAGCAAAATGCTCTTGAGACAAATCTCGAAGCCGCAGCAGAAATATCAAGACAGTTACGACTGAGGGATCTCGGAGGAATTATTGTAGTTGATTTTATCGATATGAAGCTTCCCGATAACAAGAGGAAGCTAATGGAAGCAATGGAGGAATGCATGAGGCCTGACAGGGCAAAGCATGCCGTTCTTCCGATTTCAAAGTTTGGACTGATGCAAATCACCCGGCAACGCATGAAGCCGGAGATGAATATCAATACGCAGGAAGTTTGTCCATCCTGTGCGGGAACGGGCAAAATCTCCTCAACACTTTTACTCGAAGATGAGATAGAAAAGAATTTAAGTTATCTCCTTACTCATCAACATAAAGATCTTACGTTGGCTGTACACCCTATCCTATATGCCTACTTAACGAAAGGTCGATGGTTCAATTCTAAGACGTGGCAATGGAAATGGAAGTATGGTAAAAAAATAAACATCCGGGAAAATACGAACTATCATCTCACTGAGTTTCATTTCTTCGATAAGCACGACGAAGAAATCAAATTATAGCCCGCAAAAAATAATATAACAATTCCCAATTTCCTTCAGCTTAAAAGTACAAAAAGCCGCGCATCAGCTGTACGGCATTATGTCTGGTTTGACCTCTATATTCGATAGTTACTCCCTATTCCGGTTTCCTCCCAGGAAGATTAGTATATATTGGATCAAAGTGACAACAGAAGCTAATGCAGCCACCACATAAGTCATTGCAGCCCACTTCAAAGCATCTTTTGCCTTTGGATATTCGTTGGGGGTCGTAATGCGTGTTCTATTCAACCACGCCAGAGCTCTGTTGCTGGCATCAAACTCAACAGGCAGAGTAATTAAGGAAAAAACCGTAGTCAGGGCAAAAAGTATGATACCCGCCAGCAGCAATTGTGGGAACTGGTTGATCATAATAACGCCCGCTAAAAGCACCCATTGTACGATGCCAGAGCCAAATTGGACCACCGGTACCAGTCGGCTACGTAATTGGAGCCATCGGTACAGGGTCGCGTGCTGGACCGCGTGTCCGCATTCATGGGCGGCCACGGCAGCCGCCGCAATCGAGCTTCCACGGTATACGTCCGAGCTCAGGTTTACGGTTTTAGTCAAAGGGTTATAGTGATCGCTTAGAAACCCGTTGGTGGAAGTCACCTTCACGTCGTAGATACCATATTCTCTTAACATCTTTTCTGCTACTTCGCGGCCAGTTAAGCCCGATATCAGCGGAACCTTGCTATAGGCCGAAAACTTGCTCTTTAAAATACCTGAGACAAGCATACTCAAGCCCAAAAACACTAAAGAAGCCATCAAAATCGCTGGTGTCATTACTTTATATATTTATATTTCAAAGTTTATATCACAAAACAATTACCAATATTTTTTTTACCATTTTCAACAGTTTTTTACCAAGCTTTTTAGTCGTTTTGTCACCCCTTAACTTGATGAAAAACAACCCCTGCCATTTTATCATCAGTACGTTCTCATCGTTGACATTTATTTCGTAACAGGCTTATCTTGAACTTGTTAGCTTGAGCTCTCTGGAAGTTTTGGTGGGCATTTATCGGAATTAGTTTTTATTCACACCGTCAAAAAATAATTTTGTTATGTGGCACTAATTTGTAATTTAGTGCAAGAATTTAATGGGTTAGTAAGTAAAGGGTCAACAGCAATGTTGGCCCTTTTACTTTGCAAGAATTCCACAGAAAATTTGTT
>Ga0126304_10001349_pt1 | contig 11463 bp, 5 predicted proteins | sample Plot25_FD_92538 | JGI IMG/M metagenome (GOLD analysis project Ga0126304, IMG submission 92538) | Serpentine soil microbial communities from UC McLaughlin Reserve, CA, USA - Plot25 | ecosystem: Environmental > Terrestrial > Soil > Grasslands | place: USA: UC McLaughlin Reserve, Lake County... | reverse complement strand
TTGCATCCGTTCCTGGGATCATCATAGAGAACAATGGGGCTTTCCCGTTATCATCGATAATATGATGAACCTGGAACTTTTATTCGAAGCAACTAAGCTTACGGGTGATTCATCGTTTCACCGCATTGCAGTGGCTCACGCCAACACAACCATGAAGAATCATTATCGCCCGGATAATAGTTCATGGCATGTTGTGGATTACGACACAATCACCGGTAAAGTGGTAAAAAAGGAAACTCACCAGGGATATGCCCACGAATCTTCATGGAGCAGGGGACAGGCATGGGGCTTATACGGATTCACGATGTGTTACCGGGAGACAAAGGATGCTAGTTATCTCAGGCATGCGGAAAATATTGCGACGTTTATTTTCAGTCATAAGAATATGCCAAAGGATCTTGTGCCGTACTACGACTTTGATGCTCCGGGCATTCCGAATGAACCAAGAGATGTATCGGCTGCAGCTATTGCCGCTGCTGCCCTCTACGAATTAAGTACTTACAGCAAGAATGGCAAACAATACAGATCAACTGCAGACAGGATTGTCGAAAGCCTCACCAATATTTATCGTTCGCCAATAGGCGAAAGCAAAGGATTTATCCTGTTGCATAGTACAGGATCAAAACCCGGCAAATTCGAAATTGACGTTCCGATAAACTATGCGGATTATTATTACCTCGAGTCTTTATTACGTTCAAAGAAACTTAAGGACAGTAGGGCTTTGTTTTGAAAAAAATTTCAAACATCTATCATGAAAAAGGAATTCATTTTGCTGTTGAGTGCAATTATGGCCTTGCCGGCGTTGGTAATGTCAAAAACGGTCACAGTGTCTTCATTGGCTGATCTCCAGTTTGCGATCAATGATGCAAAGCCCGGAGATATTATTTTTTTAAAAAGTGGGTTATATACAACTACTGGAGATATTATTATAAATAGGGTTGGAACCGAATTAAAACCAATCACGATTGCTGCCCAGAGCCAGGGTGCTGCAGAAATCAACGGCGTTGGCGGGTTTAATCTTGTTAGTCCTGCGGCTTATGTCATCATCACTGGTTTTAAGTTCACCCATGCCGCATCTAAAGCAAGATTAGGTACCGGCACCAGCTTTTGCCATTGGACACGTAATGTTTTTGAAACACCTGGTACAGGAGACTACCTGACGATTGCCGGCAGCGATCACCAGGTAGACTATAACACCTTTCAAAATAAAGACTCCCTTGGAAAGTTTATTGCTGTAAAGGGAACAGGTAGCCAGATTGCTGAAAGACTTTGGATACATCATAATTATTTTAAGACTCATAAAAACCAGGGTAACCGGAATGGAGCAGAAGCATTACAATTCGGACTCAGTGGATTCAGTCTGTCATCCAGTAACAGCATAGTTGAACATAACTTGTTTGAAGATTGTGCTGGTGAAAATGAATTGATCTCTGTGAAAGCTTCAAAAGTGACGGTTAGATATAATACGATTCGCAACTGCCCGGCACAATTCACGTTACGCCATGGAAACTTTAACCAGGTATATGGCAATTATTTTATTAATACGCCGGGGCTGCGCATATTTGGCGATGATCATGTAATTCATAGTAATCATTTTGAGAACTGCAGCATTGGAATTAATATCGGCAATGGTGGAGCGGAAGTGGCTGACGGAGCTCCGCTCACTTCACATGACCGTCCCGACAGGGTGCTGATTGCGTTTAATACACTCGTGAATAACAAAACGAATATTGTTCAGACGGAAAGGACTAACGGCCTGGGTTCAACTAATATAACTATTGCAAATAATATTGTCCAGGGTGGAGGGCCTGCTGCTTCGATAGTTGGTCCCAGCAAAAACGCCGTCTGGGAGGGAAATATTATTTTCAATACGGAGGGTGCAGGAGATATGCCTGAAGGAACCTATAAAATAATCGATCCAAGGCTTACCAGGGATGATATGGGTGAATACCATCTTGGATCGGGAAGCCCTGCTGTTAATTCATCAGTTGGAAATTATTCTTCGATCACGAGTGACATGGATGGTCAACCGCGAACGGCCACTCTGGATGTGGGAGCTGATGAATTGTCTACTATTGCCGTTAAAGCCCGTATTCTAAAAGCGGCTGATGTTGGCCACCTTGCGCATAGTCGCTGATACCCATTGGTTTCTAGTTGAGAAAGTTGACTGCAAGGGGGTTTGAATGCCAAAATAATTGAATAAAAAGCGATTTTATCGCAGAAAATCAATCTCAATTATTGGTTAGTTGCAGTCGATAAACTACAAGGCCTAACAACGATTACTTTGCATATGAAAAGATTACTTCCTGTATTACTTATATACAGCTGTTCGCTCACGCAAATACACGCACAAAAAACCACCAACACCAATGACGGGCGCATGACGTGGTGGCGTGAAGCCCGTTTTGGAATGTTCATTCATTGGGGCGTGTATGCTGTCCCGGCAGGCGTTTACAAAGGACAAAAAATAAATCGTATCGGCGAATGGATTATGAACCGGGGTAAGATACCCGTCGCCGAATACCAACAGTTTGCTAAAGAATTTAATCCTGTTAAATATAATCCCGAGGAATGGGTGAAGATCGCAAAAGACGCAGGCATGAAATATATCGTGATAACATCCAAGCATCATGATGGATTTGCATTATTTGATTCAAAGGCCAGCCAATGGGATATCGCCGATGCAACACCTTATAAAAAAGACTTGCTAAAACCATTGGCCGATGCCTGCCGAAAGCATGGAATCAAATTAGGATTTTACTATTCACAAGCGCAGGACTGGAACAATTCTGGCGGGTCCGCCGCAAGAAAAGTGGCGAGTGAAGGATGGGCTAATCCAGACTCTGCACGAATTGATGCGTATACAGCAGCCAATAAAGGTCATTGGGATCCTGCCCAAACCACTAAGTCAATGGCTCAATACATTGACGACGTAGCAATTCCCCAGGTTAAGGAATTACTCACGAACTATGGCGATGTTGCTGTATTATGGTGGGATACCCCAACAGATATGACAGACGAGTTTGCAGAGAAACTAAATGCGTTGTTGAAACTTCAACCTCATATAATTACCAATGACCGTTTGAAGCGGCCCAATTATCCGGGTGATTTTAAAACGCCGGAACAACGAATACCAAACCTGCGTGAGTTGGATGGAAAGGATTGGGAAACCTGTATGACGATGAATGAAACCTGGGGCTATAAGAGCTATGCAAATAATTGGAAATCGACAGAAACGATAATCCGTAATTTGATTGACATCGCATCAAAAGGTGGAAACTACCTGGTGAATGTTGGACCAAAAGCGGACGGCACATTTCCCCAGGAGAGTGTTAAACTGCTAAAGGAGGTGGGTGCATGGATGAAAGTTAATGGGGAAGCAGTGTATGCAACAAAGGCAAGTCCGTTTGGCTTATTTGAGTGGGGCCGTTGTACGAAGAAAGAAACACCTACTACAACTACGCTTTACCTCTCTGTATTTGATTGGCCAAAGGATGGGAAATTATCTGTTCCGGAACTGAAGAATGAAGTACTGTCTGCCAGGTTCCTCGCAAATGGAAAATCGCTAAAAGCGGAATCAGCAAATGATGCAACGATCATTACTATACCTGAAAGAGCCCTGGATCCAATAGCCACCGTGATTAAACTGGACGTCAAAGGCAAAGTAGAAACAAAACTTTCCGATGTGAAAGAAAACGTGAAGGCAAGCGCCTCAGATTAATATTAAACGAGTGAGCTTACCGTCGACCATCGACGGTAAGAGTTTCTGAAATCTTTACCAGCTATTATTCATTTGTCAAAATCATTGAATAAAAAGCCAATTCTCAATGTCAATCACCACAATTTTAATTGTTAATTGCTAATTATTAGGAGAGTTGTATCGAGGCGCGTATAATGACAACTGCTTAATTATATGACTCAACTTAATCTTTCTTATTTACTTTCTGGGGAACCTGCTTTTATGTTTTTTGTGCAGCATATCAGCAGGAACGAACACGACAAATGTGTCAGTGACTTAACATCCGATTGAGCTGTCACATTTTTCGGTGCAATTAATTAATACAACACATATTGTTTACACGTTGACTCCTTGGTTGACTGAGAGAGATGCTTTTGCATTTTAGGCTGTATTCTAGACAGGGAACACTCTCCGAAAACACATCACTTATTCTCCTTTTACACCATGCTATTTCCGCTATTATGAACAAAAAACTGCCATCATGAAACATTTTGCTTGTACTATAATGCAGCGTCGGTTGCATTATTACTGCCGCCTTAAGAAATTGCCTCTTTGGGTTGGTATTATTTTTTGCTATATGATTTGTGTCTCAACAGCGCATGCTCAATCGACAACGGCAGGAAAAACCGTTTCGATAAAAGGGACTATCACCAATCAGAGTGGTGAGCCATTACATGGAGTTACCGTCTCTATTAAAGGAGGTTCAGGAGCAACAGCTACTCAGCCCGATGGATCTTTCCAGATCGAAGCTCCTGAAAACAGCACGCTCGTTATTTCCTCAGTCGGTTATCTTATCCACGACATAAAAGTTGGCAGCATGGATCAACCCAATTTTTTATTGCGTTTGACAGAAAATAAAAACCAGCTTGACCAGGTGGTCGTTGTTGGATATGGAACGCGAAAGAAATCAGATGTCACAGGCGCAATCGTTTCAATCAGCGAACAAGCAATAAAAGATATTCCGGCAGCTAACCTTGCGCAGACATTGCAGGGGCAGGGCGCAGGCATTGACGTTCAAAAGAGTGGTGGTAACAGTAAGCCAGGCGCAACACCAAGTATTCTGATTAGAGGATCCCGGTCTGTCCAGGCCGGCAATAATCCACTCATCGTTGTAGATGGTATTCCTTTCAACGGAAATATTAATGACCTGAACCAGGATGATATCGTATCAGTTGAGGTTCTTAAAGACGCGTCATCAACTGCGATCTATGGTTCGCGTGGAGCCAATGGGGTTATACTTGTTAGTACAAAACGCGGCAAAACGGGGAGGCCGGTTGTTTCATATAACGGGTATGCAGGTACAGTAAGAGCTCTGGGTGAATACCCAATGTTGAATGGAGAGGAATTTGCACTCTTCAAAAGGTGGGCGTTGGTCAATGGTATATATCAGAATGGTGTTCCGAAATATACCGGTATCGATGATGCCCGCCTCGCTGTAGACGGACTTTCTTCCGAAGAGTTAGAAGGCATCCGCACGGGGCGTAGTACGAATTGGCAGGAATTGATCTATAAGCCGGGGATGATCACCAATCATCAGTTAGGTGTCTCGGGTGGATCAGATCTTACGCAATATGCGATATCAGGCGGGTACTTCAAGGAAACAGGTGTATACCCTGGCCAGGATTTTGAAAGATTTTCTGTAAAGCTCAGTGTAGATCAGAAACTGGGAAATCGCTTCAAGGTTGGATTAAATACATTAAATACGTTTACTACGACCAATGGCGAGAGCGCAAATCCAATGGCCGCCGCATTGAGGTCAAGCCCTTTGGCGTCACCTTATGACAGCACAGGAAATATATATAACGAGTATGTTCCGGGAAGTGCTAGCCAGGTTTGGAATGTATTAGGAAACCTCATTCCAGGTGCATCGGTAGAGAAAAGAAAAAGGTTTGGCACATTCACAACGTTGTATGTCGATGTCGAGCTGCTACCAGGTTTAAAATACAGGTTCAACTCGGGAGCCGAAATTCGTAGCGACATTTACGGGAATTTTTATGCAGCCCGTACTACCAACAACCAGGGTGCTCAATCCACTGCGCAAAACCGAACCAATCTTCGTACAAATTATACACTTGAAAATATTCTTACGTACGATAAAACAATCCGAAAACATAAAATCAACTTTACAGGCTTATTTGGCTTCCAGGAACAGAAAGAACAAAACAATGAATTCCGTAACACAAATGTCCTGGCCGATTATCTTCAATACTACAATCCTGCGCTGACAGCAACTATCACTGCAGGTGATGCCGATTTCAAGAAATGGGATATCATTTCTTACATGGCTCGTGTAAACTATAGCTTCGACGATCGCCTCCTGCTAACACTGACAGGGCGTTCGGATGGATCATCAAGACTGGCCCCGGGAAATAAGTATCATAGTTACCCGGCCTTTGCTGCGGCATGGAATATATCTAAAGAAAAGTTCCTTGGCAATGTTGCAAGCATTTCGAATTTGAAACTAAGAGCCAGTTATGGAACTGTGGGTAATGCTAATATCGATCCTTATCAAACGCTTGGATTGTTATCATCTGTAGTTTACAATTATGGAGACGTCACTACGACAGGAGTATATCCTTCAACTGCACCCAATCCGAATCTTGCATGGGAATATACTTCTTCCGCCAACATAGGTCTTGACTTTGGACTTTTTGGGAACCGTATTTCGGGGTCTGTAGAAGTGTATAAGCAATGGACAAACTCATTGCTGCTGCCTCAAACATTACCTGCGTCTTCGGGTATACCTAATCGTATTCTTACAAATGTGGGTAAAACTGAGAACAAGGGTTTTGAGCTGCAGTTAAGCACAGTTAACCTCCCATCGAAAGGAAGAGGAAGTTTTAGTTGGACAACAGACCTGAATATTTTCCTTAACAGGGGTGAGATTACTCAACTGGCAAACAACGTTACCAAGGATGTCGCCAATAACTGGTTTGTTGGTTCTCCAATCGGTGTTCATTACAACTATGAGAGAGTAGGGGTGTGGCAAAATACCAAAGAGGACACTGCAGCAGCTGCAGCGCTTGGTCTTACTGTAAATGGTGTGGGTTCTGTTATAGGACAAATCAGGGTAGCCGATCTCAATGGAGATAAAAAGATTGATCCAAATAACGACCGAAAAATAATCGGGTCGAGCCAGCCTGATTGGGAAGGAGGAATGACTAACCGTTTTGGATTTAAGGGATTCGATCTGACGATTATGATCTTTGCAAGAGTTGGCGGTACACTGTTCAGCAGCCTGCAAGGCGGTGGATTTGTGAATACATACCAGGGCACTTATAATAATATTAAAACAGATTATTGGACGCCTACAAATCATCAGAATTATTATCCCAGGCCGAATGCCAACTATACCAATTCACCAAACCGTGATCTGCTTGGTTATTTCAAAGGCACTTACGTGAAGGTAAGAACCATGAGTTTAGGTTATAATCTGCCGCAATCGCTTATTAACAAACTGGGAGCAAAAAATATACGGGTATATGCTACAGCCGAGGATCCATTTATACTGTTTTCAGAATTCAGAAATAAATATGGTGGTTTAGACCCGGAAGCTGGCGGCAGCTCTGAAAGGCCGTCGGTCGCTACTTTGAACGTTGATACGCCTCCTAACTGGTCTTTCATATTCGGGCTAAATATTTCCTTCTGATTATAAATATCTAAACTAAAAATTATGAAAGGGATATATATTATTTTATTCACCGTTTTCTTTGCAGCTTTAATAAATACAGGCTGTAATAAGAAACTGGTTGAAGAACCGCAATCAATACTCACCCCATCTTTCTTCGCAACAACACAGGGGTTTCAGCAAGGATTGGACGCTGCTTATGCGGGAACACGTTTGTTTTGGGGTAACCAAACCTATTTCACACTCACTGTGATAGGAACTGACGAATTCAAGAGAGGTATCGATGGTAACAGCAATATCAATATTTATAGCAGCGGCTATGATGCTCAGAATGGCGACGTACTTGCAAATTGGAGGAATGCTTATACTTTCATTAACACCTGTAATGGCTTAATTGATAATGCAGATAATGTAAAAGATATTCCGGATGCAACAAAAAAGAGGATGATAGCAGAAGCGAAATTTCTAAGGGCTAACTATTATTTTATCCTGGTGCAGTTTCACGGGGATATTACATTGAACAAAATTTTTCAATCAACACCCAGCACATCTGCGGTGCGTGATCCGATGAGCGAAGCATATAAATTTATCATCCAGGATTTAAAGGATGCAATCGCCGCTTTGCCGGCAGGACCAAAAACTGGCGGTGTATTACCAGGTAAGGTAAATGCCGCTGTTGCCCGGCACGTGTTGGCAAAGGTTTATCTTACGAGGGCCGGCTCAAAGGCTAAAGAAGCGAATGATTATGCTGATGCATATACGACGGCGAACGATCTTATCAACAATAGAGCAGCGTTGGGATTGAGTTTGCTTCAGGATTTTGGTAAGGTGTTCGAGGAAGGCAATGAGCGAAATTCAGAAGTATTATGGACATCTGAACACACGTCAAACCTGGCCTTCAACGGCCCGAATAACAGCGGGGTAACCAATTTTAGTGCAGACAATGTACTTAATCACATGTGGGTCGGTCAGTATGAAAAGAAAGAGGTAGCAGTTTTACGAAGCACTCTCTACGGCAGGCCTTACATCCGTTGTACTCCTACACTTTGGTTAACAGAAACAGCATTTGCAGAGCGTGTGAATGATACGAGGTATAACAAAACGTTTCAAACAGTTTGGTATGCGAACAGTACCAACGCAAACGACTATCCGAAATGGAAATCCCCATTGCCGCCCGGCGCACCGGCCGGAGCGGTTGTTGGTCAACCAAAGTTTAAGTTGGGAGATACTGCCATCTACATGCCCGGCGTGAATAAGACAGATGCGGAAATTGCAGCCAGTACCTATTTACTAATCCCTCCAAGGAAATATGATGCCACTTTAGGTCCTACGATGTTTAAATATTTCGATACGAAAAGAGCGAACCTGAATTTTCCTTCAATACGACCGGTTATCGCGTACAGGTTGGCAGAGACCTACCTGATCGCGGCCGAAGCAGCTTTCATGACCGGGAAAATTACGGAGGCTGTAACTCTCACGAATGCTGTCCGTGAAAGAGCAGCTTTTCCTACAGGGAACGCCGTGAGCGTGAGGATCCAGGCTTCAGACCTTTCGATTGATTTTTTTCTGAATGAACGCACACGGGAACTCTGTGGAGAACTGGTTAGATGGCTTGATCTGGTCAGAACAGGTAAATTGATCGAACGGGTGAAGGCTTTCAATCCCGAAGCGGCAGGCAATATTCAACCAAAACATATTCTGCGTCCAATCCCCCAGGCACAAATAGATGCAGTTGTCACCGGTGAGCCATACCCGCAGAATGCGGGGTGGTAAGTAGTTTGTGGTTTTTGAATTCTGGATTCTGAGTTCTGAGTTCTAAGTTCTGAGTTTTGGTAGTTATAGCTTGGTACTTCGTACATCGTATCTCACATAACTGTAAACGTGGTTAATGGCAGGATAGGGCAATCAAAGAATTGGTCGCTATTTGATTGGCAAGTCGAATATGTGGACCAATTCTTATTTTATTCTATGAAGCATTTATCTTCATTTTCTTTGATAGTCCTTTTCGTGCATGCAGTATGTTGTGTGTCAATAAAATTTTTAAATAATCAGTCATGAAAACGGTTTTGATTCAAGGTATTTTCGCGTTTCTCATGTTTGCAACATCCGTTAGCCAGGCGCAACCGAATAAGCAAAGCTCAGGCCTGAAAGACTTTCCGAAAGGCTCTTCACCAGTGGAAATTGGCGATCGCATAGCGAGGCATTTCATCGCCCTGCCACATTCTAATTTTGGCAGGCCCGTACCCCCGCGAATGATCACTTATCCGGAGACCTGCACGTGGTATGGCGCTCTCACTTTTGCTAAAGTAACCGGCAACAAGAATTTAACGGCACAACTGGCACAGCGCTTCGAACCTTTGTTTGGTTCCAGGGACACATTGATCCCCCTCCCGGACCATGTTGACCATACTGTTTTTGGTGCAGTGCCGCTGGAGTTGTATATGCAAACGAAAGAGAAGAAGTATTTGGATCTGGGGAAACAGTTGGCGGATAAACAATGGGGGCCTCCGGAAGGCCCGAGGGTCAAGCCTGAATCGTATCGTTTTTATGAAAGAGGCTTGACTTGGCAAACGCGTTTATGGATAGATGATATGTTTATGATCACTGCAGTTCAATCGCAGGCGTTCCGCGCTACAGGTGATCGCATGTATGTCGACAAGGCGGCGAAGGAAATGGTTTTTTACCTGGATTCATTGCAGCGACCAAACGGCCTTTTTTATCATGCGCCCGATGTGCCTTTTTTCTGGGGGAGGGGCAATGGCTGGATGGCCGTTGGTATGAGTGAATTACTGCGTTCATTGCCAAGAGATAATCCTGATCGGCACCGCATCATGCAGGGATATAAAAAGATGATGGAAACTTTGATCAGTCACCAGGCGGAAGATGGTATGTGGCGGCAGTTGATAGACGATACAGCGTCATGGAAAGAGACATCCTGCACGGGCATGTTTACGTTTGCGTTAATTACTGGCGTGAAAGAAGGATGGCTTGATAACGCGCGGTATGGATCGGCAGCGCGCAAAGGCTGGGTGGGTGTTATCAAATACATTAACGGGAACAATGAAATCACAGACGTATGTGAAGGAACAAACAAAAAGAATGACCGCCAGTATTACATTGATCGCAAGAGAAACACCGGCGACCTGCATGGCCAGGCGCCACTGTTGTGGTGCGCCACCGCATTGTTGCGATGAGCCGATCATCACATCGGCTCATTGTTTCCTGCGCGCTTGTAACTGTGCGATGTACAATGACCCAGGTTCCAATCCTGCTTTGTTTTGGCCTTCCCATTCGGCATCAGGTCTTCCTTTGAGTCTACCATCGTATTTTTCGCCACGTAAACCGATGCAGTAATTTTTTCCGGATGTCCAGGGGTTTTGTATTACAGCTCTTTTCGCTGTACAATTCCATATTACCTGTGTAACACCAGCCCAACCATGACCGCTTCCCCAATTGCCGCGATCCTGCACATTGATCTCTCCATCCGTGGTGATATTGTCATATAATGTACCAGTAGCCCAACGGTGATGAGGACCAATATCAGCGTGTGTTTTTTTAGCACTACAATTATAAAACACATTCGGTCCGCACGCTCGGGCACCCGTTACAAAATCGTGACGGCCATCTGTCGTATGACAATTCATAAACAAATTTAGTTGCCCATTATTATTAAAAGAATATCGCCTGCTACCAGTAATGAGAGACTTGTGATCGAAGCAATTACTGTTCAGTACCGAAATATTTTTTGCACCGCTTTCGATTGTTACGCAGCTATAACCAAAATATCTGGCTGTAACGGTTCTAACCCATCCATGTTCAACACGATCGAATGATATGGCGTTCCATGCGTGGTTTTCGGACGTATCTGTCTCGAATTCACTTTCGCAATAAATATTTTCAATACCGACATTATTAATCCTTCCCTCAAAATTGTATTTGTAGATTTCACCTCCGCCATACTTTGTTTCCATTGCCATCACAATAGGGTTGTCAATAAAAACTTTATTACCCTCAACCCTCGTGATGATTCTTTCAAAATGCAGATCGTATTCTTTCGGCTGCCATTGCTTTGTACCTTCTCGTGCTTCAATCTTAT
>Ga0126304_10001348_pt1 | contig 11465 bp, 9 predicted proteins | sample Plot25_FD_92538 | JGI IMG/M metagenome (GOLD analysis project Ga0126304, IMG submission 92538) | Serpentine soil microbial communities from UC McLaughlin Reserve, CA, USA - Plot25 | ecosystem: Environmental > Terrestrial > Soil > Grasslands | place: USA: UC McLaughlin Reserve, Lake County... | reverse complement strand
CTGGCAAAAGCGCTGGAAGGATCGGGCGCGCCGCATCAATCCGCTTCGTTGTCACTCTCGCCCACCGTCGCGAGCCCGGCAATGACCGGTATCGGCATGATCATGGGCACCGCCGCTTACATGTCGCCCGAGCAGGCCAAGGGCAAAGCCGTGGACAAACGCGCCGACATCTGGTCGTTCGGCGTCGTCCTCTACGAGATGCTCACCGGGCGGATGTTATTCGAGGGCGAAACCGCGTCTGAGGTGATGGCCGCGGTGATCATGCGCGAGCCCGATTTGAGCGCGCTTCCGGCCAACGTGCCGCCCTCGCTTCGCTACGTGATCGGCCGTTGCCTCGTCAGAGATCCGAAACTTCGGCTCCGCGACATCGGCGAAGTGCGTCTTGCCCTGTCTGGATCCGCCATGGTCCCGGTGGCGCCGACTCACGTGGAGCGGCGGCGGAGTGGCGTGAACCGCTGGCTGCTTGCGCTTGCGACCGGCCTTGCGCTCGCGCTGATCGCGACCGGCCTTGGACTCTGGCGCGCCTCGGCGCCGGCGCCGGCTGCGTCCGTCATCAGGTTCGACGTGCAACCACCCGGCACAACCTCGCTTTCGCTGGTGGCACGGCCCACGGTCGCATTGTCACCGGACGGATCGCTATTGGCTTTCGTCGCCTCGACTCAGGGCGAGTCGCGCTTGTATCTGAGATCAATCGGCGACGTGACGGCTCGCGCAATCCCGGGCACTGAGGGTGCGTCGAACCCGGTCTTCTCGCCAGATGGCAAGGAGATCGCCTTCTTCGCCAACGGGCGGCTCGAGAGGACGACGCTCGACGGCATCGTCTCGATGATCAGCGAGGCCGGCAGCGATGGGGACCCCCGCGGAATCGCCTGGCTGCCCGACGGTACGTTGGTGTTTGGATCGATTGCCGCCGGTCCGCTCGTTCAAGTGCGATCGACCGGCGGTCCGACGCGAGCGATCACGACGCTCGACGAGAAAAAAGGCGAGCGGACGCATCGCTGGCCCGCCGCGCTGCCCGGCGGCAAGCTCCTCTTCACGGTCGGCACGCTCGGCAGCCCCGATAACTATGACCGAGCGACGATCGAGGCCATGGACCTGGCGAGCGGCAAGCGCCAGGTGGTGCTCGAGGGTGCAAGCTCGGCACGCTATGCATCGAGCGGGCATCTGCTGTTTGTTCGGGAATCGATCCTCTATGCGGTTCCGTTCGACGTAGACACCCTGACGACGCGAGGTACTCCGGTGCAAGTGCTGCGCGGCGTGAACGGCGACACCACGACTGGGGCCTCGCACATCGCCATCGCCGAGAACGGGACCATCGCGTACGCATCCGGCACGGCGCTCGCCGCCGCCAATCGTCTCGTGTGGGTCGATCGTCAGGGGAAGGCCCAGCCGATCGGGCTCCCGCAAGGGTTGTACTTCGATCCGCGAATTTCGCCCGACGGTACGCGGGTCGCCGTGACGTGGCAAACGTTGACGGCTGGCAACGGCGACATCTGGGTCAGTGACCTCACGCGCAATACGTTTACCCGGCTGTCATTCAGCGAAGGCGCGCTGTCGCCGGTCTGGTCCGCCGATGGCAGAACGATTTACTACTCCTCCATCGATCCCAGTGGGCGGAAGACGACCATCATGCGCAGGCCAGCCGATGGGAGCCGCGACGCCGAGCGCGTGGCCGTCGTCGATTCACGCGCCTATCTCCAGGCCGTCACTCCTGACGAAAAGACGGTACTGCTCGATTACCAGAGCGTCGGCGGGCCAACCTCCGGAAAGGGCGAGCTCGTGACGCTGTCGCTTGCTGCAGACGCGAAGCCGCAGCCGCTCGTGACGTCAGTCTTCGACGAGTACGGCGCCACCTGGTCCCCGGATCGGCGCTGGCTGGCCTATCAGTCCGACGAGAGCGGTCGCGCGGAAGTATACGTGCGGAACGTGTCGAGTGGCGGAGGGCGCTGGCAAGTCTCCACCAACGGCGGTGAAGAGCCACACTGGTCGCCAGACGGCCGGGCACTCTACTACCGGAACGAGACCCAACTGATGTCTGTGGCCGTGGACACGCGCACGACCTTCGTGCCGGCGCAACCGCAGCTGGTGTTTGATGGCGTCTATAACCTGCGGTCCGATACCGGCATCAGCTACGCGGTCGCACCGACTGGCGACCGGTTTCTCATGGTGCGTCTCACCGAAGAGAACATGGCGTCGAGGTTGACCGTGGTGACGAACTGGTTCGCCGAGTTGCGGCGCCTCACGTCTTCAACACCTCGATGATCGCCTGCGGCGTGTCGGCGGCGATAACCAGACGATTCCGCGTTGCGAGGTAGCTGTAGCGCACGTTGATGTGCGCATCGGCAATGCGCTGAAACACTCGCGCCGCGGCACCGGGCTCATCGCTCACCGGTACGAGCGCGACCTGCTGCTCCTGGACGACGCGGAATCCGGCGCCGTTGAGGCATTTGCGTGCGGCAGGCAGATCTTCCGTGAGCACGTGGACGACGCCATTGATTTCGATGTAGCCGTCGATGTTGATACCGGCGGCGCTGACGCAGCTGATCGCCCTGGCCAGCATGCCGGGCCGATCGTCAACGAGCGTGACCGCGAGATCGGCGTCGAGATGCGGCGTCATAAGCATTTCACTTTCAAGGGCGGCATCAAGCGGCCCCTACTTCTGTTTGAGCTCCTGCTGCCGCAGCTTCTCCAGCTCCTCGAGCTCGAGATTGTTGGTGCAATAGAACTCGTAGATCTCGCCATTGCCAAGTGTCCAGCGGCGCGGCGCCGACTTCCACGGCTTGAGCAGCACCTTCGGATCGTCCACCGTGATCTCAACGATCAAGTAGTTCATCGACGGCCGCGTGTACCGTTCGGTCACCTTCAGCTCGTCGCTGTGATACCAGCCGTTAGGCATGATGTAGGTGCGCTCATCGAAGCCGATCGACTCGACGACGAGCGTGTCGCCCTCCCAGCGCGTCGTGCTGTTGCCGTGGAAGAACGGTTCGGGACTCTGTGGCAGCGGACGGCCATCGGTGTGAATGAGCCGCCAGTTGTTCAGCACTTCGTAGAGCTGCGCGAGCAGACCGGGCTTGTGGACGATGAACGTCGTGTAGGGGTTCTGCAGCCAGATCGCCGGCACGCCGCGCGGCATGCAGTTGACCGACGATTTCGAGAGCTCCAGCTCGGTGGCGGTCATCGATTTGATCTTCGCCAGCGCCTCGGGGCGGAATTGCGGCGGCTCTTCCGGCGTGAGCTTTCGGTCGAACTGTGGAATCGCTGCCGGATCGACGCCGAAGCGACCCGACACGCCCTGCCCTGCGCCGTTGGGAAACCATTGACCGGTGAAGTCGGGATGCCCGTCCGGCAGACGTGGCGTCGGCCCGCCAGGTGGCAGCGGGTTGATCGTGTACTGATTTGGCACTCTGCCCTGCGCCGAGCCCTCGGCTTTGCCCTCCCTGCCCTGGGCTGAGCCGTGGGCCGGGCAGAGGGCGACGGGCACAGCGAGCATCAGCGTCGCGAGTGCGCGACGAACCTGCAGCGTTGTCATGGTCTTAGTCCTGGATCTGACCGACCTGCCGCATCACGCCGTCCGAGAATTTCAGAGTGCCCGCCGCGGCGGCGTTTGGCTTGCCGGTCTTCGAGAGGCAGCCTCGGATCCACACGTCCTTGTCGATGTTGTCGAGGAACACCTGACGATCCGTGCCGTTGCGCCGCAGGGTCACCGGCGAGTAGGCCTGGAACGACCACTGCTCGATCTTGCCGTTCTCTTTCACGTCCACGAAGAAGTACGGGTGCGGATTCTGCCAGTCGAGCTTGCGCAAGACTCCGGTGAACTCGCGGCACTTCGTGCTGTCCCACTCGGCGGCGAACGAGTGATGCGCGGCCGAGGGTATCGCGATCAACAGGACCGCACCACAGGCGATCACCGCCACGCCGAGAACGTGCCGTAGCCTCATCGGAACCTCCGCCTTCGTGCGCCATAATAGCGCTGTCGCTGGAAAACGATCGACAATCAATCGTTGCCCACCCGGCTGCCGCTCCTCATCGGCCTTCATCTTCTCATCAGCGCTGTCGGCGAATCACTGTTCGTATACCAGTTCGGCCACACCCCGAGGGTCGTCGCCACGCACGTCCTGCTCCTCGTCGAATGGGACCTCACGCTGTTCCTCATCGTCAGGGCGATCGCCTCGTTCACGCGGTCCGCAACATGGCCTGGCCTGGCGTTCCGCCTGCTCCTCGCTGTCACGTGCACGCTGCAGGTCTATCTGTACGCCCTGAATGTCGTGAGCAACACATCGTGGGGACGCAACATGACCGGACATCTGGTCGTGGCATTCGCGCCAACCGTGTGGTCGGGGAGGGAGCCGTTCCCGCTCGGGGCTGTCGGCATCAGTATCGTCGGCGTCGGCACGTTGCTGGTGATGACGACCGTGCTCGGCCTGTGGGGCGGGGCAATGCACAGCACGCGCCGGCGAGTCTTCGAACGCGTGCGGCTCGTCGCCACGGCGGCCGCAATGGTCGCGTTGTTCGGCCTCACCATCAAGTGGGGCATTGACAGTCGCGACGATCTGTTCTGGAAGCACGAACTGATCGCCAGCTTCCTACGTCCAGAGGGATTCGCCTTCGAGCCCACCCCCAGACGAGAAGCGGTCGCGGAACGCGATGCGGTACTCCGTGCGTCGTACCCTCGACCTGTCGCCGGCGCCCACCGCAAGAACGTCATCCTGATCATCGTCGATTCGCTGCGCGCCGATCGCATGCAGGTTTATGGATATCAGCGCGAGACGACGCCGTTTCTGTCCGCGCTCGTCCAGAGCGGACGCATGAAGAAGGTGGACGCGGCGTTCTCGAGCTGCTCGGAGTCGTTCTGCGGGATCACCAGCACGCTGTCGAGCCGAGACTTCCGCAATATCAGCGCGCGCACATTCCAGTTGCAGGATGTGCTGCGCGATCAGGGCTACCGCACGTGGTTCCTCCTCTCCGGCAATCACAGTGCCTGGAACGGGCTGCCCTATTTCTATCACTCGGAGGAGGACACGTTTTTCGACGGGTCACACACCCAGCGCTACACCATGGACGACGACCGGCTGGTGCTCGAAGGACTCGAGCGGGTACCACCGGCGTTGTCTGGTGAGCCGGCGTTCTTCTACGTGCATCTCATGTCGCCGCACTATCTCGGCGTCCAGTTCGAGGACTCGCACGTGTTCACCAGCCCGGACGATCGCGTCAGCCCCGGCGTCGAGCCATACAAGATCCTCGCGCAGCTGAACAAACCCGATCGCTACGACGACAAGGTTCGCCAGGCTGACGGCATCATCCAGGAGGTCTTCTCGGCTCTCAGCGCGAAGCATTATCTGGACGATTCGATTGTCGTGGTGACGGCCGATCACGGCGAAGGGCTTGGTGAACGGCACTGGGCGCACGGCTGGCATCTCTATAACGAAGACATTCACATCCCGATGCTGTTCTACGACGCCTCGTCCGCGTCGTATCCCGACCTGACGTTCGCCGCGCAGATCGACATCGCACCGACGATCCTCGATCGCCTCGGCTTGCCCGTTCCCGATTCGTGGGAAGGACAATCGCTGCTCGCGCCATCGCCGACGCGGTTCACGTATCACCAGACGTATTTCGTGCCCAATCGCTTCGGCGTCCTCTACCGCGACGCTCGCGCGCTGTTCAAGTTCATCGCCACACCGCAGTACGGCACCGAAGAGTTGTACGACTTGAGGTTGGATCGCGGCGAGGTGCGGAATGTCGTCAAGGACAAACCGGCGATCGCGGCACTACTTCGTGAGAAAGTGCGCACGTACCGCGATGAAGGACCGTAGCATCGGTCCGACAGCCCAGGGACAACTGACCGCCGGCCGCGGCGCGCGCGACTACTCCGGCATTCGCATCACGGCGATCATGATGCCCCCCTTCACTGGTATGGGCTGGATCACGACAGGGTGTTTTCGGCCGCGCGTGCCAACGACGGTCCAACCGCTCGCCGTCCCGACTGCCGCACCAAAGACGACGTCGCTCAGGAAATGCCGATTATCGACGAGCCGTGACGTCGCGACGTAAGTGGCTCCAGCCAGCGCCGGCCACGACAAGCGATAGCCGAGATGACGCTCCAGCACCGCTGCGGCGGCGAACGCCGCTGCCGCGTGCCCTGATGGAAACGCGCAGCATGCACCTGATGGGCGATCGCGTTGGACCGTGTACTTCATCCCTTGCACGATGAGGCCGGATAGGATCTGGGCGCGGAGCAGGTCAAAGCCAACCTCCGAATACTTGTTGGTCCGGGATCCTCCATCGCCGGGTGGGACGACATAGCGGCCGATGGCCCAGAGTCCGACCGCTGATCCGAACTGAACGTACGCGCTACCCACCCACTGACCCAGGCTGAAGAAGTTGTCCGCTGCTTCGTTGCCGACGATATGAGTCTCGACGTACTCATCCGCTGGGTGCACCGCGAGCGCCGCAGCCGCACCGAGGCCCAGCATGGTCCATGTCGACTTGCGTTTGGGAAACGCGACGAAGTCGCTCGCGCTGTCCTTGAGCAGTGACGACCAGCCCGTACTCAAATGTTCGGGGGCCGCTTCTTTCTTCGGCTCGGGCTGTTGTGCCGCCACCGCCTGGTCCAGGCTGTCGGCAACAATAGTTCCCGACGTGGACGGGGAGCTCGTGTTCTGTGCCGCCGCCGGCGGCGCACTGCACCAGATGAACAGGGCGCAGCTGAACACCCATTTCATGTTTCCTCCTCGCAGATGACCTCGCATGGCGCGTGCACACGAGGTGCCCAGCGCATTCATGAACAGCCGAGCGGGTGTGCGGGAGAATATCGCGATATGCCTGAAGCGGCGACTGGACTCTCTGCCTGGGAAAGCTTCTATGTGATCGTCGGATCGTCTGCCGGCGCGTTGATCGGCCTGCAGTTTGTCGTCATGACGTTGGTCGCCGACAGCGGGCTGCGGACACAAACCGGCGGGCTCAGCGCATTCAGCACCCCGACTATCGTGCACCTCACTGGCGCACTCGTAGTGTCCGCGATCATGAGCGCGCCGTGGCCGTCGCTCGGTCCGCTGTCGATCGCGCTCGGGACCTGCGGGGTCGGCGGACTCACCTACGCCGTCATCGTGGTTCGCCGCGCGATCCGGCAGACCGACTATCAGCCGGTGTGGCAGGACTGGTTGTGGTACACGGCGCTGCCATGTACCGCCTACGCCGCGGTGCTCTTTGACGCCGTATTCCTGCGGGGTCACAACCCGCTCACACTGTTCCTCGCCGCTGCCGTCGCGCTCGGATTGCTGCTCATCGGCATTCACAATGCGTGGGACTCGGTGATGCACGTCGTGACGGCCCGGCGCGAGATGAAAGAGGACTGACATGCACATCGGTATTCTCGGCTCAGGCTTGATGGGTGGAAAGCTCGGCACGATCTTCGCGCGCGCGGGTCATGACGTCGTCTTCAGCTATGCGCACAGCGAGCAGAAGCTGAAACGGCTGGCGCGTCAGGCCGGCGGCAAGGCGCAGGCCGGCACGCCGGCCGAAGCGGTGCGTGACGCGGATGCGATTCTGCTCGCCGTGCACTGGTCCCGCGTCAACGATGTGCTGAAGCAGGCAGGCAGCGTCTCGGGCAAGGTGATCATCAGCTGCTCGCTGCCGATGACCAAGGACGACAGCGATCTCGCGATCGCCCACACGTCGTCCGGCGCGGAAACGCTGGCGAAGAAAGCGCGCCGGGCGCACATCGTGTCAGCGTTCGGTACGGTTCCGAGCGAAGTGCTGTTCGCCGTCTTAGACAAACGGCGCCGCGCGCCCCGGCCGAGCCTGGTGTATTGCGGAGACAACCGCAAGGCGAAGCAGATCGCGGCCAAATTGATTCGCGACGTCGGCTTCGATCCGATCGATGCCGGTCCGCTGACAACGGCTCGCTACATGGAGCCGTTCACCATGCTTGTCGCCCAACTGGCCTACGAGGGCAGGAGCGGGCCACAAGTCGCCTATCGATTCGAGCGGTTCGCGTCACGCGTTACCGCGTACAAATGATCTCGCCGTGCAGCACGGCGAACCAACCGTCCTCCGCTGACGCCCACGCGCGCCAGGCGTCGGCCATCGCGGCAATCTCCTCAGGAGAAGCATGGCGGTCGCGAATCGCCTGCGTCGCGATCGCCGACGCGGTCATGCGCTCCGCCCAGAGTCCACCCCACCAGGCGCGTTCTTCCGGCGTGGCGAAGCACCACGCCGACGCGGACGCATCGATGCGCGTGAACCCCGCGTGCTGCGCCCATGACCGCAGATGACGGCCCGCATCGGGCTCACCGCCGTTCGATCGCGCAATGTCGTGATAGAGAGACAGCCAGCGCGTGAGCCGCTCGTCCGCGGGGTGCCAGGTGAACGCGGCGTAATCCGAGTCGCGCGCCGCGACGATTCCGCCTGGCCGCACGACCCGGCGCATCTCCTTCAGCGCGGTCACCGGATCAGGAAGATGCTGCAGTACCTGATGCGCGTGCACGATGTCCCACGTCCCATCGTCGAACGCCATCGAGTAAACATCACCCGTCACGAACTCGACGCCAGGATGATCACGCCGTGCGGCGGCGACGACGTCGGCAGCGGGATCGATTCCGCAGACTCGCCCCGGCGTGAGACGCACAGCGAGGTCGGCGGTGATCGTTCCGGGGCCGCAGCCCACGTCGACAAGATTCACTCCCGGCCGCAGATGAGGGATGAGATAGGCGGCGGAGTTCTCCACCGTTCGCCACCGATGCGAGCGCAGGACACTTTCGTGATGTCCGTGTGTATACGTGGGATGGCTCATGTAGGCCGTCCGTTGGACGGCGATCGCTATACGATTACGAGACCCTGAATGGAGGACGCGATGAACACAACCACGGCCGGTGCCGCGTTCTTCGCCAGCCGCGATTTCATTGTAAAACATCGTACCGACTACGACGCTCCTGTCCGCGGGTTCGCGTGGCCGGTTCACGAGCACTTCAACTGGGCGCTCGACTACTTCGATCGCATCGCCGCTGGCAACGATCGTCCGGCGCTGCACATCGTCGAAGCCGACGGCACGGAGACGATCAGGTCGTTCGCGGAACTGTCGGCGGCGTCCAATCGTGTCGCCAACTTTCTACGCAGCCTCGGCGCACGGCGCGGCGACTGCCTGCTGCTGATGCTCGGCAACGAAGTCGCACTGTGGGAGACGCTGCTTGCGGCGATCAAGCTTGGTGTCATCGTGACGCCAGCGACGACGCTGCTCACAACTGACGATCTGCAGGACCGCGTGGATCGCGGAGCCGTTCGGCATGTCGTTGCCAGCGCCATCAACGCGTCCAAGTTCGACGGCGTGAGCGGCACGTTCACCAAGATTGCGGTGGGCAAGGCACCCGCCGGATGGCATCAATACGACACCGCACGGCATGCCGACGCGGCGTTCGCCGCTGGCGAGGCGACTCGCGCCACCGATCCGATGCTCCTCTACTTCACATCTGGCACCACAGCCAAGCCAAAGCTCGTCGTCCACACCCATCAGAGTTATCCGATCGGTCATCTCACGACGGTGTACTGGATCGGCCTGCAGCCTGGCGACCGTCACTGGAACATCAGCTCGCCCGGCTGGGCCAAACACGCCTACAGCTCGTTCTTCGCCCCATGGAATGCCGAGGCGACCGTCTTCATCTTCAATTACGAGCGCTTCGACGCGAAGGCGGTGCTCGGCGCACTCGTGCGGCATCAGGTCACGACACTGTGTGCGCCACCGACTGTCTGGCGAATGCTGATTCAGGAGCCGCTCGGCACGTATCACGTCGTGCTGCGTGAAGCGCTGTCTGCTGGTGAGCCGCTCAATCCCGAAGTGATCGAGCAGGTGCAGAGCGCCTGGGGTGTGACGATCCGGGATGGCTACGGACAGACAGAGACGACCTTGCAGATCGGCAACCCGCCTGGCCAGCCGATCAAGATTGGGTCGATGGGACGGCCAATGCCAGGCTACGACGTCGTGTTGCTCGATGCCGACGGGCAGGTGTCGGCGACCGAGGGCGAGATCTGTCTGCGCCTGGAGAATCGGCCGCTCGGCCTGACAGACGGCTACGCGGGCGATGAGGTGAAGACGTCCAATGTGATGCGCGATGGCTGCTACCACACCGGCGACATCGCCATCCGCGACAGCGACGGCTATTTCACATTCGTCGGCCGTGCCGACGATGTCTTCAAGGCGTCGGATTACAGACTGAGTCCGTTTGAGCTGGAGAGTGTGCTGATTGAATTCGTCGCCGTCGCCGAGGCCGCCGTCGTACCGAGCCCCGATCCGGTGCGAAACGCCGTCCCGAAAGCCTTTGTCACGCTGGCGGCGGGCTTCACGCCGTGTCGCGAGGTCGCCGCCGACATTCTCGCGCATTGCCGCGCGCGCCTCGCGCCGTACAAACGGATTCGACGAATCGAGTTCGCGTCGCTCCCCAAAACCATCTCGGGCAAGATCAGACGCGTCGAGCTGCGGCAGATGGAGGCCGAGCGACGCGCCGCGGGCCAACGCGCGATGCATGAATTCTTTGAAGAGGACTTATGACCAGGCAATCGGCGAGCAAGATCTTCGACTTCTTTGACGCGCACAAGACGAAGACGAAGTGACGGATTACACTGAAGCTACGCGCCCGTAGCTCAGTTGGATAGAGCACCGGCCTTCTAAGCCGGGGGTCGAAGGTTCGAGTCCTTCCGGGCGCGCCACTATCTTCTTGGTCCGTTCCGGACACATGGGTGACAGTTCATTCCGGAGACATAGGTAACACTTTCGGCCCGAAGGGATTCTCGATCGGTTCGAGCCTGCATGTCTCGTCGTCGAAGTAGCCGCGGTCGTAATGCATGAAGGTGACGAGCCAGACCCGCTCGCTCACCTGGGTGATGCCGACCTTCTGTCCGGCGAAGACGTGGCTGAAGTTAATTTTCCGGGCGTTCCAGCAGATCCGGCCGCACGTGGTCACCATGACCGTCGCGTCGTGAAACGGATAGGTGAGCTCCTCGAGGCCGCGATAGACGCGGGCGGAGCGCGTGTAGACATCGGCGGGCACTTTCATCCCTAACGCCTGATGCGGGCGCTCGCGGTTGTAGCGCGCGACGAACGCGTCAAAGCGGGCCTGCTGCTGCAGCACATTGGCCGAGGCCGGCCTGGTCGCTTCCTGCTTCAGCGTGAGATGCATCCGCTCGTGCCGGCCATTCTGCTCCGGGTGGCCGGGCTTGATGCGCTCGATCGCAATGCCCAGGCGGAGCCACCAGACTGACAGCTTGCTCAGACCATAGAGCGCGTGCGCGGATGCGAACGGGACGCCGTTGTCGGACCGGATCGCGGCGGGCAGGCCGAAGTCCTTGAAGGCGCGTTCAAACACTGTGAACGCGAATTTCTCCTGCGTCGTCGACAGGGCCTCGCAGGTCAGCAGGTAGCGGCTGGCGAAGTCGGTGAGGGTCAGCGGATAGCAGTAGCGCCGATTCGCGAGCAT
>Ga0126304_10001347_pt1 | contig 11467 bp, 9 predicted proteins | sample Plot25_FD_92538 | JGI IMG/M metagenome (GOLD analysis project Ga0126304, IMG submission 92538) | Serpentine soil microbial communities from UC McLaughlin Reserve, CA, USA - Plot25 | ecosystem: Environmental > Terrestrial > Soil > Grasslands | place: USA: UC McLaughlin Reserve, Lake County... | reverse complement strand
GGCCGGAAACAGATAGGCGGCCAGGAAGATCCCACTGACCTGGCGCCGGCCGATGAAGGGCAGCCGGGCGATCGCGTACGCGCCGGGAATCCCGATCAGCAGCGCAAGCGCCACCGAACCAAGGGCGACGACAGCGCTGTTGAGCAGGAAGCGGCCGAAGCCCTGGCCACCGGAGGCCACCGGGGACAGCACGTCGACATAGGTCTGCAGAGTGAACTCGGAGGGTTTGACGATCAGCGAGGCAGGGTCGCGCAGCAACGACTCGATTGGCTTCACCGAAAGCAGCAGCATGTAATAGAACGGCACGAGCGTCGCGATCAGGAACCCCGCGATCACGACCCAACGGCCGATGCCGAAAATCCGGCTCTGTATTCGATGCCGCCCACCGGCAGCTGGCGGGCGTTGCTGCGGTGGGGCAGCAACCTCGCTCGGCGGTGTCACAATCTGAGTTGTCATACCCGCTCTCCTCTCCTGCGCAGGATCAGCAGATAGACGCTGAGCATGGCCACCAGTACCAGCGCCATGATTACCGATTGGGCCGCCGCCGCGCCGACATTGCGCTGCACGGCGAGGTAGTTGTAGATCTGCACGCTCGCGACATTGGTGCCTGCCGCGCCTCCGGTCAGCAGGAAGATGTCATCGAATTCATTGAAGGTCCAGATCGTGCGCAGTACGGCGAGCACGCCAATGATCGGCATGAGCTGCGGCAAGACGATGAACCGGAACGACTGCCAGGGCGTCGCGCCGTCCACCAAAGCCGCCTCTTCCGGCTCGCCGGACATGGCCCCCAGCCGCGCCATCAGGAACAGGAAGGCGAACGGGAAGTACCGCCATCCTTCGAACGCGATCGTGGTCAGAAGTGCCGTACGCACCGGGATCTCCAGTCCGAGCACTTCCCACGTTCCTCGCTCCTGCGAGAGGAAGGCGATCGGCTCATCCCAGCCGAGCAGGGACTGTCCGATTACGTTGACGATGCCGAACTGCGGATTGAGCATCGTTTTCCAGATGAAGGTCACCGCAACGACCGGGGCAACGTACGGCAGCAAGTAGGCGGCCCGGACGAACGTTCGGCCGCGGAACGGCTGGCGCACGGCCATCGCAGCCAGCAGCCCCAGCGAAATCGCCAGCACCACCGAGCCAAAGGTATAGATGAAGGTGGTGCCCAGGCTCGACCAGAAGGCGCTGGAGCCCAGTACCCGTTGGTAATTGGCCAGGGTGAGCGGCTCGAAGAAATCGGCCCGACCGATTTGGATCAGCCGCATTCGCTGGAACGAGAGCAAGATCGACCACAGCAGGGGGAAGATCACAATCACCAGCACGACCAGCAAGGTCGGTGACATCAGCCACAGACCCAAGCGGGCATCGCGTTGAGTGATGGTTCGCCGTTTTCTGGTATCGTTTGACGTTTTTTCGCTTGCCGCTACTGCCACTGGTGCTCCTAGCTTGATGTCGTGCGGATGGCGCTCCGAACGCTGGCTGAGCCCGTCGCAAAGCTCAGGAGAGCCCTGCCGAAGCCCTGCCCTTCGAGGACGGTCCTGCTGACCTTGTCGACGGGCTCAGCCACGCGTACCCGGTCAGCCGAGGTCTTGCTTGATCCCTTCCGCGGCCTTTTGCGCCTCGTTGGCCGCATCCGCTGCACTGGCCCCCGAGTTGATCATCTTTGCCAGGGCCTGGGGCACTACGAATTGCCCGCCCACCGCGGCGGCGAGAGCGCCCTGACCTTGCGGGATTCCCCACCGGTCGAAGGAACCCGGGCTTGCCGCCACGGCTTGCAGCGTCTCCGGGGAGTAGATGTCGGACAGCAGTGCCTTCTTGTCGACACCGGCCTCCATCTTGGCCCACGCGTCGGTGTACTCCTTGGGGTTGTCAGCAGTGCCGAGCCGGGTCGGAACCTTGCCTTCCGGAGCGATCTTGAGCCAGTCGAGGTAGCCGTCGGTCATCATGTAGGTGACCAGATCCTTGGTCTTCGGCGAGGCGTCGTTGAGCACGTTCCAGGACACTATTTCGCCGAAGGCGGCCGGTGCTGAGCCACTGGGTCCTTGCAGGGTCGTCACCAGACCGCTGTTCTTTGCCAGCCATTCGGGGTCGCCCTTGCACTTGTCGCAGGTTGGCAACGCATCCTTGCGCAGACCGGCCAGCTCGTCGAGCAGGAAGGAGGACCAGATCACCATCGCGGCGTTCCCCGCGAAGTAGGTCGCCCGAGTTGTGTCGGCGTCCTGGTTCCCGGGAACCGAGGACGACTTCATCATCGGCCCGTAGAAGTTGAATGCCTCCTGGCACTGCGGGCTGTTCAAGGTGACGTTCCCGGCATCGTCGACCAGCTGGCATCCATTGGCTAGAGCCACCCACTCGAAGGTCTGCTGAGTGAAGGAGTCGCTGGGGGCGGTTGCGGCTACGATGCCGGCTGTCTTGCCCTTCTTGAGGGCCTTCGCCGCGTTCTGTACGTCGTCGTACGTCTTCGGCTCGGCCAAGCCGGCCGCTTCGAACAAATCAGTGCGGTAGAACAGCAGCTGGGCCCAGCCGTCGCTCGGAATGGCTAGTTGCTCACCGTCGGCGCTGGTCAACTCAAGCGCGCGCTTCTGGAACGTATCCGCGCCCAGCCCGTCCAGGATCTCCTTGGCCGCGTCGAGGTCGAGAAGATCATCGGTGTGTAGTTGGTTGACGCCGTTCAGGGAAAGGGCGGCAATGGCGTCCGGCAGGTCGTTCGCAGCTGCCGCAGACGTGATCACCGTTGTCAGCTGATCCTCCGCGACCGCGGTGAGTTTGACCGTGGCACCGGACTTCTGAGCCCAGGCGTCCATGATCTTCTGCTGAGCTTTCACCCGATCAGCCTGGTCTTCTGTTGTCCAGATGGTAAGCGCGTTGTCCTCTGCCGCGCCCCCTTCGGACCCTGAGCCACTCTCTCCGCCGTCACCGCCACAGCCGACGACAGCGAGCATGGTCGTGGCAGCAACTCCTGCCAGCAATCGTAATCTGCGCAATTCCTTCTCCTCAATGGCCGATGCTTCGGGGGCTCGATTCGGCTCGGACGCCTATACCGCCGGCGACCTGGCACTTCTGACAATCCAATCCCCGATTAGGACCGATGACAAGACGAAAGTAGGGTGATATCAGGACAAATTTCGGTAACAACCGCGGTAGGTCCGTGAGAAGAAAAGCGAGGCGGCCCAGTTGTCTCCGGGACCAAACAGCGCTGGTGAGTTGCTGCAACTGTTCCGGACGGGCACCGTCGCTACACGGGGTGAATTGCAGCGGGTGACCGGGCTCGCCCGCTCGACGCTCAGCTTTCGGGTAGACGCCCTACTAGCTGCCGGTTATCTCACCGTGGACGGCAGCGTGGCCCACCCGAGGCCGGGCCGGCCGTCCACCCGGCTCCGGGTAAACGACCAGGCAACCACCGTCCTCGCCACGGATCTTGGCGCGACTCATGGTCGGCTGGCTGTCTGCACGGCGGCGGGTGAGGTGATTACCGAGACCGTGATCGAAAGCTCAATCGCAAAGGGACCCACCACGGTCCTCGCCACAGTGACCTCGGAACTGGATCGCTTGTTGGAGCAATCTGGTCGCTCCGCTGACACGCTGCGAGGCGTCGCTCTCGGCGTACCGGGCCCGGTGAACTGGCACACCGGCCGGATCGCCCGGTCGATCAGCATGCCGGGCTGGGACGACTATCCGGTCCGCGATCACCTAGCTAGTCACTACAGCGTTCCAGCCGTAGTCGACAACGACGCCAACCTGCTCGGACTAGGGGAACAGCGGCGCATCTATCCGGACGCGCACATTGTGCTGTTTGTCAAGATCGGCACCGGCATCGGCGCCTCAATGATCATGGACGGCATGCTGCTGCGCGGGTCGGATTCAGCCGAGGGCGACATCGGGCATGCCAAAATCCCCGACCTCAAGGAAACCTGCAGCAGCTGCGGTGAACAGGGATGTTTAGCCGCCACCGCCAGTGGCCGGGCGATGGTCCGTGACCTGCGCCGCCTCGGCCGCTTGCCACTTACCACCCGTGACGTTGTTGATCTTGTGCGAGAGGGTGATCCGGAGGCGGTGCGGATTGTCACCGCTGCCGGTCGGGCAGTCGGCGATGTGCTGTCGACGGCGGTCAGCCTGTTGAATCCGGATATCCTGGTGATCGGTGGAGACATCGCGCATGCCCACGAGCGATTTGTTGGGGGAGTGCGGGACACCGTTCTGCATCGCAGCCAGCCACTGGCCACGGCTCACCTTGTCATCGCACCGACCGTACTGGGGGATCGTGCCGGCATCACTGGTGCGGCCGCAATGGTGGCAGACGCGATTTTCGGCAGCGACGCTGTCGATGCGGTGGTGAGCTGACCGGCACAGTTCACCTGGCTGATGCCGGTGCGACTGGCTCCGTAGTCGCCGCCCGCCGAGGAGTCAGCAGGCTGGCCAGAGTTCCGAATGCAACTATCGCGCCCGAGGCGAGGAATCCAATCCGATAGCCGTCCAGGGACGCGGAGCCGCCGCTGAGGGCCAGCGGGGTCACGACGGCCAGCCCGATCGCCGTTCCGATCTGGGCTGCGGAATTCAAGAGGCCGGATGCAACACCCTGCCGGTCGGGCTCGGCGGCTTCGGTTCCGGTGTGCGTAGACGCCACCGAGGCGACGCCCAGTCCCACCCCCATGGACGTGAAGGCAGCAAGAAGTTGCACGACGGCATTGGCGGGCGACAGGGCCACCAGCACCAGCGCTCCGGCTCCGATGCCGAGGAAGCCGGTGACCAGTGTCCGCCGAGCGCCCACTCGGCGCAACAAGCGCGGGGCGCTGAGAGATCCGCTGACAACGGCCAAGCTGAAGGCCGGAAACAGCACCGACGCCCGAGCCGGGGAGAACTGCAGCACCTGTTGCACGTACAGGATCGCGAGGAACATCGCCGGCGTCGTCGAGGCTGTGAGCGCCAGCGCGGTCAGGTTCGCCGCAACAATGGGTCGTGATCGCAGGAAAGCCGGTGGCACAAGAGGGTCGCGAACTCGTCGCTCTCTCCGGGCCAGCGCCGTCAGCAGGCCGACAGCAAGCGCAATCGGAACCCAGCTCGTGGTCGCTAGTGGGCCCCACTCCCCCGTGCTGGCGAGGCCGTACACCAGCAAACCTAGCCCGGCAGTGGCGGCGAAAGCGCCGACGAGGTCAAGACCGGCGCCCCTGGTGCGAGCCCCGGCCGGAAGCAGGCGCGGCGTCACCGCTATCGCGGCAATCCCGATCGGCAGGTTCACCCAGAAGACGAACGGCCAGCCCAGGTACTGAGTCAGCAGCCCGCCGAGAATCCACCCGCTTGCTCCTCCCGTCGCGGCAGCGGCAGTCCACCAGCCGATCGCCCGCCGTCGGGCCTGCCCGGCATCGCTCAGGGCCGTCAACAATGCCAGCGCGGCCGGAGAAAGCAGCGCCGAGCCCAAACCCTGGAGCAGACGCCCTCCGATCAGCGTCGCAGGCGACCAGGCCAGTGCGCAGGCGGCCGATGCCGCAACGAATACTCCGAGCCCGAGCAGGAAGATCACTCGTGGCCCGATCAGGTCGGCGATTCGGCCACCGGCAATGAGGAAACCGCCGAACACCAGCGAGTAACCGGTGATCACCCATTGCAGATCCGCCGCGGAGAACCCGAGGGCCGCACGGATCGCCGGTAATGCCGTCGCCACGATCGTGGCATCCAGCACTACGACAAATTGGGCAACGCAGACGACTGCGATCCCCAAGCCCCGCCGCTCGGAACCGCTGTTTCCCCCAAAGGTAGCCATGGCAGAAACATAACAACGGTACCAGTCGGCGGCAACCGGTAAAGACAGTTTCAGTGGAAACATGATTGCGGCATCACCGGGCGCTCGCTCGGATCGACGGCGCCCATCCGCCAACCGATCAGGCCAACGAGTCCAGCCAGGCCCGGTGCAGGGATGCGTAGCGACCGTCCGTACGCTCGATAAGTTCGGTCGGGGGGCCGTCCTCGACGATTTGGCCGTTGTCGATCACCAGCGCCCGGTCGGCGATCTCGACGGTGCTCAATCGGTGCGCGATGATCACCGCGGTCCGGTCGGCCAGCACTGTCTGCAAAGCCCGCTGTACCGACCGCTCACTCGGGATATCGAGGCTGGAGGTCGCCTCGTCCAAGATCAGCACTGCCGGATCCGCCAGGAAGGCGCGCGCGAACGTGATCAACTGCCGCTGACCGGCCGACAATCGAGATCCCCGCTTGCCCACGTCGGTGTCATAACCCTGAGGCAGTGCAGCGATGAACTCATCCGCCCCGACAGCCGCTGCAGCATCCACGATCTCATCGCGGCTGGCGCCCGGCCGGCCGAAAGCGATGTTGTCGGCGACCGTGCCGTCGAACATGAAGTTCTCCTGGGTGACCATGACCACCGCCCGGCGAAGATCAGACTCAGCCAAGTCACGCAGTTCGACCCCGTCGAGCAGCACCCGACCGGCAGTCGGATCGTAGAACCGTGCCATCAGTTTGGCGATGGTCGTCTTCCCGGCACCCGTGGTGCCGACCAGCGCGATCGTCTGGCCCGCAGGAATCCGCAGGTCCAGCCCGGGCAGCACCTCTCGCCCGGACACGTAACCGAATGAGACGTGCTCGAACTCGAGCCGGCCGCGCGCCTCCGGGAGCGGCACCGGCTGGGCAGCCGGCTTGACCGAAGGCTCCTCCTCGAGCACTCCGGAAAGCTTCTCCAGCGCCGCCGATGCGGACTGGAACATGTTGTAGAACTGGCTGATCTCCTGCATCGGTTCGAAGAACATCCGAAGGTACAGCAGGAAGGCGGCGAGCACACCGACCGTCATCTGGCCCTCGATCACCCGGTATCCGCCGTACAGCAGCACCGCGCCAATGGTCAGGTTCCCGATCAGCCGCACGCCCGGCATGAAGATCGCTATCAGCCGGAAGGACTTGATGTTCGCATCCGCGTAGCGCCCGGCCAGGTCGTCGAAGATTTCGTCGTTTCGACGCTGGCGGCGGTAGGCCTGCACCGCTCGGATGCCGGTCATCGTCTCGACGAAGGAAACGATGACCATGGCCGACGTCTCGCGGACCCGTCGGTACGTCCGGGTTGAGTTCCGAGAGAACCAGCGCACCAGAACCATCAGGAGCGGGAAGCAGATCAGGCAGGCAAGACCCAGCTCCGCGTCCAGAGTGATCAGCAGGATGCCGACGCCGATCATGGTCAGCGCCGCCGTGATCAACCCGTCGAAGCCTTCGGCCAGCAGCTCTGCGATCGCGTCGGTGTCATTGGTCAACCGGGAGACGACTCGGCCAGTCGTGTAGCGATCATGGAACGCCACATCCAGCCGCTGGAAGTGCCGGAACACGCGTCGCCGGAGTTCGAGCAACACAGACTGGCCGACACGTCCGGACTGACGGAGGAAGAACAGCCGACTGCCCGTTTGGATGACCACCGCAGCGAGCATCAGAGCCACGGTCTGGTAGAGCACTCGACCGCTTTCCCCGGCAAGCAGCGGCGGCACCCCGTAATCAATGCCGCGGTGCACCAGCCAAGGCAGGCTCAACCGGGCCGCGTTTTCGATGATTACCGCGAGTACCAGCACCCAGAGGAAGGGTCCGTACGGGCGCAGCAAGTCAACGAGCAGGGCACGGCTGCGCCGGCGCAGGAAGAGACTGCCCCGCTCAGAGATCTCGTCCGAATGCTCGGCTGCGACGCCTCGCCACTGATCGATGCCCGACTTGTCATTGGCCGTGGCGGTCACCGACCGACCTCCTCGAGCTCGAGATCGGCCGACAGCAGGGCACGATATTCCGGCACCTCGGAGAGCAGCTCATGATGAGTGCCGACGTGGCTGATCGTGCCGCCCGAGAGCATCGCGACTCGATCTGCCAGCAGCACGGTCGATGCACGGTGCGCTACTACGATGCCGGTTACACCGGCCAGCACCCGCCGCAGCGCCTCCTCGACGAGAGCTTCGGTGTGAATGTCCAGGGCGGACAAGGTGTCGTCCAGCACCAGAACGGCCGGCTGAGCCAGCACTGCCCGAGCCAGTGCGAGCCGCTGCCGCTGACCGCCCGACAGGCTCATGCCTTGCTCGCCAATGCGTGTGTCAAGCCCCCACGGCAGGTCGCGAACGAACTGCGCCTGAGCGATCTCGATGGCTGCATCGATCTCAGCCTCGGTCGCTTCGGGACGGCCAAGCGCGAGGTTCTCTCGGACCGACATCGAGAACAGCGTCGGGTCCTCGAAGGCAGTGGCGACAATGCGGCGGAGCTGGTCCAACCGCAAGTCGCGGATGTCGACGCCATCGATCGAGATCGAGCCAGCGGTGACGTCGTAAAGCCGCGCCGCCAGCTGGGTCAGCACCGTCTTCCCCGACCCGGTGGCACCGACCACGGCGATCGTCTCACCAGGCGCGATGTCCAAGTCAATGCCGTGCAGCACATCGGTCTCCGCGTCCGGAAATCGGAAGCCGACACCGGTGAAACGGACCCGGCCCTCAACCTTGTCGAGGGTGAGGTCGCCGTCGGCGATGTCGTTCTCGGCATCGAAGATCTCGACGATCCGGTCGGCCGCAGTCATGGACTCCTGGGCCATTGCCAGCAGAAAGCCCAGTGCCGCTACCGGCCAGACGAGCGACAGGAGCAGGGTGAGGAAGGCGACTAGCGTCCCCAGGGTCAGCCGGCCCTGGCCCGCGGCCACGGCACCGAGACCGAGCACCAAGATCAAGGTCAGGCTCGGGATCGCTTCTAGGAAGGTCCAAAACTTCGCGCTGAGCCGGACTCGCGCCATCGAGATCTCATAAAGCCCGACGGTTCGTGTGTTGAACTTGGCGAATATGTGCTCGGCACGGCCGAATGCCTTGATCGCCCGGAGCCCGTACGCGCCCTCCTCCACCGTCGAGGCGACATCTCCGGTCTGATCCTGGACCGCACGCGAGATCCGGGTGTAGGCGCGTTCGTTGCGGAGGCAGAGCAGCGATATCGGAATCGTGGACGCCAGTACGACGAGCCCGAGTGGCCAGTACAGGTGGAGCAGAATGCCCGTGGTCACGGCAATCTGCAACACGCTGATCACGATGAACAGCAGCCCGAAGCCCAGGAAGCGGCGAATGGTCGAGAGGTCGTTCATGACCCGCGACAGCAGCTGGCCGGACTGCCAGCGCGTGTGAAAGCTCATCGGCAACCGCTGCAGGCGGGCATACAGATCCGTACGAATAGCAGTCTCGGTGCCCACCGTGCCACGGGTGACGATCCAGCGCCGCAGGAATATCAAGAAGGCTTCGAGAACGCCGAGTGCCGTCGCGAGGAGCCCGAGCGCGTACAGGCCCCGATAATTGGCGTTCGCTATCGGACCGTCGATCACTGCCTTGGTGACGAGCGGCACAACGATGGTGGCGCCGATGCCCACTCCGGCAATCACCGCCGACCAAAAGAAGCGGGCCCAGTAGGGACTGAGATAGTGCCTTAGTCGCCACAGCGATTCACTCGACCGCCGGTTGGGTTGTCCGTTCCGACCGATACGGCGCTTCGGGGGTGGCGCGACAACTGCCGGCCGCGGGGGGCCGGCAGCGCGCTGAAGGTTTCCATCCATATATTTCCTTCAGCGCAGCGGCGGTCCGACGCATTCCCCGTACGATCAATGGATCCAAGGAGCGGGGGAATCGGAGGGTGATGGATCGAATCGACCACACCGTGACGTCTGGAACCTTCTCGCTCGACGATGAGATACGCGACATCGAAAACAACGTCTGGATCGTCGGCGACGACTCCGAGTGCGTGATCATCGATGCGCCACATGACGTTGCTGAGATCGTCCGTTTGGTCGACGGCCGCCGGGTGCTGGCAATTCTGTGCACGCATGCTCATGATGATCATGTCCGAGTTGCTCCAGCGCTGGCTGCGGCCGTTGGTGCCCCCGTACTGCTGCACCGGGATGATCTTCCGCTCTGGCACCAGATTCACGAAGTTCCGCCCAACGGCGAGCTGCGCGATGGGGACGAGATCGAGGTGGCCGACCTGTCACTGGAGGTCCTCCACACGCCGGGGCATACACCCGGCGGGGTCTGCTTCTACGCCAAGGATCTCGCCACCGTCTTCACCGGCGACACTCTGGTATACGGCGGTTCCGGTGCCACTCGGCGCAGCTTCAGTGATCGTGGAGTCCTGCTCATGAGCATCACCGATCGGCTGTTGTCCTTACCCCAGCAGACCATCGTCAAGGCCGGCCATGGCGATGACACCACGATCGCGGACGAGCGCGCCGGGATCGCCCTCGATGAATAACCCGTAGCGAGCGGGGACAATTAAGGTCATGAGGTTTCTCCTTCGCCTGATCGCAAGCGCCGCTGCACTCGCCATCGCCACCTGGATCCTCAGCGATATCACGCTGACGGCTTCGTCAACCCTTCGCGAGGCGCTCGTCCTGCTCGTCGTGGCATTGATCTTCGGCGTCTTGAACGCAATCATCAAACCGATCCTGACCTTCCTCAGCATCCCCCTGCTGTTGATCACCTTGGGCCTCTTCCTGCTCGTGATCAATGCGTGCATGCTGCTGCTCACGTCGTGGCTGGCGGAACTGCTCGGCATCGGCTGGCATGTCGAGGGCTTCTGGACCGCCGTCATAGGTGCGATCATCGTTTCAATCGTCAGCTTCGTGCTGAACGCCTTCCTGCCGGATCCCGACAAGTAGTCGTGGCCAAGACGCCACACGAAGACGGGCGCCGCCCAGCGGTACGGGTGCTGTTCGTCTGCTGGGGCAACATCTGCCGGTCTCCGATGGCCGAGAGAGTGGCCGAGCGTGCAGCCGCCGAGGTCAGTCTCACCGACGTGGCATTCAGCAGCGGGGCGACCAGCACCGAAGAACTTGGTGAGCCGATCGATCCCCGGGCAGCATCCGTCCTGGCCGAAAGGGGCTACCGGCATGACCGGCATCGGGCGCATCAAGTCACCCAGCAGGAGATTGCCGCCGCCGACCTGGTGATCGCGATGGAGGACATCCATATCCGCAAGATGCTCGGCATGGCACCTGGCTCGACCAACCTCAGCCTGCTGACCGACTACGACCCCAACGCCGAGCAGGGATCCGGTGTACCCGATCCCTGGTATGGATCACCCGCGGGCTTCTACGGCACGATCAACGCTATCGAAGCCGCCATGCCCGGCATCTTGGACCGGATCCGCCAAATCCAGGCTGCCAAGGCGCTCCGCTGATCAGCTCTGTCGAGCGGCAGGCATCCTGACAACGTCTGGCAATCTTGGGACCATGCAGCACATCCTGGTCGTCGACGATGATCAAGCTGTCCGGGACTCGCTCAAGCGATCTCTGGAGTACTCCGGCTACGAGGTCAGCACGGCAAACGACGGTGTGGAGGCGCTGTCCCGACTCGCCGTGCTGCGACCCGACGCGGTGGTCATGGATGTGATGATGCCGCGTCTCGACGGTCTGGAGACGACCCGGAGCCTTCGGTCGGCCGGGAACGACGTGCCGATCTTGGTGCTGACTGCCCGG
>Ga0126304_10001346_pt1 | contig 11470 bp, 12 predicted proteins | sample Plot25_FD_92538 | JGI IMG/M metagenome (GOLD analysis project Ga0126304, IMG submission 92538) | Serpentine soil microbial communities from UC McLaughlin Reserve, CA, USA - Plot25 | ecosystem: Environmental > Terrestrial > Soil > Grasslands | place: USA: UC McLaughlin Reserve, Lake County... | reverse complement strand
TTACCAGGACGCCTTGCAGGCCTACGAGGGCCTACCGCGCTGGAGGAGGGCGCTCGGGGCCGTGAACCCATCCTCGCTGGTAGCCCAGTCGAGGAAGTACATCTCAGCCCAGAAGGCGCAGCTCGGTAAGGTGCTGCGTGGAAGGCTTCGCCGGAACCTACGAAAGCGGCGTTGAAGTATACGGTTGGCGGTGTAATAATTTCCGTACTCGATAGCAGACTACAGCACTGGAGGTGCTGATGGAACAGAAGGAAGCGACCATCGTCAACATCACCGACAATGCCGCCGAGAAGGTCAAGACCCTCATGGCCCAGGAAGGCGAGGAAGACCTCGCGCTGCGTATCGGCGTCAGGCCCGGGGGCTGCTCCGGTTTCCAGTACAGCATCTACTTCGACGACGAGATCGCCGACGACGACGAGGTCCTCGAGACCAAGGGCGTTATAGTGCTGGTCGACGCCATGAGCGTCCCATATATCATGGGCTCGGAGTTCGACTATGTGGACGGCCTCATGGGCGCCGGTTTCGCCGTCAACAACCCCAACGTTCAGGGCGGCTGCGGATGCGGCAGCTCCTTTACCTGCTAGACCGCTGACTCATTTAGTCAGTAACGAGCCCGGAGCATAGAGTTCCGGGCTTTTTCTTTGCCCCGATATCAACGGCAACGCTTGGCCATGTAGATGTCAGGTTTGCCCCATCCGTTGGCGTCTGGCATCGCGGCGGCCTCAAGGATCTTCCCGCAGCCGCTCCAGGGCGAGCATGATGGCTGCAACCCCACTGGAACTGACTATCTTGCCTGAGCGGACGAGGGCAAGAAGCTCTTTGACCGGCACCCGAACCACCTCCACGAGTTCGTGCTCGTCGGGGTCAGGCGACATCGTCTCCTCGACGCCGCGTGCCAGGAAGAGGTAGGCCCGGTTGTCCTTGAGACTGGGGGAGGAGGCCACGGAGCCCAATAGTTCCCACTCGCCACCCGTGTAGCCCGTCTCCTCAGAGAGCTCGCGGCGGGCCGCTTCCTCCGGTCTCTCGCCATCTTCGACTAGTCCTGCGGGCAGACCGAGCTCCGTCATGTCGAGCGGCGGACGGTACTGGCTGACGAGGACGACCTGGCCGTCTAGAGTAAGCGGGAAGATTATCGCTGCGTCGGGGCGTTCGATGACGTAGTAGGGGTCTTTGATCCCGCCATCGGGCAACCGCAGCCGGTCCGAGCGTAACGAGAAGTAAGGGGTCTCCATGAGCCTCTCGCTACCCAGTCGCTTCCACCCTTCGCCCTTAGCCAACGCCGCCCTCGTCGATGGTGTCTGGGATGCGGCCGGCGAGTATCCGCGAAAGGTCCTTCGTCAAAGACTTACACACTGGGAAACAAGATCATCATAAGGAGCAGTGCGGACCACAGGGAGATAACGTTAGTGTAGCTGTCAATGGTCACCCTTCTCTCCAGATACGTTAACAACCTGCGTAAGGATAGACGAACAGAGAGATCAGCCGCAAGGCAAACGTTGCCCCTACCGCAGCGAGCTCTAGCTGCCATTCCTAAGAGATCACTAGAAACCATCTCATAAATAGAGAGAGCAGATTGAACCCACTCGGCAAGCACTGCGTGTAGCGTCTTCTCGCCTTTTCTAGGGTCTGATGCTCTCTGCAGATGCGTCTTTACCAGCGGTCCGGGTATTTATGAGATGAGTTCTAGTGATATGCACCCCACCAGAGGTACGAGGATCCATTCTAAGGGACTACAATCACCTCTGGAAGGTCAGGCCCCACAGGGAGACAGGTGCGAATAAAGGCTCCATTTGCAGGTACAATATGCTCGACTTCCTTCTCAAAGCTTCTCCTCTTCGAGCACTGGAGAGAGGCCCATTCAACCAAGTGCGTGGAAGGCAAATTCTGCGAACTTCGCCATAACGGAGTTCTCGGAAGTTGCTGCCCCTGGACTGCGTCTTTATCGGCTGCTATGCTTTCCACTACGTATCAACGAACGTTGGAGCGTACACGATGAGCCAAGACCGCTGCGAGCTGATCTGCATAGACGCACCACGCGCCGAGGCCATACGCGCGAAGCTGCTGGGCGAAGGTGCGGCGCTGGAGGCTGCCGAGCGTGCAAAGGCCCTCTCTGATCCCACGCGTCTCACGCTGGCCGAGGCGCTGCGAGAGGGCGAGGAGCTATGCGTGTGCGACCTCTCCTGGATCGTGGGGCGCTCGCAGAATCTCGTCTCTCACCACCTTGGGGCACTGCGTTCTCGTGGCCTCGTTCACTCCCGCAGAGACGGCAAGATGGTCATGTACTCCCTCACGGACCAAGGCGCCTCGCTCCTCTCGGCCGTGCTGGGTATGGCCTTCGCGGGCGAGAGGGCGGGGATGGAGACGTGAGCCGCCCGAAAAAGATGCTCCCGGTCGTGGGGCAGACGCCTTCGGTGAAGCCCCCCGAACACGAACCCCATGCGCCGCACGACGAAGGCGACTCCTGCTCGGACGGTTGCTGCTCTGAGGCTGCTCCGGAGACCGTCTCCGGGACCCCGAAGACGAGGCGGGCGAACCTCGAGGTCGTGGAGGTTCACGAAGGGGATACCCTCCGAGGGAGTACCCTGAAGGGCTTGCAGAGAACCGTCGTGCGCGTCGAGGGGATGGACTGCGCGAGCTGCGCCGCGACCGTTGAGAAGGGTGTGGACCGGCTCCCCGGCGTCCACAGGGCGACCGTGAACATCGCCGCCGGTAGGCTTGACGCCGAGCACGACCCCGGCCTGACCTTGGAGGAACTCGAGGATGCCGTCAGGGCCGCCGGATACGGGGTTGCCAAAGCCGATCAGGCCGAGAGACCACCCTTCTGGCGTACCCCGAGGGCACTCTTCGTCTTCGTATCCGCCCTCTTTTTCGTCCTCGGGTTGGCGCTAAGTTTGGTCGGAGCCTGATATTGCTCCTGTCGGCGCCTACCTCGCGGCCATCGCGGTTGGGGGAGTTCCGATGTTCCGGGCGGCCATCGCGGGACTCATGGCCCGTCACCTGGACATGAACGTCTTGATGAGCGCGGCCACGGTCGGGGCGGTGGGGATTGGTCAGTGGGCCGAGGCAGCTTCGGTGGTGGTGCTGTTCGCCGCCGGGAACGCCCTGCAGGTCTACGCCATAGACCGCACCCGCGGGACCGTGCGCGCCCTTGCGGGCCTTGCCCCTGAGGAGGTGCTGGTGCGCAGGGAGGGCTCCGAGAGGCTCCTCGGAGCGGGCGAGGTTGCCGTGGGCGAGACAGTGGTTGTCAGGCCGGGCGAGAGGCTTGCGCTCGATGGAGAGGTGCTCGAGGGCGAGACGACGGTTGACGAGTCCCCGGTCACGGGCGAGAGCACGCCCGTGGAGAAGGGTCCTGGGGATACACTCTACTCCGGCAGCCTCAACGGCGGCGGAGGGTTGTTCGTGCGCGTGTTGCGGGAGGCCGGCGACTCGACCCTCCAGCGGATCGCGCGCCTTGTCGAGGAGGCGCAGGCGAGCAAGGCCCCTGCGGAGCAGTTCGTGGACCGCTTCTCGCGCCTGTACACGCCGATCGTGGTGACCGCGGCGGTCGTCCTGGCGGTCGTGCCTCCCGTGCTCGGTGGCGAGTTCGGCACCTGGTTCTACCGGGCGCTGGCACTCCTGATCATCGCCTGCCCGTGCGCCCTGGTAATCTCTACGCCCGTGACGGTCGTCTCGGGAATCGGGGCCGCCTCGCGGCGCGGCATCCTGGTCAAGGGAGGGGCGGCGCTGGAGGCGGCCGGGAAGCTCAAGGCCCTGGCCTTCGACAAGACTGGAACCCTCACCGAGGGCCGCCCGATCGTCTCGCGGACCGTGGCGCTGAACGGCAAGGGCGAGGCGGAGGTTATGTCGCTGGCGGCTGCGCTGGAGCGCCGCTCGGAGCACCCCCTGGCTCACGCCATACTGACCGCCGCTGGCGGGGCCGAGCTGCCCCCGGTCTCCGGCTTCAAGTCGGTCGCGGGCAGGGGTGCCGAGGGGGAGGTGGATGGCAAGCGGTACCTGATCGGCAGCCCCAGGCTGTTCGCTGAGAGGGGGATAGCCCTTGAGGGCGCGGACGAGACGCTGGGAGCGGTCGAACGGGCGGGGGAGACCCCTGTTGTATTGGGAGACTACGACGGTCCCTTGGCGGTCTTCGGGCTCGCCGACTCCCTGCGCCCCGAGGCGAAGGCGACCATCGAGGCCCTGCGCGGGGCAGGAGTGGAGGAGCTCGTGATGATTACGGGCGACGCCGAGGCGCCGGCCCGGCGCGTGGCCGAAGAGCTTGGCATCGGTTACAAGGCAAGACTTCTGCCCAAGCAGAAGATCGAGGCGGTGCGCAAGCTCGTCTCAGAGCATGGGGACGCCGGCATGGTAGGTGACGGCGTCAACGACGCCCCGGCCCTCGCCGCCTCCTCAGTCGGGTTCGCGATGGGGGCCGCAGGCACGGACGTTGCCTTAGAGACTGCCGACGTCGCGCTGATGCAGGACGACCTGCCGAAACTGGCCGAGGCCGTCGTGCTCTCGCGCGCCGCAGAGCGGATCATCAGGCAGAACGTGGCCGTCTCGATCCTCATCAAGGGCCTGTTCGTGCTGCTCGCCCCGTTCGGGCTGGTGGCGCTCTGGCTTGCGGTTCTCACAGACATGGGCACATCGATCGCCGTGACGCTCAACGGCCTGCGGCTCTTTCACCGGGACCGCGCTTAGGGGAGAGTTCGGTACGGGTGGCTGCCTACGCGCTGGCGCTGTTCACTCTCTACCTCGCGCTGGCTTTCGTTGTGCGTACCGTCCTGCAGCTACGGCGAACGGGATCATCCGGTTTCAACGGCATAAGCGGACGCCCTGGCTCCGCGGAGTGGATCGGGGGTGTGTTGTTCGTCTTCGCCTTCGGGATTGGTCTCGCTGCCCCGGTACATGATCTCCTAGGAATAATCGAGCCCATCGCCTTACTCGGCGGGCACCCCTTCCGCATCCTGGGCTTTGCGATGTTCGGCTTGGGGCTCGTCGGCACGCTCATCGCGCAGCTCGTGTTGGGCGACTCGTAGCGCATCGGCGTCGACGAGTCGGAAACAACGGACCTCGTCACCTCCGGGCCGTTCGCTGTCGTGCGCAACCCTATATTCGCAGCGATGATCCCCACCTCGCTGGGACTCACGCTGCTGGTGCCAAACGTCGTCGCCCTCGCGGCCTTCCTCGTGCTCGTGGCCGCGCTCGAGTTGCAGGTCCGCTTGGTCGAGGAGCCCTACCTGATACGCACTCATGGGGAGCGCTATCTCCTTTATGCTTCCCGGGTCGGGAGGTTCGTGCCCGGGGTCGGCAAACTAAAGGCACACTCTGAGCCCTCATGGCCGTACTGACACCTGCGCGGAGGAAGAAGCTGCACCGATGGAGCCTCCGGCTAGAGTGGTTCACAGTCGCCTGGAACGTGGTCGAAGCAGTGGTGGCGATAGGAGCCGGTCTCATCGTCGGCAGCGTCGCCTTGGTCGGCTTCGGTGTGGATTCGGGCATTGAGGTGATCTCCGCCGTGGCCTTGCTCTGGCGCCTGTACCGTGCTGGGCCGGAGGCGAGCGCCGAGGAGCAAGGAGCAGCCGAGAAGCGTGCTCTGTATCTGGTAGCCGCGACCTTCTTCTTGCTGGCCGTCTACATCCTCTACGAGGCCGTAGGTGCACTGCTCACGGCGGAGGGACCCGAGAGCTCGAAGGTGGGACTGGTGCTCTCGTTACTCTCCATCCTCATCATGCCGACCTTCGCCTACCTCAAGGGCCGCACCGGGCGCGAGATCGGCAGCAGGGCGCTTGTAGCCGACTCAGTGGAGACGTGGGTGTGCGCCTACCTCTCGTTCGCACTGCTGGCCGCTGTGGGCCTAAACGCCGCCTTCGGCTGGTGGTGGGCGGATCCTGCTGGGGCGCTCGCGATGCTGCCAGTGATCGTCTGGCAGGGGTGGGAGACTTTGGGTGAAGCCCGCGAAAGGGACGATGACGACGATTAGATTGCGCACCACACATACGCGCCTTGGTGTGGGGAATAGGTCTTCTCAGGCTCGCGGTGCTTGTGCCGGGGTCGAACGCTTGGGGGGTAGTGCTTCCTCTGAGACGCGGGGTTTACGCTGTAGACGGTGTCAGGCAACAGGTGCGGGTCGGGGGCTATAATAGCCCCGCTATGATGCCTTCGTACCGTGCGCAACTGATCGTCGCGCTGGCAGTCTTCGTGCTCGTATTCGCATCCTTGCACTTTTACTTCGATGCTGTGGGTTTGTGCGGACTCGGCGGATGCCCGGAGCCCTCACAGTTCTCGCACGCGGCTCACAGCGGGAGCTCCTCGACCGCCTGCGTGGCCGCCGTTCTCGTGGCCTCCCTTACGGTGCCCTCCCTTGTCCCGTTCTCCGGTCGCCGTCTGGCCGCAAAACATCGGTGTCCCGCCGAGGTGTACCCCTCGCCCGACACACCTCCACCTCGGGGCTAGCCCCGCCACTAGAGGACCTTTCGAATCCGTCAGCCCGAAGCTGTCGGCTACCAGAACCCGAATTGAGGGGGACACATCTTGAGCACGCAACAGAACAAACGGGGGACTCCAAACCGGGCACCGAGATCGCTAGGCAGGGAACGTCCCTGGGGACTCATGGTGGTGGGGGTGCTCGTGGTAGCAGTACTCGCCGCCTTCGTCATCGCACTCGTACTGGACCTTAGAAGCGGGGGAGACGGTTCCCAGGGCGGAGTGGAGGACGTCGATGTGGGGCCGGCAGGGCAGCACACCGAGGCGGACGTGGACTACCCTCAGAGTCCGCCGGCCGGCGGTGACCACAACCCGATCTGGCAAAACGCGGGCTTCTACGAGGAGCCGGTGCAGAACGAGACAGCGGTGCACACCTTAGAGCACGGGGCCGTCTGAATCACCTACCAGCCCGACCTCCCCCAGGAACAGCAGGACGCGATCAGGGAATTGGTAGAGGCTCAGACCTGCGTACTCGCGAGTCCCTACGAGGGCTTGGACGCGCCGGTGGTGGCTTCGGCCTGGGGCAAGCAGGTGGCACTGGACGGCGCGGACGACCCTGACCTGGAGAGCTTCATCGGAGCTTACCTTCAGGGGCCACAGACGCCCGAGCCGGGTGCGGCCTGCACCGGCGGGGTAGGCGATCCCGCATGAGGAGGGAGAAGGGTGAGTCGGGCTTGGGCTGGGAGATGCCTGGGGGCCGATCGCGGTGAGCAACCGGAACGTCGCCTACGCGCTGTTGCTCATCGTCGCCATCCTCATCGCGGTCACGTCCTTGTACCTTCTGGCGACGTCCCAACCGCCGGACGAGGGGTCAGCGGAGGCCGGGTTCGCGCGGGACATGATGGTCCACCACGCCCAGGCCGTGGAGATGGCCGAGATCGCGCAAAACAAGACCCAAAGCAACAACATCCGCATCCTCGCCATGGACATCTCCCTCGGGCAGCAGGCTCAGATAGGCATCATGCAGGGCTGGCTAGGGGTGTGGGACTTGCCTATAACCGGTGAGGAGCCTGCTATGGCGTGGATGGGCCACCCGGTGGAAGGCCTCATGCCAGGCATGGCCACGCCCGAGGAGGTCAGTCGCTTGGGCCACCTGCCCCCCGACAGGGCAGATGTGCTGTTCTTGAGGCTCATGATTGCCCACCACGAGGCGGCCATACCGATGGCCGGGGCAATCCTGCAGCGCACCGACGTGCCGGAGGTCAGGCAGCTTGCCAAGGCCATGCAGAAGTCGCAGCGGGTAGAGATAGCGAATATGAAGGCCATGGTGGAAGATAGGGTGGGAGACTTCGCGCAGGCGGACTTAGAACCCGCGAACGGCTCCGGCACGTCGGGTAGCGTGACTCTCTCGAAGACTGACGGAGGCGTGAAGGTCGTGCTCAACGTCTCAGGACTTCCGGAGCGCGGCACGATGTATCTGGCCCACATCCACCCGGGGGCTTGCGGCGAGGAAGAGGGGGAAGGCCAGGGGCACTCGGTTCATGAGCATGGGACAGCAAAGGAGATCGAGTACCCGCTCTCGCCGGTCGAACCGGACAAGAAAGGCGAGGGATCGAGCTCGACGGTGGTGCACAACGTCACGCTCGAAGGCTTGCTCTCAGGAGACCCCATGCACGTCAACGTTCACGCCCCCGGTTCCGGGGATCCACCGCCGGTGACGTGCGCCAACCTAAACGAAGCGGTGTAGCGGCTTCATCAGGCCCACGAGCCCGTGGATCGCGATTGGCAGTTCCGTTCATGTTCGTGCCTCCCCTTTAGTATCTCAGACACTCGATCCCGCCCCTAATATACTCCTCCTAGCCTCCGGGGCGGGAGAGGTGACGAGGGTTCGATGAGCGGAGGAGCAGCATGATCTAGGCATCTTCGGCCTCGTGATCGCGATCGTGATCTTGGGGATGACGCTGTACCTGATCAGTCAATTGGCGTTTTAGTGAGAGGAGGAACTGTCTTGAGGGGATGGTTAGGCGCCCGCACAGCAGTGTTGATCGTATTTATCGTGGCGGTTGCCTTACTGGCGAGCTTCTGTCAGGCCATGATCGCCCGTGACGGCGGCCATCAGGATAGTGCTCCGGTACGCTCCGAAGAGAAGGGCACCCTTTACCACCGAGCTCACCGCACAGAGAATCCGCCAGGGTACACCATCGGCTTTGCCCACCGGCAAGGACCGGAGCACTATAGCATCGGCGTTATCACCGAACCGATCAGCGATAAGGCGAGACTCGGCGCGATAGCGGTAACCGAGGCGCGAGATCGCAGAGTCGATCACGTAACGGTGTTCTTCGCCGAGTCAGAGGCGGCTTTGCAGCGCCGCGACGTGTTCGGCGGCGCTCACTTGATCAGGCCGAAGCGCTCTCTCACCGCCGATCTCGGCTAGTAGGTACGCTTATGGAAGAGACGACCTTTAGCCGTTATGCGGCGTTACACTAGCCGCTTTAGACTAGGGATGCTTCCCTCATCTACTGCTACCGTGTGACGGTGACGCTTCCCCTCATGAAGGGGTGTGGCCTACAGTGGTACCCCTTCTTCCCCGCTCTCTTGAAGCGGTGCGAATACCTCTCACCCTTGCGCAAAAGTCCAGAGTTGAACGATCTTCCGTTGTTCGCCGTCGCGGTGTGCTGAGTGCTGTCCTTGTTGATCCATCTGACCTTCGTCCCCCGCTTGATGGTGATGTGGGCCGGTTTGAACTTGAAGCCTTGGATCAAGACCGTCCTCGTTGGTCGTTTCTTCGCCCCGACGGCGGACGAGAGTGCGAGGCCGGCTCCGCCCACGAGCCCAAGTGTCCCCAGCTTCAAGAATTCTTTGCGCGTGATCGCCATGCAGCTTCCTCCCTGTATTAATTGCACAAGAGGGCGGCCCCGGTGCGCCTTGCCCGGCCGCTTGAGAAGCGGCCTACGAACCTGATCATCGTCTGGTGCTATTCGTGTTCCGTGCCTACGCCCCCTTCTCCTCGGAGTTGGCGTCTTTTCCAGAACAGCATATTAGCACCGCTTATCCTTCATGGTCTAGTATTCGGTACAGAGGAGATCGCAGAGGAATCGGGGTCATGCTAGTGCAGTAATAGCGGGGGAGATGCTTGCACCAAGGGTACGAAGGGAGAGCAGAGGTATGACTTATCCCGCTAGCGGTACCCTACGATCCCGGAGGAAGCCCGCCCCCGCTAGGACGACCGGCCCACGAGCCCGTGGATCGCGATTGGCAGTTCCGTTCATGTTCGTGCCTCCCCTTTAGTATCTCAGACACTCGATCTCCCCCCTAATATACTCCTCCTAGCCTCCGGGGGTACGATGAGCGCGGGAGTAGCATGAGAAGGATCCTCGCGGTGATGCTGGGCGTAGTGGCGCTGGCGACGCTCTTCTATGGCTGTGGGAAGGCGAGTTCGCCCGCCGAGAAGCTGGACGAGCGAGAACGTGCGGGGCAAGCTGAAACAACCACGCCCGAACCGACCGCCCGACCAGCGCCTCCGGCGGCGCCTCTGGCGGCGTGCCCGGCAAGGAGCAAGCGGCACAGTCTGAGGCGGACTGTAGGCTAGTGCTCTATGTCGCCCACGAGAACATGAGTCGGAAGGAGGCAGAGGCATTCTCGGAACTGCTGGCCGAGATGATACGCACGATGGAGAGCTCCTCCTGGACCGGAGGGGATCTGCGCAACGCCGCCCTCGACCACTTGGCTGTTCCGCGATATCCTGAGTGCAAGGTCAGAGATAAGTGATCAAGCTATGCACCCGTTCTCAGCAGTTCGATGAGTATTGGCGCTCAGATTGCCGCCCGGACAAGCGATATCATTAAGCTACTGTGACACACGACCACTCGCACCAACATTCGAATGGGCAGGGAGGGCACTCCCACAGCAGAGGAACAAAGAACAGACGTGCCCTCGCCACTGCTCTAGCCATCACCGGCGCCTACACGGTGGCCGAGGTCATAGGTGGTCTCATAACCGGGTCGCTTGCGCTACTGGCGGACGCCGGGCACATGCTATCTGACAACTTCTCTTTGGGTCTTGCGCTGATTGCCTTCTGGCTCTCGGCAAAGCCTCCAACCCCCGAGCGGAGCTTCGGCTACAGGCGAGCTGAGATCCTGGCGGCTCTTGTGAACGGGGTAATGCTGGTGGCGATCTCCATCTGGATCTTCTACGAGGCCTACCAAAGGTTCCAAGATCCGCCAGAGATCCTCGGCGGATGGATGATGGCGGTAGCCGTGATAGGACTGTTTGTCAACGTGGCCGCTGCATGGGTGCTTATGCGCTCGGAGGCCGAAAGCCTCAACCTCCAGGGCGCTTTGAGGCACATCCTAGCCGATCTCGCAGGGTCGGCGGGCGTAATCGCGGCCGCCCTTATCATCCTGCTGACCGGCTGGCTCTACGCCGACCCTCTCATCAGCGTCCTGATCGGATTCTTAGTCCTTGGGAGTTCCTGGAAGCTACTTAGAGACTCGGTGAGCATCTTGCTGGAGCAGTCCCCTCCCGGCATGGACGCAGAGGAGGTCGGCAACAGAATGGTTTCAGTGGAGGGCGTAGAGGATGTCCATGATCTGCACGTCTGGACGATCACGAGCGGTTTCCCCGCGCTGGCGGCTCACGTATTGGTCGGCAACGATGAAGACTGCCACGAACGGCGCCGGGAGCTAGAGAAGTTATCTACCGGGAGTTCGGCATAGAGCACACCACCTTGCAGGTCGACCATGTAGGCGACCACGCCGCGGAAGACAAACGCATCCAGTTCCTCCCGCAAATCACGAAACGAGAAGCTCGGTAGCGAACGCTCGCTCCTGAGGGTGCTATTGCGCCCCGCCCAGGTTGGTGCAGGCGAGCGCCGGGGCTCCTTGAGCCGGCGGTGTGGACGTTGATGTGCTCGGGCTGTGACGCGCTATTCACCGAGCTGCGTGGAAGAATTCTCCGTAGTTCGCCGATGCGGAGCAGTGCTACAAGGGGATACTTAGCTTGCCGAATGTTTGGTCGAAACATGGAGTCAGAGGAGGTCCCTATGAGGAAAGTGGTCGCATCGGAGTTC
>Ga0126304_10001345_pt1 | contig 11470 bp, 10 predicted proteins | sample Plot25_FD_92538 | JGI IMG/M metagenome (GOLD analysis project Ga0126304, IMG submission 92538) | Serpentine soil microbial communities from UC McLaughlin Reserve, CA, USA - Plot25 | ecosystem: Environmental > Terrestrial > Soil > Grasslands | place: USA: UC McLaughlin Reserve, Lake County... | reverse complement strand
TGACCCGACTCCGCCAGCAATCCCACGCCCGGATGCTCGGCAACGGCATGTGCACCCGGCCCGTCGAGCTCGACTGCCGAATGGAAGCGATCTGCGAGACCTGCGCCTACTTCGACACCGGCCAACAGTTCGTGCCCGTCCTCCTCCGTCAACAAGACCACGCCCGCGCCCATCGCCAGACCGACCGGGCCAAGCTCTACGACACGCTCATCGCCACAGCCGAAGCGACGCCCTCTTGACACCGATCCTGCGTATAACGCCGGGAGCGTGACCCCGTAGGCACTTCGGGCATGGCGGCGTAGCGCCTCTGATCCCGGGTCCGGGGACCACCTCGACGGTGACACCGCCGGGACTCGTGCGTTCAGCAACGATTGGCCCCGATGACCGACCACGTTCCAAGCCCCGTTCTCGTCGTGAGCGGGGCCGTCCGGAGTGGGGACGTCGACGACGAGCAGGTTGGTGGCGACCACGTTCCCGTCGAGCGTCCACCTCCGAGCGGACGACTTCACCTACGCGATCGAGAGTGGGTTGGTTCAGCCGTCGCTGCCGGACGCGGCGCACCAGAACGAGGTGGTGGGTGCCCCCATCGCGGTCACAGTCATGCAATTCGCGGAGGCCCGTTTACACGGTGATCCTCGACGGGCATCTGTTCCCGAATGGACTTCAAGGGCTGGCCGAAGGGTGCGCTCTTCGTGGCATCGCTGTCCACTACGCGGTGCTCCGAACTGACCTCGCCACCTGCATCGCACGGCGAACGAGCGAGGCCAGGGCGCGGGAAGAGGGACCCGACGCCGCTCGCCGACCTAATCGCCCGGTTCTCCGAGCTTCACGCCCGTTCTCCGACCTGGGAGGTTTCGAGGCCAATGTCATCGAAGCCGCTGGAGCGCCAGATGGGGTTGCTGCCGCCGTGCTAGCTGCTTTCCACTCGGGAAGGCTGGTGGCAACGGTGCGTGCCGGGAGTCCCGACACCTAGACCGACCACACGACGTTGGCGCGATCACAGCGGGCTGACCCGCACGGCCCCCACGAACCGCCCCGACGTGACAGTCGGATGATGCTCCGACGGTGGGTCTGCGGGGTGCCACCAATCGCTGGGCGCGGGATCGGTCCACCCCGTCGGCTCTGCCATGCTCGCCTCGTGGAGATCGACCTGCTCTTCGACCCGTTCGGTGTCCGCGTCGACGACGCCCTGGCCGGCGCCACCGCGGCCGAGCGGGCCGGCTTCGGGGGCGTGTGGCTCTACGACCATCTGGCCGGCTCGGTGCATGGGCGGGACCGCGTTCTTGAGTGCTGGACGACGCTCACTGCCATCGCCGCCACTGTTCCCCGCATCATGGTGGGGCCGCTCGTGCTCAACGTGGCGAACCGGCCAGCAGGGACGCTCGCGGTCATGGCCGCCACTCTTCAGGAGCTAAGTGGCGGGCGACTGCTACTCGGCGTGGGCGCCGGCGGCGGACGTGACACCCCCTACGCCGCCGAGCAGGAGGCGCTGGGGCGTGTGGTCCTTGGCGATGCTCGCCGGCGGGCGGCGGTAGCCGACCAGGTCGCCACGTTGAGGGCGGTGTGGCGAGGGCACAGCGGGGGCGCCGACGGCTTCTTGCAGCCCGAGCCTCCGCCACCCATTGTCGTCGGCGGCTTCGGCCCCAAGATGGCCGCCCTGGCCGGCGCGGTCGGCGACGGCGTCAACCTGGCCGGCGGGCCTGGCCTGCCGGCCCTCCTCGGCGTGGCCCGGTCTGCCCACGCCGATGCGGGCGGCGACATGGCCAGCTTCCTTGTGACCGTCTCGGCGCCGCCCGACCGCGCCGAGTTGGATCACCTTGAGGACCTAGGCGTCCACCGCGCTGTCGTCTTCGTCAGCCCGCCGTTCGAGCGGGCGGTCTCACGGGTGCACGACGTCCTTGCAGCGAGATGATCCATGGCCAGGTTGCCAGCTCTGGTACGTCGGGCGGCGCCGAGGCCAAGGGTGACCTTCGTTTCGCCGGAGCCGGTCGAACTTGCTTGCGCTGCCCGCCCGCGACGCACTGGGCAGCGGGAACCGACCCGCGACAGCGCGCCCCGTCGCCCCGATCGCTGGTTCTCAGTCGCCCAAGACACGCGCGAGCCGCGTCGGAGCCTGGATGATGTAGCTCTCCTTTACGAGCTCGGCAACCTCGTCCCAGTCCACCGGGCGTCCTGGCAGGTCGAGGTAGTACGTCACCCAGCCATGACGGGCGACGTACTTCGGCAGGCCGAACCGCTCGGGGTCAGTGCCGACGAGCTCCTCGTTTTCTCCACGTGTGCCGCTCGGACGCCGAGGCCGACGCGCCCGTCGCCGTGCTCGTCGACGACTAACCACGCGAAAGTTCTTCTTGCCGACGAGGAAGCCTCGGTGCGGCGGGTGCCGATCGTCCGCAGTTGCTTCTGGAAGGGCCAGGCAGATGTTCGTCGCTCGCTGGAGCAACTCTGCTTCCACCGCCACATCATTGACGAAACGGCGCCTCGCCGCGCGCCCCATACCGCCGGTACCGGGACCTCGCGCTGACCGCGTACGAGGGCGCGACGAACTCCGGGGTCTGCTTCGCTAATCCCCTACAACCGCTCTGGGGCACCATCGCCCCACAATGAGCTCGTCGACCGGACGAGGCGCTACGGGCTCACCATGCCACACCTTCACCGGCATGCGGTCGTAGCTCCCGGCATCGCGCGTATGGGAGGGGGGCCCTGTCCCCGCCGGCTATCGCCGGTTCGGGTCCGCCGCAGCGAGGTGATGCGCGCGTGATTCTGTGCAGCCGGACTGCTGCGCTCGTTCCCTCAGCGGTAGGGCGTCAGATCGGCCTTCGGGTAGCGCGTTTGGGTGTCGGCCAAGGTCTGCTCGTCCCAGTACGGGTCGCCCGGGGCGGGGAAGCCGAACACCGACCGCTCCCGGGGAGACACCCGCTCGACGATCTCGAACCAGTCTGGACGCGTCGCGCGCTCGGCCCAGGCGACTCTGCCGGTCCAGCGCGGTGCCCACACGTCGTAGTCGGCGAGGAGCGCAAAGCGGATTGATCGTTCGCCGGTCATGCGCGACCCACGGTGAAGTACGTCGGTCCGAAAAGTGAACAGGGTTCCTGCGGGACCTGTCATCGAGACCTCCTCCTCGGCGAACATCCCCGCGGGGAGGTAGTTCGTGATGTCGTGATGCCCAGGGACCGGCCAGTACGGGACGCTCTGCCCGACAGACAGCGGAACGATCTTGGTAGGGCCGTCCTCGTCGCCTACGTCTGACAGGAGGATCCAGCTCGCCATCTGCGTGGCCGGCTGGGAGCGCTTCGGGACGACGAGGCTGTGGTTGACGAAATCGCGGTGGTGGCGCTGGTCGTATTCGACGGCCCCGGCGTACTTGGCCCACAGCTCCGCCTCATAGAGCCGCAGGTCGGCCGAACCAAGGAAGCGCTCCGCCAGGTCGAGCAGGTCGGGGTGGAAGGCCAGTCGGTTCAGGTTCCACGATCGCCACGGTCCGCCGATGATGCCGGCCCACTGGTCGGTTGCCGGCCAGGCATGGGCGGCCGGGTCGGCGAAGTACTCCTCGGGCCGCGGGTAGTGCAGCCAAAGGGCTTCCTGCGCCGCCTCCAACTCATCAGCGTCGAGGAAGCCCTCGAACACCAGGTAGCCCTGGTCCCGCAGATCCGCCACACAACGATCGGGCACCCTCATCGCGGCCGCAACCTAACCGCCTTGCACTCCGACCCCTGGCCCATAACGCGCGATCGAGATCCCGCCAACCAGCCCGCAAAGGGTGCGCGCTATCGGCGCGTCGCGCGCAGTGCGCTCGAACGCGACGGCGTACGTTCTTGGCGTGACGAGCAGGTTCCAGCCCGACCTCATCGAGTATCCGCGCGGCGTGGTCCGCCGCTGCGTCGACGACCTCGAACGGGGGACCTCGTGAGTGCTGAGCTGTTCGAGGCGACCAAGCGGTGGGGCCGCTGGGGCGAGGACGACGACCGCGGTGCGCTCAACCTCCTCACGCCCGAGCGCGTCGCGAAGGCCGCAGCCCTCGTACGCGACGGAGTCACCGTCCCGTGTGGCCGACCCCTCGCGACAGCACCTGCCGTCGACAACCCCAACCCGGCGCTGCACCACATGATCCAGGCCGGCGACTTCGCTGCCTCCCAGAAGGGGTTCCAGTGGGCGGGCGATTTCGTTGGTGTCGCCTTTCACGGCAACAGCGTCAGCCACATCGATGCCCTCAGCCACGTCTTCGTCGACGGGCAGATGTACAACAGTGCGCCCGCCACCGACGTCACGAGCGTCGGTGCCCGCCGCAGCTCGATCCAGGTCGCCGACGCCGGCATCGTGGGACGCGGCGTGCTGCTCGACGTCCCACGGCTCCGCGGAGTCGACTGGCTCGAGCCCGGCGACGCCATCACCACGGATGAGCTCGACGCCACCGGCGTCAACGCCGAACAAGGCGACATCGTTCTCGTTCACACCGGCCGTGACCGCCGACGCGAGGCGCTCGGTCCGTGGAACACCTACGCCGAGGGTCTGGCGGGGCTCGCCCCAGAGTGCGCTCGGTGGCTGTATGACAAGGACCCGGCCGTGCTTGGCAGCGACGGCGTGTCCGACGTGATGCCCGGAGCCGACATGGAGTGGCCGATCCCGATCCACATGTGCGCGCTCGTCGGGATGGGGATCCACCTGCTCGACAACCTCCGCCTCGACCTGCTGGCCGACGCCTGTGCCGCGCGCGGCCGTTGGGAGTTCCTGTTCGTCGTGGCCCCGCTCCAGATCGGTGGCGGGACCGGCTCGCCCGTCAACCCGATCGCCATCGTCTAAGGGCAGGGCGCGGTCCCCGCTGAACAGCGAGCTCCGACGACGGCAGGGGTGACCGGCCGCCGGAAGCCGCGCGTCTTCCACGGCGGGCCTGCGACGGCCCGTGACGCCGGGCGCTGCAATCCTCGCTCCGAACGCGCGCTCGCGAACGCGCCGACGGTGACGCCACGCCGCCGCCCGCTAACGGCGCATGGGGGCGGCGAAACGCCCCAGAACGAGCGCCCCCGAACACTGGTGCGCTGCATCACCAAACGCCGGTCGGGTGGTGCTGGCCAATCAGCTGTTGATGTCGTCTGGTGTCAGGTGAGCGCGACGCGTGTGGCGGCGAGGCGACCAGTTCTGATGCATGAGGACTCGGTGTCCGCCGCCGCTCTTCCCACCCAACCTCGGGTCTATGAGTGATATGACGTCCTCGTCGCTGTCGGGGTCCTCGACGAGCTCGCGCAGGGTAAGCATGGGCGGCTCGCCGTCCACGTCGGGCTTTCGCTCGACGAGGGCGATCGCACGTAGCACCACACCGTCGAGCTCGTCGCGGGTCACGCGCCGGAAGTCGGTTGCGAGCACCGGCGGGGACGGTCGACTGTCACGGCGGCGGCGGGCGATGACACGGACCCGCAGCACCTCCGGGTAGGGCAGCAGCTCATCGAGGTCGGCCGTGCCTGCCGTGGCCGGATCGGCGAAGGTCCCGTCGAAGGGCGCGGCCGCGGTGTTCCACAGCGTTAGCTGGGTGCCCGGCGCCAGGTCCGAGAAGTCGACGAGCAGGTCGGCCCGTTCGGCTGACGCCAGCACTAGGCCCTGGGTCGGGAGCGGTGTCGGCGCGAGCAGAAGCCCGCCCTCGGTGCCGATCTGCGTAATCCGCCCGTGGTCGGGTTCGCGGTCACGTCTGGCCGGTGGTCGAGGTCGAGCCGACCACCTACCGCTTGCGCGTCGGGTGAGGACGAGCCGGTAGGTACGGGCGTTGGAACCGTTCAGCACGGCGCCGTTGACGGCGGTGAACGGGCTGAAGCACTCCATCACCTCGGGGTCGGTCTTGTGGAGCAGCTCTCCGGTCAGGCTGCCGTCGGCGTCGGTATCGAAGTTGCGGTCGGTGAGCAGCAGCGGCAGTTCGTAAGGCGGTCCCTCGGGCAGGTCGAGCTCACGCTCGCGGTCGTCCCGGACGATCCACAACCCGGCGAGACCGGCGTACACGCTCAAGCGGGTCACGCCCATGACGTGGTCGTGGTACCAGAGCAGCGCGGCGCGCTGGGCGTTGGGATATGTGTCGAGCGCCTGCTGGCCGGGTACTGCGAGGTTCTCGGTCCATCCGTCGCTGGCGGCGTGGGTGACGGCGCCATGGACGTGGACGACCGAGAATCCGGGCAACGCGGACGCGGCAGGGTCGGGGTGGCCGCCGCTGCGGCCGGGCAGGCACTGCACTGGCACGCCGTCCGCCTCGTAGGCGGGCGCCCGGACCACTGTTACCGGCAAGGTGCCCTCGATGCGGTTCTCCCACGCCACCTCGACCGGCATGCCCCGGCAGACCTCGATCGTCGGACCGGGGAAGGTGGCCGTCATAAGTCCATACCCGCGACGGCGGCAATTCGCGATGGAAGCGGTGCTCTGCTGTCTCGACCCGGACCGTGAGGCGGGTCGGTTCGGTGACCACGCGGCGGGGCGGGATCGGAAGGGGATCAACGAAGGGCGTCAGCGGGTGTGTCGATCTGCCGGCGGCACCGGCGTGAGCGGGTCGGGTCATCGCTCCTCCGAATCCACGGCCAGGGGTGCCGTCGTAGCCACGTTTCTGGTGCTCAACTGACCCGTTCCCGCCGGACTCGATCGGTGCGCTCGCCGAGCTCAAGGACTCGGGCAAGGTGCCCATACCGGGGTGTGGAACGTCACCGAGGCCCAGCTCAAGCGCGCGCCTGCTTCCGTAAGGCAATGGATTGGTTGAAACGGGGTCATGCCGCACGGAGGGTGGGCAGCAGTTCCGTTGCGGCCCAGTTGATGAACTGCTCCTGGGTGTCCCCGCCGACCTGTATCAACGCGAGGTGCGTGAACCCTGCCGCCTCGAACTCGCGGATCCCGGCGACATGCCGCCGGACGTCGGGACCGCACGGCATCTGCGCAGACACGTCCTCCTCGCTCACCATCCTGGACGCCGCGTCGAACGAGGCCGGAACCGGGAGCTCGGCGTTGACGCTCCAGCGGCCCGTGAACCAGCGGAACTGATCCATCGCCCGCTTCACCGCGATCTGCTGGTCGCGGTCGTACGACAATGCGATCTGGCCGATGCGTGGCTTCCCGGAGCCTCCCGCGTCGTCGAACATTCTCCCCAGCTCGGCACGGGGCTCGGTGGCGATCATGGCGTCGCCGTGCCGTCCGGCCAGGCGACAGCTTCCGGGGCCCGACGCAGCGATGCCGATGGGCGGCGCGGTGTCGGGCAGGTCCCAGACCTTGGCGGACTCGACGTCGAAATGCTTGCCCCGGTGCGTCACCGTGCCGCCCGCCCACAGGGCCCGGATGATCTCCACCGCCTCCTCGAGCATCTCGTGGCGCAAGCCCGCAAGGGGCCAGCGCCCGCCGACGATGTGTTCGTTCAGGTTCTCGCCCGCGCCGAGCCCCAGGGTGAACCGTCCCTCGGACAGCAGCTGCATGGTTGCCGCCTTCTGCGCGACGACCGCGGGGTGATAGCGACGGATCGGGCAGGTGACATAGGTCATCAACGGAACGTGGTCGGTCGCCTGGGCCGCCGCCCCCAGCACGCTCCAGGCGTAGGGGGAATGGCCTTGGGCGTCGAGCCACGGGAAGTAGTGGTCGCTGATGACGGCGAAATCGAAGCCGGCCTCCTCGGCCAGGGCGACGTCTCGCACCAGCTGCTTGGGCCCTGCCTGCTCGCACATCATCGTGTAGCCGATCAGGGTCATGGCGCTTCTCCTTGCTGCTCGAGCGCCCGCGTCACCACGGTGAGGTCCTGGTCGCCGAGGCCGTGATCGATGACCTGTTGCCATTCGTCGGCCAGGCACCCAAGAACGGCGAACCGGTCCTCGTTGCTCGCCTGCAAGGCGAGGTGCACGTCCTTGAGCGCGAGCGAGAGCGCGAACTGGGCGGAGAACTCGCCCTTGGCGATCCGTTGCAGCTTGGCTGCCTGCCACGGAGACACGAGCGGGCCGCCGCCGAGGGCGTCCACCACCGTGTCGGTCTCGAGGCCCAACCGACGGGCGAGGGCGACCGAGGCGGCGACCGCCTCCGCCCCGAACGCCAGCCACGTGTTGTTCACGACCTTGAGGCGCGATCCGGCCCCGACGGCGCCGACCCAGATCGTGCGCTGGCCGAGCGCGTCGAAGAGCGGAGCCAGCCGCGAGCGGGCCTCGTCGGGCCCGGACGCGAAGATGATCAGCTGGCCCTGCGCCGCGGGGTCCTTGCTTCCAGACACCGGCGCGTCGACAAGCACCACGTCAGGACGCTCACCATCCACCAGAGCCGCGACGCGCTCGATTCCCGCCACGCCGATTGTGCTCATCTGCACCCAGATCGACCCCGGAGCCAGGGCAGCGAGCATGCCCCGGTCGCGGGCGATCGACATGACGGCATCGGTATCGGTCACCATCGTCACGACGATCGCGGCCCGCCGCGCCGCGTCAGCGGCGCTCTCGGCGACCTCCGCGCCGAGCCCGGCGAGGTCTCGCGTCGCCTCCGGCTCGCGGTTCCAGACCATCGTCGGGATGCCGGCACGCAGAGCACTGGTCGCCATCCCGTGACCCATCGCGCCGATGCCCAGCACCGCAACCTGCTCCTGCGTCCGTGCCATCGATCTCCCCTCCTTTGCCGGGTGTCTGCCTGGACGGCTGGGTCGCTATCCAGGATCGCGCCGCTCGGCCCACCCGGCTACCGGAGGCAGATACCGCTGCCCTTACGACAAGCACCACCGGTTCCCGGCTTCGGAGAGCGTCTGGTGCGTCTCCGGGGGCACGTCGCCCTCAATGGTGTCCGACCCCGACCTCGAGCCCTGCCCCCGAGCAAACAAAAGATGCTGCCAAGTGGGTGGCCTGCTCCGACGGACCTCTCCGAGCAGCGAGTAGCTGGGATTGGAGCGAGCTAGGGCTCTTCGCCGGCGCTGAACGGCGTAGCGGCTACCCGCTGCCAGGCGGAGCGCTGGTAGCGCATGGACCCCGACGCACTAATCGAACTCGTGGTGGTGCCTCTGGCGTCGGGTCCGATGCTGTTAGCGGCGCTGGAGCAGCGGGGGATCGACGCGGTAGGGATCGAGTCGTTCGACGTTGTCACCGAGACGCGGTCACTCATGCGGATCATGGTCCCTCGCAGTGAGTTCGCTGCTGCCAGCGAGGTCGCTGATCAGCTCGGCTAGACCGCTCGCCCGCACACCGAACTGCCGATCTCGCGCACTCAGCGGATCCCGCGGCCTGGTCTGACTGGTTGTTGCAACCGAGGTGTTCGGTGCTTGTGGACCGGGGCGGGGGGGTTATGCGGCACGCCCCGTTCCAGAGGGCGACCGATCGGCCTGTTGGCGCAGGCGGATCGTTCACGGTCTCCTTCCCGGGACGTGCGTGCCACCCCTTGACCATTGCGAGGAGAGAAGGGATGGCGATGACCATCGTAGAGACGGCGCGCCCAATCACCGGTGGCGTCGACACGCACCTGGATCTACATGTCGCGGCGGCCTTGGATGCCAACGGCGGGGTGCTGGGTGTCGAGTCGTTTCCCGCGACCCGCGCCGGCTACCGGGATCTGCACGCCTGGCTGGACGGCTGGGTGGGCTGGTGCGGGTCGGAGTCGAGGGCACCGGCGCGTATGGCGCTGGGCTCAGTCGGTTCCTGCGTGCGGCGGGGGTGGAGGTGATCGAGGTGGATCGCCCCAACCGCCAGGCCCGCCGCCGGCACGGCAAGTCCGACCCCTTGGATGCTGTCGAGGCGGCTCGAGCCGCCTTGAGTGGCCGGGCTCGATCGATCGCCAAGTCGGCGGACGGGTGCATGGAGGCGATGCGGGCGTTGCTGGTCGCCAAGCGTTCGGCCCGTGACGTGCGGATCAAGACCCTCAACCAGATCCGGCACCTCAGCTTCACCGCACCCGATCACCTGCGAGAACGCCTGCAGGGTGTGGGCCGCGACGCGCTCGCCCCCCACGCCGCCGCGCTCCGCCCCCGCCAGGGCGGCGACGTGGTGACCTATGGGACCAAGCTAGCCTTGCGGACCCTGGGACGGCGGGTGCTGGACCTCGACGAGCAAACCGCCGTGATCGACACCGCCCTCGACGAGCTCGTTGTTGCTACCGCCCCCAGCCTGGAGAGCCTGTACGGCGTTGGGACCGACACCGCCGCCATCTTGTTGGTGGCTGCTGGCGACAACCCCGGGCGGATCCGCTCCGAAGCCGCCTGGGCGCACCTCTGCGGCGTCGCCCCGGTCCCCGCGTCATCCGGCAAGGTCACCCGCCACCGGCTCAACCGGGGCGGGAACCGTCAAGCCAACCACGCCCTGTGGCGCATCGTGATCACCCGCATGGGCTCCGAACCCCGCACCCGCGTCTACGTGCAACGGCGCCTCGCCGAGGGTCTCACCAAACCCGAAATCATCCGGGCTCTCAAGCGCTACGTCGCCCGCGAGGTCTACCGGCACCTCCCCCGCACCTAACCAGATCTGGAGGGTCGGGTCTGGCCCCAGAACGACCCGACGCCCACCGAGCTGTCCTTGGAACGATCCGCCGGCCCGCCCCTCCAACACCACCACCCGCAAACGCATGGCCTGATAAGAGCCCGCCCTCACCCGAGTGGCCCATCACTGGTCTGCCAGCACCGCCGGAGCCCCTTGACAACACATAGGAGCATCGATCAGGTGCCGCCGGCCGTCCAGATCTGTTCCCGCCGATCGCTACATTCCGTCATGAATTTTCCACGAGCGGGCAGTTCCTCGTCAAGCATCAACCGGGCACGCACACCGACCCCGCTCGACCCGACCCCACAACCCGACCTTGCCCGAATCGGGTTGCAAAATGGTTGCACGCCGGGAACGACGAAGGGGTGCGCCACCGGAGCGACACCCCTTCTGACCAGCATTTACTTGGTGGCGGGGGTAGGATTTGAACCTACGACCTTCGGGTTATGAGCCCGACGAGCTACCAGACTGCTCCACCCCGCGTCGTTTGGGGATGCACACCATAGCCCTGCCGTCGCCGGCCGCCAACCTGCCGGCCGAGCCGGGCGGCTCTACGCCGGGGACGTCTCAGGTTCCTCGGTCGTGGTGGTCGTGGGCGCCTCCTCGCCGAGGAGCTCCATCGCCTCGGCGACGAGCTCCCGGCCCTCGTTGACGTTGTCCTGGTAGGCGCCGATGTCACCGTCGGCAAGGGCGGCGTCGGCCTCGGCGAACAGCTGGTCGGCCTCGGCCAGGAGCGCGGCCGCCTGCTCGGCGGCCGATCCCTCGGGCTCGGCGGGCGCCTCGTCTCCGTCGCCCTCCGCCGGCTCGTCGGGTCGCTCCTGCGTCGCCACGGTCTCGCCGAACAGCGAGTCCAGCGCCTGCTGCAGTGTGTCTTCTATCACCACCTCGTCGCCGAACGTGGCGATGACCTTCCGCAGCTGGGGGAGCTGCCGGGTCTGGTCGTCGGACAGGACATAGAACGGCTGGACGTAGAGCAGGGCGTTGTCGACCGGTACGAGCAGCAGGTTGCCGTACAGCACCTCCGACCCCCG
>Ga0126304_10001344_pt1 | contig 11473 bp, 12 predicted proteins | sample Plot25_FD_92538 | JGI IMG/M metagenome (GOLD analysis project Ga0126304, IMG submission 92538) | Serpentine soil microbial communities from UC McLaughlin Reserve, CA, USA - Plot25 | ecosystem: Environmental > Terrestrial > Soil > Grasslands | place: USA: UC McLaughlin Reserve, Lake County... | reverse complement strand
CGGCCTGCGCACCTCGCGGGCGAGCCGATCGACCCCGTCCTGGAACTGGGCGTCGTCGGAGAGATCGAGCCAGACACGCAGCCGCATGCTCAGTCGCGGCGAGACCTTCTCCCGCATCACGCCGATCAGCCGCGCCTGCGCGTTCTCCAGACCCAAGTGCTCAGCCATCAGCGACTCGACCTCGGTGAACGAACTCTGCAGGTACGCCCGGCTCAGCACGGCGACCGTGTAGCGGCTCACCTCCACGCCGCGCGTCATCGCGTCGATGAGCGGCTCACCGAGGCGGAAATCGTCGTCGTCAAGGAACACCGTCACTCCCGCGGCCCGCAGCGCCGGAACGAACTGACGCTTCACCCAGGCGCGGTCCGGGTCCTGCCGCCGATAGCTGACGAAGACGTCATGAGTGAGCTGCGAGGTGGGCGCGGCCTGCGGTTCGGTCATGGGGTCCCCGCTCCTCCGGTCACGTCCTGACGCAGTCGGCGGAAGAGCTCGCCGGCTGCCGGCTGGTCGAGCACCCGGAAGCCCAGGCTGCCCAGGTGAGCGGGAGGGAACGGCGACAGCGAGTCGTCGGCCGGACGCTCTGGCCGAGTGGGCACGGTCACCGTCCGGATCTCGGTGTCGGCCTCACCGAGCGCGGTCATGATGTGCCGCACGTCCGCGCCGTCCAGGCCCGGATCGACCGTCAGGGAGGCGCCGAAGTCCCGGAGCACAGCCAGGCAGTTCAGGGAGGCACACCGGCTGGACGCCTGTTCGAACAATGCGTGGAGGAGCCCGTGCTGGCGGTCGATCCGGCCGAGATCGCCGGGTGCGGTTGTGACCCATCCTGCGGGGGTCCGCTCCTCGTAGTGGCGTGACCGTACGTAGGCCAGGGCAGTCGCACCGTCGAGCCTCTGTGTCCCACCTGACAGGTCCAGCCCGACCGCGGGGTCCCTGGCCGCAAAGGGAACGGTCACCAAGACCCCGCCGATACCGTCGACCACCCTCGTCAGCGCGGAGAATTCCACCTCGACGTAGCGGTGGACGGGGATCCCGGTCAGAGCACGGACGGCGGCCACGAGCGCCTCCGGTCCGTAGGCCAGAACGCCGTGGAGCTTGCTGTCCCCGTGTCCGGGCACGTGCACGCGCAAGTCGCGCGGGAGGCTGAGGGCGGTGACGGTTCCAGTGATGGGAACGGCCCACAGCATGATCGCGTCGGCGCGCTCCCCCTGGACGCCCTGATCGGAGCCGGCCGCGGGGTCACGCCGGTCACTGCCCACCACGAGATAGACGGTGGTCTCACCCGGCCGGGCTCGGTCCAGGGCATCCGTCGGCACGGTGCTCCGCTGCAGATGAGCGGCGGCGAACGCAGCGAGCACGTGATCGCGGAGAAACGGTGCGAACCCCCACGCCCCCGCCATCAGCACCACCAGGGCTACGCACGCCAGAACTGGACGTCGGGGCCTCATGGGGAGTCAGCCCGTGGAGTTTTCCGTCGGAGTCGGGGGGGTGTAGCCAGTCGTGGAGTTTTCCGTCGGCGTCGGTGGGGTGTAGCCAGTCGAGCGGGTGGGCGAGGGGGTGTTGGTCGACGTGGTCCCGGATTCTGACGTGGTCGCCGTTGGGGACGTCGTGGCTGGTGACGAGGAGGTTGGAGATGTGGTGTCGGCCCGCCCCACGTCGCGGGGCTCACAACCCGCGGTCAGGACCAGAGCGAACATCAGCGCGATCGCGCGGGGAGCGAATGTCGGCGCCTTGGTGCGATTCAGCAGCATCTGACCTCCTCCCCCGCTAACACCCAACACGCGGCGATGCGTGGCCGGAAGACCCAGGACCACACACCCTAAAGGAGGGCGACGACGCCGTTCCAGATGCATAGGGCTCTGCCAGTTCAGGAACCGGCCGCCTCCGGGTCTCCGGATCTTTCGCAGCCGGTGCGACGCGGGCAATGCCACCGACGTCTCGTGCTGGTGCCGGTCCCGGTGGCCGCCACGGCCCAGCCCTCAGCCTCCTGACCGCAACGCTTGGCCGGCTGGTCGTCGTCCTGGAAGGCGTTCAACAGCAGTATCAGTGGCAGACCAACTGGGCGCTCGACCGGTCGACGCATGAGTCGTCGTTCTACGAGGAAGGCCCCTACTTGGTCGGGGCCGACCGCTGTCGCGGCGCCGATCGCCGGGATGCCAGCGATGCAGATCCAGCGTGTGGCGTCTGCGATACGTGCCCGAGTTCCCGGCGGGCGAGCACGACGGCGGCCTGCGCCTGGGCCGGGCTGCCCATGAACTCAAGGTGCATCGCGTCCTTACGGCCGGAATAGTGGCCGCCCAGGCGAACCCGTAGCGATTCCAACGGTTGGCCAATTCGTCGGCGATCTGCTGCCCCCGGTCCTCCGCTTCGACGTCCTCCGGCTCGTCACCCAAACGGTCCTCAGGTACTGGATCGGCCTGGTCGCCGACCGCTGGGCCGACCCAGGGCACCTCGGGATTGTTCACAGGGTCGATGAAGCCCCGGGGGAACACGCCGGTACCGCCGTTCTCCACCACGTCGGTCATGGTGTCGTCCTCTCCTCGCGGTGCCTCCGGCGCATGGTGAGCGTTAGACGCCGCGACACGTGCGATGTCGGCACTGTGCTCTGGCGTGCGTCACAGAGGCGTCACACAACAAGCTGGTCCACCGGCAGGTCACCGAACTGCTTGTAGCCGAGAGACAGTCGCCCGCGGCGCATATGGGGCGTGGAGGGATGCGCTGCCACGCCGCCATCCAGCGTCGGACTCCGTATCCGATCCCGCGACGGCAAGGAATCGCATCACGAGCCCTACAGCCCACCCATCGCCACCGACTGCCGCAGCGAGCCGTTTGCCTCACCGTCTCGGATCACTGAGCCGGTCGGCCGCTGGCTACGGCCCGCGGGCGGTGCACCGCGCATCGCACCTGCCCGCGCTCGACAAGAGCTCGCTCATCTGACGGGTCGGGCGCAGCCCGAGTTCATCGGCAAGCATGGTTCGGAAGGTCTCGTAAGCGCGGACACTCTCCACGAGGTGTCCTCGGGGACCGGATGCGTGTGCGAATGTTGCGTCTCGCCGTCGGACACGGCCGCGTGGGATACGTCCTGCTAACGGCGCGACTGCACCCGGTGACGTGAGCAACACCGTTACGGCGTCGAAGGGGCGGAGCGTCCCCCAGGACCGGGTCGCGGCTACGTCCGCTCGTCCGGCTCGAGGTAGTCGATCTCGCCCACCTCAGTGATCCGTTCGCGGACGAACCGACCGACCGCGGCGGCGGTCCCCCCGCCGACGGCACCGAGAACGGCGGCCTGCGTCCCATCGCCGGAGCTGGCGTTCCGCAACCCCGCGTAGGCGCCGGTCACCGCCCCGATCAGCACGTCCGCGCGGGTGGCGAACTGGTCGCTGACTGGTCCCCGCTCGACGATGGAGGCTAGGGCGGACCCCAGCGGAGTTGCGCCGGGACGCTCCTTGATCGAACTCGCCTGCTCGGTGACGTCAGCGCCGTCAAAGGCCAGGCGCCCCAGCTCGACCAGCGGACGGACCTCGTCGTGGCTGAGCCCAGCGACGGTGAGCCGCAGCAGGTGGTAGCGCAGGCGCCGCTGCTGCGCGTCTTGGAAGGCGAACCGGACGGCCTCCTCGAAGCGCTCATTCGCATCGTCCCGAGTTGCCTGCGTCTCGGACATCGGTGCCCCACCCCCTGTCGGTACGACCTGTCGATGCCCACCGAAGCTAGACCGAGCCCCCAGCCGGCGGTACCCCGGCGAGTAGACCGGGAGACGGGTTCCCCGTTATGGCCGCGTCACCACCGTTCGCCAGGAGCCGGCGCCAATTTCCTCGAGTCGACCTTGTTGCTATTGGGGTCGACAAACGTAAGATCCGCGAGCTCAGCGTTCCTACCTTCGCGGTCATCCATGGCCCCCTCGGCGCCGAGATGGAAGATGACGAGTCCTGCCGGGTGCCTGTCGCGAGCGGCAGATCACCATTCCGCCACGGGCCCGCTAGCCCCAGCCTTGTTTGTTACGGGTTGTAGAGGCCCGTTGAGGACGTGTCCTCGCCCGCTGTGGCGAGGATGAGGATGGCGATGACCGCGCCAACGACGCTCAGCCAGAATGCGACCGTCACATACAGAGGGGTGGCCTGGCGTACCACTCGGTGCGCTGCTGGGAGAGCGTTTGGGTTGCGAGCCAGCTCCGCCTCCGCCCGTGGATGCGGGACTTGAAGGCGGCGGCGTCGGCCCATGAGGCCCGGGTGGCCGGGCGGACTTAAGAGGTCGTTCTGAATTTTTTCGGCGTGGCTGCCGGGAATTCGCGCCGGTCCCTAAGGCGTGCGCCGGGCTACCGAAACCTCCACTTGCAGCACCTCGTCCGCTTGCAGTTGCGCATGGCCCGTAGCCGGCCGCCATCGCCGTCTCCTCGTCGGCGAAAAAGAGACTCCGATACAGCGGTTTAAAGGAGCCGTAGACAGCCGATGCACAAAGAGCCGCGCCAGTCGTCAGATGTGGCTTCGAAAACCCGTGAGCGTCTCACTCATTGTTGGCAAGCCGTTTCACCTGCGATCGAGTCGCTGAGTAAGCTTGATCATCAGACGCCTAGTTGAAGGAGCTGCAATGGCGCAGAAGACCATCACCATGCTCGTCGACGACCTGGACAACACTCAGATCATCAACGGCAACGGCCAGACCGTCCGCTTCGGCTTGGACGGCAAGGACTACGAGCTGGACTTGACGAACGAGCACGCTGACGAGCTGCGGGCGGCTTTCGACCGCTACGTCAAGGCCGCCCGGAACGTTGGCGGCCGACGGTCGGCACGCAACCGCGGCACGACCACCCGGAGCACGACGAACGTCGACTCTAGGGCCGTCCGCGAGTGGGCCAGGGCCAACAAGGTCGAGCTGTCGGCCCGGGGCCGCATCCCACGGAGCGTCGTCGATCAGTTCCGCGCGGCTGGGAACTGAGCTACAAGCGCATATCGATCTAGCCACCGCAGGCCACATCGCGTCGTCGATGCGGTGGCCCGGTGGCGCCGGTTAGCCGTCCAGCGGCGACGGTTTGTCCGCCAGGGGTAGTGGTAGGCCGGCGTGGAGCCGGCCACGTCGGCCAGCCGCCGCGCCTGCCCCTGCGCCGGCCCCCCGGGGACAAAGCGCCAATGCACCGTTCCTCCGCGCGGCAAGCGGTCAACCGAACTGGGGGCAGTTCCGACGATCCACGGGGGTGGTTCCCCTCAAGGAGCCCAAATTTCACGGGGCTGCGGTGCGCGGGAGCCCCTAGCATCCCGGCGATGGAACGGCGTTCGACGGTGACGGCCGGCGCCTTCGTGGCGATGTCGGTTCTCGCTGGAGCTAACGCCGTCGGAGTGCGATTCAGCAACCGAGAACTCGCACCGTTGTGGGGTGGAGGTCTGCGCTTCGGCCTCGCGGCGGTCGTGCTGCTAGTCGCGGCAATGCTGCTGCGCATGCCACTTCCTCGAGGAGTTGCACTGGCCCGTGTCGTGCTCTACGGCGTCCTGAACTTCGGCCTCGCCTTCGGGCTGATCTACCTGGCGCTGGTCGGGCTTCAGGCCGGACTTGGGCAGACGCTGCTTGCGCTGGTCCCGCTATTGACGCTCATGCTCGCCGTGGCTGAGCATCAGGAGCGCCTCGCCAGCGGCGCGCTCCTGGGCGGCCTCCTCGCGGTCGTGGGCGTGGCCGTGATGTCCGGGGGCGGGATTGCGCAGGTCGAGTCCGTGTTGCCCGTGCTTGCCGTGGTAGGCGCCGCGGCGCTGTTCGCTCAGGGGACGATCGTGCTGCACACGGTTCCCGGGGCTCCGCACCCGGTCGCGGTGAACGCGGTAGCGATGGCGGCAGGAGCCCCGATGCTGCTCGTTGCCTCCCTGGTCGCCGATGAACCCTGGTCGCTGCCGTCGCGCCAAACGACATGGATCGCGCTGGGCTATCTGGTGGCGATCGGGTCGGTGCTGGTGTTTGTGCTCTACGCCTTCCTGCTCGAACGGTGGCCGGCCTCGCGCAGCGCATACGTGTTCGTGGTGATCCCACTGGTCACGATCGCCTTGTCCGCGCTCCTGGACGGCGAACGGATCACTCCCTGGCTGCTCGTGGGCGGGGCGCTGATCCTGTCGGGGGTGTATCTCGGCGCCCTGCGTGGCGGCCGCGGGACGGTCAAGCCGGGCGAGCCACGCTCCGGCAGACCCGAGCATGAGGCGCGCTGTTCACACGGAGGCTGGTGTTAGCCACATAAAGGCCGTGTTCTGCATGTCGCAGCTCCGCTTCCTCGTTGCTCGCCGGCAGCCGGAAAGGAGGACGTCAGAGACGCCGCTCCCTCTCCGAAGGCTCCATGGCCATGCTGAACCACCCCGCCCGATCGAGGAGGTGGCGCAGCCCGCCCTGATCGCGACATAGTCACCAAACCGGCGGCCACCTCGCTCACGATTCGCCCGAGCACTCGACCACGACCGATGGACAACGCCTCGTTCGCAGCAGTCCCGGCCCAGTGGCCACGACCGGTCGCGCCTCAGTCCGCGCGGCGCCACGGCAGCTCAGGAGTGAACACCCGGCCGCCGAAGTCGGTCGGCGGAGGATGCAGGACCAGTTCGCCACCATCGAAGTGGAACCGCCGCTGCTGCACGGTGCCCGCCATCGGCGGGAAGAGGCTCATCTCAAGCGTGTACAGGACGGTGTCCCCGCGCACCTCCCACCGTCCGGTGTAGGCGAGATAGTGGCGAACGCCCGCGCCTGCTCCGCCTCCGGCGCGGCGAACGGAACCGGACTCATCACCGGCCGGTCGGTGCCGGCGATCTGCGCCGCCATCCAGCCGTCCGGCAGATAGACCATTGTCAACGACGGCCCAAAGTTGACCCTCTAGCGACGGGCGGGTTCCACGGCTTGTCGCAACACTCCTGGTAGGCGAGCGGTGTGCGAGTGGGACGGCGAGGCCTCAAACGACTTTGATTTCGAGGCCGAGTACTCAAAGCCGCTGCAGTCCGGCGTCGGCACTGTCGCCGCCTGCAAGCTCCTGGGCATCGGCCGCAAGACCGGCTACCGGTGGCGAGCAGAGAACGGCGGCCTACCACCGGGCCGGCTGGCCGAGTCGGCGCGCTCCGGCCGCTCCCTCTCCCTGCTGGAACGACAACGGATCGCCACCCTGCGCGAACGAAAGCTCGGCGTCCGCGAGATCGCCCGCCGGCTGGGACGGTCCCCCTCGACGATCAGCCGGGAGCTGCGCCGCCATCTCCGGCCGCACGACCACGGCATCTACGACGGCGACCTGGCCCACGCCCGCGCTCGCGAGCGATCGCGGCGGCCGCGACGGCCGCTGCTGTCTCGGGAGCCGGAGTTGCGCCAGATCGTCCAGGACAAGCTCAAGGAAGAGTGGAGCCCGGCGCAGATCGCGGCGCATCTGCGGGAGATCTATTCGGACCGACCGGAGTGGCATCTGTGCCACGAGACCATCTACCAGGCCCTCTATCACGGCGGAAAAGGCGGCTGAGCAGGACCTTGACCAAGAAGCTCCGCACCGGACGGCCGCTCCGGAAGCGCCGGCGCACGCCGATGGCGCGCACGCCCCGCTTCGTGGCGCCGGGCCGGCTGATCCACGCCCGCCCGGCCGTGGTCGAACAGCCCGCTCGGATCGGCGACTGGGAGGGCGACCTCATCGTCGGACGGGCCAGCCGCTCGGTGATCGGCACCCTGGTCGACCGGCGGACCGGCTACCTGCGGCTGGTGCACCTGCCCGACGGGCACAGCGCCGAGCAGCTGCGCGTGGCCATGCTCCCGGTCCTCACCGACCTCCCGACACCGGCCCGGCAGACCCTGACCTGGGACCATGGCTCGGAGATGGCCTACCACCACCTGCTCGAGGAGTACTTCGCCGACGGCATCTTCGCACCACCGGCCAGCCCATGGCTGCGCGGCACGAACGAGAACACCAACGGCCTGCTGCGCCAGTACTTCCCCAAGGGCAGCGATCTGCCCCGGCTTTACCCTCGCCGATCTGCGAGCGGTCGAACAGCGCATCAACGGCCGCCCGAGGAAGCGGCTCGCCTGGCGCAGCCCGGCCCGCGTCATGGAAACGGAGCTGGCAGGGTGAACCGGTCAGCGTTGCGACGACCACGCGAATCCGCCGTGGAACCCGCCCGTCGCTAGAGGGTCAACTTTCGACCGTCGTTGACACGATTCCCGTCACCCGCTCCAGTGATGTCTCGGGGCACCGTTCACAGGTGTCCCGAGACATCGCACGATTGGAGGCACTCGATCGCCTTGCCCCCTCAACGAGGCCGCCCTACCGTCCCTATCAAGTCGCACGGCGCGGCTGTCCGCCTCTGGGCGGTGATCCTCTAGCCAAGCAGAGGAGATGGAAGCAGAGCTATGTCTGTTGACTCGGGCAGCACCAGCGGGTCAGCGAAATTCATCACGGTCGGCGACAGGACCGGGCATCCGTTCAACATCTTTTGGGACCCCGGACAGCCCGACCGCATCCACATGGCGACTAATGACCCGGCGTTCGTAGACGAGGACGGCGGAAAGCCCGGCATACGGGTGGTCTTCAGCCGGAACCCACGGTCAGCGGACTACAACCCTGCGACCTTCAACCGTCTTGCTCGGGCATTGAAGGCGGCCGGCGCTGCGGCGCCGGGTGAGGTGCCAGTACATCCACGCCACCTCCGCTACCGGGATGCCGTGATAAAGAAGCTAGGAGTCGATGACGTGCCGGACAACAAACTCCCGGATTCCAATAGCAAGGGCAAGCTCACACTGGCCGACTTCGCGGAGTAGCACCTGGGGAGGCGCGACACGGTGATCCGTCTTCGTATCTCGCCACCTCTGCATCTTCCGCCACGCCACACCGGTCGCCTGATCGACGCCCGCGGTGGACTTCTCGCCCTGCTCGCTCCACCAGCCGGCGTAGACAGCGACATGGTGGCCGCGGTCGTCTCTGCGATGGACCCTCGCGATGTTGAGGTGTCTGCGATCAGGGACCTGCCACCTGACCGCTGACACACCTACACCCGCGACCGCCCGCTGGACACTGAGGCACGCAGAAGGCACGACCCGGGGCCTGTGGCCCTCTGACCAGCACAGAAGTGCGTCAAGAGCCATCGCCTTCCAAGCTGACTGTGCGGGTTCGATTCCCGTCACCCGCTCCACTGCGATGTCGCGGGACACCGCGGTGTCGCGGGAAACCGTTCACAGGTTTCCCGCGACACTGTCTTCGTTCTGGCGGTCTGCCGTGCCGCCATGACTCTCATCCTGCCGGTGAATGAGAGCCTCGCTCAGACCCGGCGCGGAACACGGATGAGCTGCTCCGGCCGTACCGCCCGGGTCTCGCGGCACTATGGCCGTGACGACGCCGCGTACATACGCTGGATCTTCGGGACCGAGCACGTCGATACGAGGGAGGTTCCCGAGTGGAGAGGGCAACAACGCCCGGGGCCTCCCGACAACGGTGGCACAACATCGTCAGCCGGCTCGCTCGTGAGCCCGACCTGCCGGCTGACGAGCTCGCCCTGCTGGCAGAGGCGCGCTGGTGGCTGTGCGACATACCCGAGGCCATCCGGCTCGAGGAGCTGCTGCACGAGCGACACGTCGCCCATGGCCGGCCCGTCGACGCCGCACATGCCGCACTTCGGGTGAGCCTGATGTGGGGCACCCGCGGCGACCTCGCTCTATCGAAGGCCTGGCTGGAGCGAGCGTCGCGACTCCTGGTTGACCAGTCCACCTGCGTAGTGCACGGGTACGCCGAGTACCTGCGCGGCATGTCCGAGCTCGACCTCGACGAGGACGTCACCGGTGCGGGCGCGAGAGCCGACCGCGTGCGGCAGTTGGGTCGGCAGATGCGCGACCGCACCCTGGAGTGCTTCGCACTCACGCTCGGCGGGTCTGCGGCGGTGCGCGCCGGCGACCTCGGCGGCTTCGCGGCTCTAGAGGAGGCGATGATCCCGGTGCTCGGCGGCCAGGTGGAACCGCTGTGGGGCGGGGACATCTTCTGCTCGGTGATCCACCTTTGCGAGGGACTCGGCGACCTGGCCCGGATGCGCGCCTGGACCGACGCGCTGAACGCCTGGGCCGCTCCCTTGTCCGACACTTTCCTGTTCGCCGGCGTCACCCGAATCCACCAACTGCAGCTTCTTCGCGCGGAAGGGCAGTGGGACCAGGTGGAGCAGGAGCTGGCTGCGCGCAGTGCCGGCCTCGCCGAGGCGCACGGCTGGCTCGCGGGCGCCGGCTTCTACGAGCTCGGCGAGGTACGCCGGCTACGCGGAGACGAGCGGGGAGCGCAGGCGGCGTACGACCGCGCACGCGCCCTGGCCGTCGAGCCACAGCCGGGCGAGGCGCTGTTGCGCCATGCCCGAGGCGAATCGACCCAGGCCCTGGACGACCTGCGGGTCGCCCTCGCCTGGTTCGGCCCACTGGGGCGGGCCCGGCTGATCCCGGACACCGTCGACGTTGCCCTCGCCGCCGGGGACCGCCAACTCGCCGAACAGCTCACCGGCGAGGCGGTGGAGACGGCAGAGCGCTTCGGCACCCCTGGCCTGCTGGCCGCGGCGGCCCGGTCGACGGCAGCCTGCGCGATGGCCACGGGCCGTTGGGACGACGCCGAGGCCGCCCTCGCGGATGCCGCCCGCATCCATCGCCAGCAGCGGGAGCGGCACAAGCTGGCCCGGGTCCACGAGGTGCGGGCCGAGGTGTATCGCCGACGCGGTGAAGCCGACCGGGCGGCGGCGGCCGAGGCCACCGCGCGGGCGATCTACGCCGGCCTCGGCGCCGATGCCGACCTCGCCCGAATGGCCCACGGGCCCCGCCCGGGCGGGCTCACCGCGCGGGAGGTCGACATCCTGGTCCGGGTCTCGGCGGGACGGACCAACAAGGAAGTGGCCCGCGACCTGGTGATCAGCCACAAGACCGTCGGGCGGCATCTGAGCAGCGTCTTCACCAAGACCGGGGTGAGCTCCCGGACCGCCGCCGCAGCCTGGGCGCGGGAGCACGGGCTCGCCTGATTTCCGCCGGAGCGGATGCCCCATGCACTCCTGTAGCAGATGGTGAATCTGCCCGACGCGGCCGCTCCGACCGCGCTCATAGCGTCGAGGGACCGGGACCCCGCCCGGTCGTCCGACCCCAGGAGCACACCATGACACCCCTCGAGACCCCGGAGACGACAACCGCTGCCGCCGACCCGCAGGAGGTGGCGGTCCGCGTGATCGGCATCCTCAACGACGGCGCCATCTGTGCGCTCACGAGCGTCGGCCACGAGCTCGGACTCTTCGAGACCTTGGCCGGGCTGCCCCCGGCCAGCAGCGTGCAGATCTCCGACGCCTCCGGCCTGGACGAGCGTTACGTTCGCGAGTGGCTCGGCGGCATGGTCACGGCCGGGTTCGTCCAGTACGTCCCCGGCGACGCCACCTACTACATCTGCCCAGACCACACGCCCTTCCTCACGGGCGCCGGCCCGGACAACCTCGCCCGGATGACCCGCTACCTGACCGTGATCGGCATCGTCACGCCAAAGATT
>Ga0126304_10001342_pt1 | contig 11473 bp, 7 predicted proteins | sample Plot25_FD_92538 | JGI IMG/M metagenome (GOLD analysis project Ga0126304, IMG submission 92538) | Serpentine soil microbial communities from UC McLaughlin Reserve, CA, USA - Plot25 | ecosystem: Environmental > Terrestrial > Soil > Grasslands | place: USA: UC McLaughlin Reserve, Lake County... | reverse complement strand
TCACCATGATAATAAACATAGGTGGAAAAAGGAGTAGGGATTACTCCCAATGTTTTCATTCGTTGAATAAGATTATCGTTTATCAGTGTGCAATGCTCAATTCTGAATCTTGGATCAGTTTTAGGGTTTTCTTTGTACAGCCGTTCAAATAATTTAAGTGTGGTGTCAATCCCTACATCACCGTTGGCATGAATGCCAAGTTGCCAACCCGCATCGTATGCTTTTTTTGCATAAGGATACATCCGTTCTTCATCCATCACAAGAATACCGTAATCATCCGGGCGACCAATGTATGGTTGGGATAATTTTGCCGTACGTTCGGAAATAGAACCATCACAAGTCATTTTCATTCCGCCAATCTTTACCCAATCATTTCCCATGCCTGTTCTTACACCGGCAGCAATCATTTTGTCTATATGTGTGTAATATATCATGCAATAGATACGGATACTTAATTCCCCTGCTTCAAAAGCATCCTGGTAAGCCTGTAAACTTTCGGGATTTCCTAAAGCATCGGTCGCGGAGGTAATTCCCGCCTTTGCCATCATTTTGGAAATCAGTTTTACACCTTGCTGCATTTCATCACGGGTATCTACATTAGGAATGAGTTTATTAAAAACATAATTAGCGGATTCCTTAACACAACCGGTCAACTTCCGGTCAGATGATTTTTCAAATTCCCCGCCATTGGGATCCGGTGTTGATTCATTTACATTCGCCATTTTAAAAGCAAGTGAGTTGTAGTAACTGGTATGTCCTCCACGATGAATTATTCTAACCGGGTGTTCCGAAGCTGCTTCATCCAAATCAGATAAGTTAATCTTACGCCCTTCGCTGGTTTTCGTATCATCATACTTGAATCCCTGTATCCAGGATCCTTTTGGAGTGGCTGCTGCCCTTTGACGAATGGCTATTATTATATCTTTGATAGAGCGTAAATCACAATCCACCATTTTTAAATGTTTGATGCCGGAATAAGCAGGATGTGTATGTGCATCAATAAATCCGGGCAGAACGGTTTTATGCCCCAAATCAATTTTCTTTGTTCGGCCTGTTGCCATTTTAAGCACTTCTACATTGCTTCCCACTGCCATTAATTTTCCTCCTGCAATTGCTAAGGCTTGTGCCGTCGGTTCTTTTGGGTTAACAGTGAAAATATTTCCATTGTATAAAATAATTTCCGGCTCTGTTTTGACAAAAGATAATAAAGGAATAGCTGTGGCAAAAACACCAAGGAATTGTCTCCTTGATTGGAGGTTATTATCAATTTGTCTCATAAAATATTCTTTGACCAGCGGACAGGTTTGCATTAGGTCGAATGCTATTGTTTGTTCAGCTGTGACACCTGAAACCCTGTCCAGTAAGTATAGCACCAATAAAAAAAGGTATACCTTTTACACGATTTAAAACAAAACATGTCCTGACCAATCAGGATTATTAATTAACCTGGACAGCTATTTTTCGGACAAGTGAATGGGTTATCAATAGGGATGATATGGGGTTAATATAGGGATGTATGGATGATCTATGGATAATATATGGATAATATATCAGAACCGTATGTGTAACATTTAAACATTCTTTTGGTGGGAATAATTAATTGGCTTTTGATGTAACATTCACAGTTGCGAACTGCTCTTGATTTGCTTCAATATTCTGCCCTGGCTGACCCAAAACCCGCTACTAGCTGTGGTAATTTTTGTTATCAGCCACCTGATAGTAAGCCTGATATTTTTCGAAAATCAATCAGTTTCAGCAAGTTATCGATATTGGCTGGGAGATCGTTCGAACTGATCATTGTCCCAGCTTAACGAAACGAAGGTCTTTATATAACTTGCCTGCATGAATATGGAGATTCGCACTTCATTCCCTTCATTTGAAAATGCCCTTTTGGAAAGCCTCGAAAATAAGGCAGAGGTCAAAATATTTGAATCTGGCGAAGAGATCGTGAAGACCGGGCAATATTTCAAATCCATTTTATTGATCCTTGCGGGATTGATAAAAGTGTATCGTGAAGACGAGGAGGGTAATGAATACTTTATGTATTATTTGGGATCGGGCCAGGCCTGCAGTCTCTCGATGATCCCTACGGGCAGGCGGGAGAGGAGTGGAGTGATGGGAAAGGTGGTAAATAATACAACTGTAATTGCCGTGCCACCTGAATACATGGATCAATGGATAATCGAATATAAAACCTGGTACAAGTTTGTACTCGAATCCCATCGCGAAGGATTTGAAAAATTACTCGAAACATTTGATCACATAGCTTTCAGAAGCATGGATGTAAAACTGCTTCATTATTTGCGCCGGGAACAGGAAATGCATAAAAGCAATATTCTTCTCATCAACAAGACAGAAATAGCAAGAGAATTAAATTCTTCCCGTGAAGTAATCTCCAGGCTGATGAAAAAATTAGCCGAAAGAGAGATGATTAAAGTGCTGAAAAAACAATTTATAGAAATTATTAAGCTGGATATCTGATCTTCTTGTTAAATCTCTTCATCAGGTTTAACAGCGTGACAAATGTCACGATCCGCGTTGGGGTGCCTAAATACTTTTGTACCTCAATTGGAACGAATGAAGAAAAAAAAGTTATTGTCGCTTTGTATAGTTTCACTCATCAGCTATGCATCCCGGTCGCAGGACAGCCCCAAACATCTTAGCCTTCGGGAAGCCATTACAGCATCGGTTTCCAATAATAATGCGATTAAGTTGTCGGAATTGGATGTGCAGGTTGCCAAATCAAAATTCCGCCAGGCGGATGCCATTTTTTTACCGCAGGCGAATGTTTCCTATACTGGATCTACGACTAACAACCCGTTGAATGCATTTGGAGTTAAACTGCAACAGAAATCAATTGCGTCGTCTGACTTCAATCCTGAGCTGCTGAATAATCCTTCTGCTACACCAGACTTTTCCGCAAAGTTTGAGTACCAGCAACCACTGTTGAATGTTGATATGCTCTATGAGCGTAAAGGTGCCGCCAAACAGGTCGAAATGTATCAACTGCTTTCTAACCGAACCAAGGAGTATTTATGCTTCGAAACAGAAAAAGCCTACCTGCAGTTACAGATGGCCTATAACGAAAATAAAGTATTGAATGAAGCCCTCGGCACATCCAAAGCTGTTTATAAAACTTCCAAAGATTATTACAACGAGGGATTGATCCAGAAATCAGACCTGCTGAATGCTGAACTGCATGTAGTGAATATCGAAACACTGGTAAAAGGTTGTCATTCTGGTATAGAGGATGCTTCAGACATGCTGAGCATACTGATGGGAAGATCAACCGGTGCAGTTTATACTATTGACTCCATCGTCATCACCAACGCTGCGATGGCAGGCAGCGCACGCTTATCCAATGAGAGGTCAGATTTTAAGGCACTGCAAAAAGGAATGGAATCGTACGATATGATGATCAAATCATCTAAAATGAGTTACCTGCCCAGGCTGAATGCATTTGCTTCCTATCAATTGAATGGTAAAAGCATGTCTGGTTTCAATGCCAATGCTTACTTCGCAGGAATTCGGTTGTCATGGAATATTTTTAATGGCAACCGCACAAGGAACACTATTTCACAACAGCGTTTGGAGAAAGAGAAACTTGCCAAACAACTGGATCAGCAAAAAAGTGAAGCTCAATTGCAGATCAATCATGCCAGGCGGCAGTTATCTGATGCGTCCTTTGTTATGAAACAGCAACAGTTGGCTGTTGAACAGGCTTCCGAAGCATTACGTGTTTTGCAGAATCGCTATACACAGGGATTGGTAAAAACGACCGATGTTCTGACGGCGCAAACGCAGTTGTCGCAGCAAAAAATAGCTTATGTGCACGCGATGTTCAATTATAATCTTGCTGCAGCATCACTGCAGTTCTTAACCACCGGCAAATAACAATTCCAAATATGATCACGATGTGTAAAAGAAGCTTATACTCTGCGTTGATGATAATCATCCTGACCGGATTAAATGCTTGTTCAGGCGGAAGCAAAAAGAAGAATGAAACCAATGAAAAACCTGTTGCTGTTACGCTTTCAACAGTTTCTACAGGTACTCAGCCGGTAATTTTAGCAAGCGGGGAGGTAGAAGCTGTTCAAACAGCTAATATCAGTACAAGAGTGATGAGCCGTATTACCCAGATTTTTGTGAAAACAGGTGATAGAGTAAATAAAGGGCAATTACTCGTCAGGGTCTGGGATGAAGATATTAAAGCAAAAAGAGCGCAGGCCGATGCGATGATCGCTGAAGCAGAAGGCGCCTATGCTACTGCACAAAGAGATTATGACCGTTTTAATAATCTGTATAAACAGCAAAGTGCTACTGCTAAAGAAGTAGACAACGTCACGCTGCAACATAGTTCTGCCGAAGCAAGGTTGGCTGCTGCCAAACAAATGCGAAGTGAAGTAAATGCTATTCTTTCTTACAGTAGTTTAACAGCCCCGTTCTCTGGTGTAGTGACGCAGAAGCTCGCTGAAGTGGGTAGCATTGCCAATCCCGGTATGCCAATATTGACAATTGAACAGAATGGGATTTTACAGGTATCAGCATCTGTTGCGGAATCTGATATCAGCAATATTCATTTGGGAGACGTCGCTAATGTGCAGATCAAGTCAGCCGGGGAATTCCTTGATGGAAAGATCATTCAGATCAATCCTTCTTCTCAATTCAGCGGCGGGCAATACATCGTTAAGATCAGCATTCCCGGAACTGCAAAAAAAGAGGTCTATGCAGGCATGTTTGCGAGTGTAAGCATTCCTATGAAGGATATTCGGCAGGATAAAAACGATGTAGTGCTGGTTCCTTTGTCCGCTATTTTCAATCGTGATGAGCTCACCGGCATTTATACCGTCAGCGCTAATAATACAGCCTTGTTGAGATGGATCCGTTTGGGAAAAACCTATGGCGATAAAGTAGAAGTAATCTCCGGTCTTTCTAAAAACGAAAAATTCATTGGCTCATCAGAAAACAAACTATATAACGGGGCTCCGGTAATAGTGAAAGAAATCCGTGAGAGATCTATAGTGACAATTAACAAATAATAATTGTAAAAAGAATTTATGAAAGAAGGTTTATCAGGAAATATTGCCAGATCATTTATCGGTTCAAAGCTGACGATCCTGCTGATGATAGGATTTTTGCTTATTGGGGGATACGCCGTCATCCTGATACCAAGCGAAGAAGATCCGCAGATCAATGTTCCTATTGCGGATATCTATATCGGTTTCCCTGGTGCTGAACCAAAAGAAGTGGAAACAAAATTGACTGCGCCATTGGAAAAGGTCGTATCAAATGTGAAAGGCGTGGAGTATGTATATTCAACTTCCATGCAGGGCCAGGCAATGCTGATCGTGCAATTTTATGTGGGACAGGATGTGGAGCGCTCCATGGTAAAATTGTATGACGAGCTGATGAAGAATATGGATAAGATGCCCCAGGGCGTTACTATGCCATTGATAAAGACTCGTGCCATTGATGATGTGCCCATACTCGGATTAACAGTATGGAGCGACAGGCATAACGATTATGAATTAAAACAACTTGGTGAAGCGTTGACTAATGAGATAAAGAAGATAAATGATGTGGCTGCGGTCAATATCATTGGTGGACGCCGCCGTGAGGTAAAAGTGTTGCTTGATAAAGATAAAATGGCGGAGAATCATCTTGATTTCTTGTCTGTAGGTAAACATTTTCAGGCAAACAATGCGCAACTCTTCTCCGGAACATTTTTAAAAAATGATTCTGGTTTTGCCGTACAGACCGGGAACTTTTTTAACACCGCTGATGATGTCGCTAATCTAGTTATAGGTACCAATACCAGTCAGTTGATTTACCTGAAACAGGTGGCACAGGTGACTGAAGGACCCGAAACACCGAATCAATATGTACTGTTTGGATATGGGAAAGCAGATACTGCTTCGCAAAATAAATTCCGCTCTGCTTATCCTGCCATTACATTAGCCATTGCCAAGAAAAAAAGTGCCGATGCTATGCAATTGTCAGGGAAAATCCTCACTAATGTTGATCGACTCAAAAAAGATCTGTTGCCTTCAGATGTGCACGTAAGCGTTACCCGGAACTATGGGGAAACAGCATCGGATAAAGTCTCTGAGTTGCTGTTGCATTTATTTATTTCTATCATTGGGGTCACCTTATTTGTCATGCTGGCTATGGGCTGGAGAGGCGGCCTGGTTGTTTTTCTCTCTGTACCGGTGACTTTTGCATTGACTTTGTTTGCTTACTACTTCCTCCATTATACTCTTAACCGCATTACACTTTTTGCATTAGTGTTTATAACGGGTATCGTTGTCGACGATTCCATCATCATTGCAGAAAATATGCACCGGCATTTTAAGATGAAACGATTACCGTTTAAACAAGCGGCCATCTATGCTATCAACGAAGTAGGTAATCCCACCATCCTTGCAACGTTGACGGTCATTGCAGCCGTATTGCCCATGGCTTTCGTGTCGGGTTTGATGGGGCCTTACATGGGCCCAATGCCGGTCGGCGCTTCTATTGCTATGTTGTTGTCATTGCTGGTAGCGTTAACGCTTACGCCATACCTCGGTTATATTTTCCTTCGCGAAAAAGAAAAACACGGTAAGGAAAAGCCTGTCCTGGGATTAGAGCAAACACGAATCTATAAAATATACCACTCGTTTATTTTCCCGCTTTTAGAAACAAGATGGAAGCGCTGGGCATTTGTTCTGGGCACGGTGGTTGTTTTGCTTGGCTCATTAATGATGTTCTACAACAAAGCTGTGGTGGTGAAGATGCTTCCTTTTGATAACAAGAATGAATTTGAGGTAGTGATCGACATGCCAGAAGGAACAACCCTGGAAAAAACGCTGGTTGTAGCAAACGAAATTGCCGGCTATGTGTCTATGCAGCCCATGGTTAAGAATTACCAGGTATATGCGGGAACAGCAGCACCTGCCAGCTTTAACGGATTGGTTCGTCATTATGATATCCGTACTGGAGATAATGTTGCAGAGGTGCAGGTGAATCTTATGGATAAAAAAGACAGAAAAGAACAAAGTCATGCCATCGTTAAAGGAATGAGAGAGGCAATTCAGTCAATTGTTGTGAAATATCATGCCAACGCAAAGCTGGTTGAAATTCCTCCTGGTCCACCGGTGTTATCAACATTGGTGGCAGAAGTATATGGGCCCGATTATAATGAGCAGATGAAGATTGGGAAAAAAATGAAACAGCTGTTTTCAGCAACGAAAGATGTGGTGGATATTGATTGGTACACAGAAGATGATCAATGGCAATATCATTTTGAAGTAGATAAAGATAAAGCCATTCGTTATGGTATAACTACGGCACAGGTAGTAGCCAACATGAATGCTGCGTTGTCTGGACAGGTAGCCGGAACTCTGCACGAGCCAGCTTCCTTCAGCCCGGTAAATATAAAATTACAGCTGAGCAATGCTGACAAATCAGGCATTGAGGAATTGAAGAACCTGAAAGTAATTGGTCAGCAGGGAAACGCTGTATCGCTGGGCGATCTGGTAACCGTTACCAAAACGGTAAAAGAAAAAAGCATTTATCGGAAAAATCAAAAAAGGGTAGTATATGTGACCGCTGATATGGCCGGTCAATTAGAAAGCCCTCTTTATGCTATCTCAGAAATTTCAGACAGCATAAAAAATATACCATTACCTGTCGGATATAAAATCAATGAGGAATACACGCATCAGCCCGATAATGAAGATAATTATACGTTGAAGTGGGATGGTGAATGGCAGATCACCTATGAAGTATTTCGTGACCTGGGAATTGCATTTGCATTTGCAATCATTATCATCTATCTGCTTATAGTTGGATGGTTTCAGAATTTCATTACACCTGTTATAATGCTTGCTGCTATTCCTCTTTCCTTGATCGGCATTCTATTGGGACACTGGATGATGGGTGCTTATTTCACGGCTACTTCTATGGTCGGTTTTATTGCGCTGGCAGGGGTGATGGTAAGAAATTCAGTCTTGCTAATTGATTTTATAGATATCCGGCTAAAAGAAGGGAGCCCATTAAAGCAGGCTATCATAGAAGCGGGTGCCGTAAGAACCACACCCATCTTACTCACAGCAGGTGCTGTGGTAGTAGGCACAGTGGTCATTTTATATGATCCTGGTTTCCAGGGGCTGGCTATTTCACTCATGGGCGGAACGATTACTTCGACATTCTTAAGTTTACTTGTGGTGCCGCTAGTCTATTTCAGGCTACTCAGAAAAAACTATTCTGCAAAAAATAAAATAAAATGAAACTGCTGTCGACAGTTCGGAAAACGATTAACACGGACTAAAACCCCGAATAAACGAGTCGCAATCTGTGGCAATTCCTGTAATTCTATACAACAAGAAGATGCCTTTGTTTCGTTGCCACGAATTATCACGAATTATCACCAATTAATTCGTGGCAATTCGTGTAATTGGTGGCAAGACTTTGCAGGATAAACCTAAATATCTAAATCACTTTCATAGATTATTCTGTTATTTTTTACGCAATCCATCCACCACTCCATCCACTGCTCAGGCTTCTGTTTCAAAATAAAATTCAGTGCGATTTCTCGCCTTTCAGGTAATAGTTCTTTTTTTGCTTTTGCGATGGATTTTTTTAATTGGGTCAAAGTTAAGTCAGAGCAATAAACAGGACTTCCAGGTTGTTGTCTCCATGAATCTTGCAGGCTTCCAATGTCCAAGGAATCAAATCCGCTGTCGTTTATAAGTATGGACACCAAATCTTTTGATTTTTTGTCATCCCCAGAAATAGGAAGTGCTATACGAACGGCAGAATCTTTAGGGAGACCTGATTGCACGAGTGAGCCAGCAAGAATACTGTTGTAAGCCTTTACAACAGGTCGTTGAAGTTGATTCGACACCCAAACACTTTCAGGCATTCCATTCTCAATTTCTTCAATTATTCCGTCTCTAATTGGGTAATAGTTACAAGTATCAATAATGGTAGTGTTTATTGAGGTGTTTTTAAGTAGGTATTGTGGCAACTTAAGAATTCCAATCAATGGAATAGCTATAACAATTACATCAACATCAGTAACGACCTCCGTCAAAGTAACCGCTGAAGCTCCTGTTTCTAACACTAAATTTTTAAGCTTTTCGATTCCGCTAGAATTTGCGATTTTCACACTGTGGCCTGCTTTTGAGTATTGTCGTATCAAAGTTCCTCCAATCTGGCCGGCTCCAATAATTCCTATTTTCATTTTATTCGATTTCAAGTTTAGCACTGTCCCAGGCATGAGGCCCAACGAACAGGGCTTTCTGCTGTGCCGGTATTGTGTGATCCGTCAGCCTGGTACAAATGGCCGGAAGAATTTCTGATGTTGAAATTAAATTCTTTTGCTGAGATTTATTCGTTCAGTACGAACCGCGCAACTGATAGTGATTCGAAGACGAGATATGTCCTTCGGCCAGCATTGCAGCAAGCCAACGGTTAGGCGTTAATTTCTGGTCTTAATCGCGGCCCCCGTTCCATTAATTAGCATTACATTGGTAATAATGCTTTTAAGCTTTTCTGTTGAGGATGAAACTTTAATACCTTCTGGCTGAAGATAAAATTCATTGACGGTATTACTTTTAGTAAGTAGTGCTGTTCTTCGCATTAAGTTTTCAAGCTCTCGAGCAGCGAACCGATGAAAGACGCTATTTGTTAGCCCCAATAGCACAAATGCGTTTGTTGGCTGCAGCCATTGCTCGTCCTGCCCGAATCACAGCTTGGATGTGTAAACTGCCGATTTTACTTCCGTCAAGCCACACTTGAGCAAAACCCAATGTTGGCTTCTGTGGGAGTTTGAGTAGAGACTCAATAAAATTAATGTTTCTCATTTTTCTCATTCCAATACTGAACCCAGTATTCTTTTATGTCATCTTCTGAAAGTGAAGTAAAATAAGCCGGTGATACAAGCGGAAGAATTCGGTCAACTTTTACCAGTACGATATTTTTTATTGGATGTTTAGTCCCCTTGTCTCGGTAATACGAAAGGATCTTCTCAAAAGTGTCTCCTTCGGAGAATATTTCTCCTGTTCCTTTAAAGCGAAACCCTTTCCGAGTGAATACATCGACTATATTGATTTCGATGGCTGGATTGCTTTTTATGTTATCAATCGTTCCTGGCGAATGAATGTCCGCAAATGCCAAGTGATGGTCGTCCCAAGCTATAGTAGTTCCTTTGGGTGATAAATTTGGCGTACTGTCGGGGCACACAGTCGCAATAAAACCGAGCTTAGTTCTGCTTACAAATTCTTTGATGTCATCTGTAATCAATGTTTCCATAAAAATCTTTCAAACAGATAATAAATCTTAAAGGTTCGAATCACCCCATTGCAGCCAACGTCGGTCTGTGAAAAAACAAAAATGAAACGGTTGAGAATTGCTTATTTAAAGAGTCTCTCCATTACCTGTCCGAATATTCTACGTAGACAAATTAGTTTTTTTCACAGTCTGACGTTCGAGCATTTGCGAAGGCAGGGAATTCATTGAACGTCCAGTCGCCATTTGAAAACATATTGTTGAAATTAAGAACTAAAGCTGAATATTAAAAGTCGAGCCCGAACTACTGATGATGCTTGCACTTAGCTGAATTTATATTGTCCAGCCCTTCTTTTGCAAATACTTTTGTTGGCGGTTCGTTGTTTTGTCAACTACTTGTTTAGATTATTTTAGCACTTTTTTGATTGTCAGAGTGCTTTTATATCGGAAACCAATTCAGGTAAACCTTTTGGAAATGTATGTTCTTCACCCGGCAATTCACGAACAGTAGCGGTTTTAAAAGCGGTCTCATAAAATTCCAAATTTTCAAAAGGCACTTCTGTATCGTTTTTACTATGGTAAAGAAATATTGCTGGAATGTCTTTCAAAAAAAATTGAAAATTTTCTTTTAATTGAAACTCTTTCATGTTGCCTTTCCAATGCGGTGTGGCAACTAAAAATAATCCTGAAATTGAAATATCAGGTTTTTCTTCGCTCAAATATTTTAGTAACGTCGAACCTCCAAGAGAATGTCCTATCAAAATAACAGGTTCAGTTATTTTAGCAAACGATGACGCAAACATTTTTTTAAACTTTTCATAAGTCGGTGTTTTGGGTTTTTCAATAATTGGAAATAGAATTTCAAATTCATCGGACAATTTTGATTTGAGGTATTTTACTAAATCATTACTTCCTTTACCCGCGCCGTATTGAGGACCCGCGCTGTGTGCAAATAAAATTTTCTTTAATTCTTTTTTTCCTGGCATTAGTCAGAACTTAGGATGTCGTTTTACAATGACCGCGAACGTCAGACTGTGAAAAAACTAATTTGTCTGCGTAGAATATTCGGACAGGTGATGGAGAGACTCTTTAAATAAGCAATTCTCAACCGTTTCATTTTTGTTTTTCACAGACTGACGTTTTCGCATTTCTGAAAGCATGGCGATAGCGGACTTTCAGCCCGGTGCAAATGTTTAATTGG
>Ga0126304_10001341_pt1 | contig 11476 bp, 10 predicted proteins | sample Plot25_FD_92538 | JGI IMG/M metagenome (GOLD analysis project Ga0126304, IMG submission 92538) | Serpentine soil microbial communities from UC McLaughlin Reserve, CA, USA - Plot25 | ecosystem: Environmental > Terrestrial > Soil > Grasslands | place: USA: UC McLaughlin Reserve, Lake County... | reverse complement strand
CGTGGGCTCGGGCGCAGGTTGCCACCGTGCAGGATGATCCGCAGGGGCGCCTCGCCTTGCTCGCGCGGATCTACCACGGGCCAACCGGCCGCGCCCCGCGGCACCTGCCGTTCCGGCGCGCGGCGCTCTCGTTCATGCGCTGGCAGGCGCAGCGCGGCGTGCTCAATCCCCTCGACGCATCGCCACCGGGCAGCATCTGGTGGCGGACGGTCAACGAGCGACTACTGCGGGACACCTGCGAAGCGGTAGCGCTCGCCGGCGGTCTGCCCGGCGAGCCCTCCTCACAGCCCGTGCGGCTCGGGCTTGAGTTCGTCGCGAGACCGACGGCCCGCAACTGGTACCGCGCCCACAACGCGATCGTCCTCGGCGCCTACCTCGAGCACCGCGGGCTCGCCGAAGCGGAGAGCGCGCCGGAGCGCTTCTTCATGAACGTCGCGCTCGTCCGCGTCCTCTATGCGCATGCGCTCGTCGCGGCTCCGCGCATGGCCTTGGGGCGATTCGCTCCGCTCGGTCGCTTGCTCGGCGATCCCCGAGTCGGGATGGCTGGGGCCTTCCTCTCACTCGGCCGCGTGCTCCCGGACCGCTATCCGCTCGCCCAAGACGTCGAGCGCTACATCGCCGACGAGCGCCGTCTCGGCCGGATGCTCGACTACGCCGTGATCGCCCCTCGCACTCACGCCCTGTACGAGTGGTCCGCCGAGGAGCTCGGCGAACCACGCCTGCTCGAGCTGGTTCGCGACGGTAGCCCGATCTACGCTTGGCCCTTTGAGGAACGACACGTGTGGCGCTCAGCGCACATGCCACTGGTGGGCCGGATTCTCGAGCGCGCCACCAGGACACAGTGAACAAGGCCTTCCAAGGGCGCGCGCTACGCTCGCGTTCGTGGAGCTCAGAGCGGCGGCAACGACGCGCGTCGTCTTGCGGGGCGGTCGCGTCGTGCTGATCGGGCCACTCGACTCAAACGACCGCCAGCGGTTCCTAAGCGGCATCGGTCGAGCCAGCCCCGATTCCATGTACAAGCGCTTCATGACCCCGGTTCCTCGGCTCTCGAGCACGCAGCTGGCGTACCTGCTCGGCGTCGATCACCAGGATCACGAAGCGCTGCTCGCCATCGACGAGGCCGACGGGGAGGCGGTCGCGGTCGGACGGTTTGCCCGCTTAAAGGGTTCGCCGTCCGCCGCTGAGGCCGCGGTGCTCGTGATCGATGATTGGCAGGGGCTTGGTCTTGGCAAGGCCGTCTGCCGGCTACTCGCAGAGCGCGCACGGCAGCTGGGAATCGAGCGCTTCGAGGCCACCGTGCTCCGGAACAACCGGGCGATGACGGCGGTGCTCAAGTCGCTTGGAGAGATTGGGATCGTCTCAGACGACGCGGCCACGGTGACCTTCACGGTCGGCCTGCCGGAGCGCGGGGTGGGAGAACACCTGGCCGGCGTCTTGCGAGCCGTCGACGACGGCGCGTATCGACTCGCGGCGCCCGGTAACTCAGCCCTCGACTAGCTCCGGTACGCCCCCCGTGGGTGCACCTATAAGTCGCGTCACCAAGCCTTGCGCTCGAGCCGCGAGCGTCTCGGCGGACGCTGAACTCGCGCTCGCTTCGCCACGGTCGGAGAAGTGGCTCGCCTTGACGACGCATTATTTGTTTGACGCGATTCCGGTGGACTTAACCGGAGGTCGCGACAGACCAAACTAAGGCTCCACGCCGCGCGTTCAGAGCCCCGCCGCTAGTGCTTTCGTCGGGGAGAAGCGTCAGCTCAGCGGGCGCGTCGCTGCTGGGCTTCGTCCGATCCGGCGTGCGCGACACCAACGCCACATTGCCCGCCGTTGCACCCAGTGAGAGCGACCGAAGCGCTGCGCACGCCGTTCTCCCCCAATCCCCAGAATCCGCGTAAGACCGGATCCTGCCGAGTGGGACTCGCCTTCGACATCGCTCTGCCTGGGCGGCGTACCCTGCCTCTGTGAGCCTTCGGAACCGCTTGTTGCTCGAGGCGCTCGACGTCGCGGACGGGGCTGGCCTTTCGCGAGTAGCGGGGGCGGGATTTGAACCCGCGACCTCCGGGTTATGAGACGCGTCGATCCAGGTCGTCTGACGTGAGATTGGCTTGTCTAAGCCATTTCCGATCATCCTCGATCACACTGGATCGTATGAGATGGGTACAAAATGGGTAGAAGATTCGCGCCGGTTCAGGCAACAGGGGCGCCTCTTCCCAAGGAAGCTTGAGAACGCCGGCCTGTCCATGCCGGAACCCCAGGGTCCGCGCACGAAGCCGGTCGTAGCCAGGGAATCGAAAGCCAGTAGTCTGGCGGGCAGTGGTCTTCGAGCCGGCCCCGGTGATCGCTTCGTCGTTCGGCGGGATCATCGGCGACCGCTTGCTGGCCAACCGCCAGAACTGGCTGCGGGTCGCCCCGGTGGCGAACCCGGCGATGGTCACGATGTTCGACCACACTCGCGTCAGCCCGCGGCCGGGTGGCGACTACCTGCCGTGGTCGGGTGAGTTCGCCGGCAAGTGGCTGCTCTCGGCCACCCAGGACCTCCGTCTCTCGCACGACCCGGAGTTCCACGACATCGTGGCCGGCGTGGTCGCCCGGCTCGTCGGCCTCCAGGCCGCCAACGGCGGCTACCTCGGCACCTACGACGGCGACGAGCGGATCTTCGGGAACAACTGGGACGCCTGGAACCACTACCACTGCCTGCTCGGGCTGCTCGAGTGGCACCGGTTCGAGGGCGACGCGTCGGTGCTGGCGGCCTGCCGCCACATCGCTGACCATCTGGTGGCTGAGCTGGGCGGCGGCTCGGAGATCGGCCGGCTGGTCGAGCCGGCCAAGAACTTCGCCCTGGCCCACGTGCTCGCCCTGCTCCATCGCGTGACGGGCGAGCCGTCGTACCTGAACCTCACCCGGGCCTTCGAGCGGGGCTGGGAGACGCTGCCCGGCGGCGGCCGCTACGTCGAGGGCTTCCAGCGGCCGGCGACCATGTTCGGCGTCATGGGCGCCGACGCCCGCTGGGAGCGCCTGCACTCGTTCCAGGCGGTGGCCGAGCTGTATCGCATCACCGGCGAGGCCCGGTACCGCACCGCGCTCGAGCATGCATGGTCCGGCATCCGCACCGCCGATCGCCACAGCACCGGAGGGTTCTCATCGTCTGAGATGGCTTCCGGCAATCCCTTCGACCCGCGGCCGATCGAGACGTGCGGCACCGTTGCCTGGATGGCGGTGACGGTGGACGTGCTGCGGATCACCGGGTGGGCGACGGCGGCCGACGAGCTCGAGCTGTCACTGTGGAACGCCGTGCTCGGCGCCCAGGCGCCCGACGGCTCGTGGTGGACGTACAACACGCCTATGGGGGGGCATCGACGTCGCCCGCATGGGCGACCTCGGCTTCGGTCACCCGCTTCACGGGCCCCCGACCCTCGCCGGTGAACGCCATCCGGCCCGCTACGACATCGGGTGGCAGGACCGCGACGGCGCCAACCACCTGAGCTGTTGCGCCGCCAACGGCCCGCGGGGCCTGGGCGCGTTGGCCGACTGGGCCGTGATGACGATCGATGGCGGCGTGGTGGTCAACTTCTACGGGCCTGGCTCGATCACCGTCGTCGATCGAACGGGGGCCGCGGTCACCGTGGCGCAGGACACTGCCTACCCGACCGACGGGCGGATCGTCCTGGTCGTCACCGCCGCCGACGGCGCCGACCGGGCGGTCGCGCTGCGCATACCGACGTGGTCAGCGCACTCGACGGTCCGTGTCGCGGGCGGTCCGGTTACCTCGGTCGCGGCCGGCGGCTACCACACCGTCACCCGTTCGTGGTTGGCGCCCACCACCATCGAGCTGCAACTCGACGTGTCGCCGCGCGCGGTCGGCGGCGGCCCGCGGCCCGACGGCGCCGATCCGAACAGCGGAGGCGGCGCCGAGGATCGCACCGCGTTCTACGTGGGGCCGCTGCTGCTGGCCTACGACGAACGGGAGCAGGCCCACCGGGTCGACGTCCTCCCCCGCCTGCGCACTACACCCCAACCCTTCGCCACCGATCCCCGTCCGGCGCCCGGCTTCCCGCTGGTGCGGGCCCGCGCCGAGGCGGCCGCCGGCGATGTCGTCGTGCGCGACTTCGCCACCGCCGGCATGCCGCCGATGCGGGTGACCGCGCCGCCCGATGTCGCCGGTCGGGCCTTCCAGTTCGGTCGGGCCCTGCAGCAGTACGGCCCCGGGCCGGCGGTGCTGGCCATGCGGCTCCGGCTCCGGCCCGACAGTTCCTCGACGGCCACTCGCATCCGAACGAAGCGCGCTGGTCGCGGGATGGTCCGACCCTGGTGTTCCGAGACGAGCGGGGCGCAATCTCGACCCGGTTCGTGTGGGTCGCCCATGAGCACGGACGACTCGTGCTCCGGGGCCGGCCCGTGTTCGACGCCGACATCCTCCACGAGCTGCGGGAGGTCGAACTGGCACCCGAGGGTCGGTTGTTCGAGCTCTCGCGGCTCGGTGGCCCGGTGCTGGCGCCGAGGATGCGCCTGGCGTCCGGCGGCCGGGTGGAGGGCTCGACTCACCCCAACGAGCACCTGTGGGATCGCCAAGGCGATCACCTGCTGCTCATTAGCGCGAGCGGTCAGGTGACGACCCGCTTCGACCGGACCTACGTCGCCTTCGGTCTCGTCGACTACACCGGCACGTTCCTGCCCGACCCGACGATCACCCATCGCCTGCGCGAGCTCGACGACGGCGTCGACGACAAGGAGTGGCAGTTCCGGCGGCCGAGCGGTTGGATCAGCGTGCGCCTCCGGCCCGACGGAACCGTCGACGGCGACCATCCCAACGAGACATTCTGGGCCCGCGACGGCGACGACCTGCTGTTCCTCGGACCCGACCGCAGCGCCACGACGCGCTTCTCTCAGCTCACCAGGCTCGATGAGGGTCGCCTGGTCTGGCGGGGTTCGTTCCTCCCTAATCCCGTCATCACGCATGAGCTCGTCGAGTGGAACGTCGACCTCGAGTGGGCCCGCCCGGTGCGCTACCGCAGCTGGTTCGCGACCGATCTCCATGACCGTTTCCAACGGAGGACACCATGGCCGCCCTGATCTGCGGTGGTTCGCTCATCGAGGGCTCGGTCGTCGCGGAGCCCGCCGACCAGCCCGGCCCACTCAAGTTCAACCTCGAGGCGGTGATCCTCGATCGCAACGGCTCGGAGCTGTTCCACCACTGGCGCGACTGGGGACGGGCCGACCGGCCCTGGCAGCGGGGCGGGCGGATCACCGGCCAGGCCACAGGCCCCGGCGCTCTGTGTCAGCGCCGCAAGGTCGGCGATCGGCACGGCAACTTCGAGGTCGTCGTGCCCGAGGGCGCAGGCCTCGTGCACTACTGGCTCGACAACAGCGTCATAGGCCAGGGGTCATGGTCACCACCAATCGTCGCCATCCCCGGCGCCACCGGTTCCGGCGCCATCCTGGAGCGCCGCGGCGACGATGACCTCGAGGCCGTCGGCCTCGTCGGCGCCGAGGTGGTGCATCACCGCTTCGATCGCGCCCACGGCTGGCGGCGGGTGGCCGTGGTGACCGACCGGGCCAGCGGGCCGCCGACGATGATCCAGTCGAGCTTCGACGACCATCTGGAGGTCGTCGTGGAAGAGGGAGCCGATCTCGTCCTGCACTGGTACGACGGCTCGACGTGGCGGCCGGGCGGGCTGATCACCACTGGCGTCGGAGGACCGGTCGGCTTCGTGCAGGGCCGCTACGGCGTCGATCCCAACCGCAACTTCGAGGTGGTCGTGCCGCGCGGCGACGTGCTCGCCGGCTTCTGGCGCGACAACTCGCGCTCGTCCAAGCCGTGGCTGCCGGCGGGGGTGGCGACCTGGGGCGCCCAACCGGTGGTGGCGGCGGCGATGACCGCGTCGTCGGGCGGCGACAGCTGGCTCCAGGTGCTCAGCCAGGAGGGCACGTCGATCTACCACCTCTACCGGCACCGGCTCGGCCCGGATGGGTTCCGGTGGATGCGCAGCGCCTGTATACGGCTCGACGACGCCTCGCCGAACGACATCTCGGAGAACGTCCGGTCGACCAAGGTCGCGCAGATCACCGGCGAGCCCGACAAGCAGAACGGTGGGCCGACCCTCTCACAGTCGCGCACGACCTCGGGGATCAAGGGCACCGACCTGGGCGTGCGGGTCGACCACGATGGCCGGGCGTTCCTGCTCTTCGGCGACACCCACTGGGACGACGTCAACCGGACGACCCTCGACTCCATCGCCGAGGTCCACGAACCCGGTGCCGAGCGCCCGTCGGTCGTGCTCCACGGCTCACCGCTCGAGATCGTCGGTGGCGACGGTGTGACCGATCGTGAGTACGACGTCCCGCTCGACGCGTTCTCGGCCCGGGGCCAGCTGTTCACGTTCTCCACGTCGAACCACTTCCAGGACGGCAAGGTCATGGGCCGGTCGATCCTCACCCGAGCCCTCGATCCGAGGCTGCCGATCAGCGGCGACCGCCGGGACCACCCGCTGCGCTTCAGGTTCCTCTCGACATTCTCGTCCCACTGGTTCATCAACGTGTCCGTGCAGCTGCGTCCGGCGGCGTCGGTGCCGGGGTTCGAAGGGCCGCTGGGCGACGTGCTCCTGGTGTGGGGCAGTGGCGGCTATCGCGCCGACGACTTGCGTCTCGCCGTGATCGACCTGCGCGAGCCGGCGTTTTGGTCGCACCTGCTCGACGATCACCCGTTCCCGATGGGCGCCATCAGGGTGCGCTACTTCACCGGGCTGTGCGGCGACCATCCGCTCTGGTCGTGGCACGAGGACGATGCCCGGCCGGTGCTGTTCCCGTGCGCGCTCGGTGAGCTGTCGGTGTCCTGGGTCGAACCGATCGAGCGCTACGTGCTGATGACGATGTCGGGCGTCGACGATCCCATCGGTGCGTGTGTGTGGCTGCGTACTGCGGCCCGGCCGTGGGGACCGTGGTCGAACCGCCGGCAGGTCTTCGACTGGATCCGCGACGGGTTCCGCAGGTTCATTCACGACCCCAACCAGCCCGACGACGGTGTCGGCGAGTTCATCTTCTCGCCCCAGGGCAACGGCGGAGGAGCCGCCTACGCGCCCTACCTGTTCGACGCGACGGTGACCGACGGCAAGCTCCTCCTGCGCTACGCGCTGTCGACCTGGAACCCCTACCAGTCGATGCTGATGAGGCACGAAGCGCCGGCCGACCTTCCCTAGATCGTCGCCGAGTGGCTCGGGCCGGCGCCGCGCCCAACTCTCGTCGGCCGTTGGGCTGTCACGACCTCGTGCCCTGGATGACACCGCCCGCGCCACCTAGGGCGGACTAACCCCAAGTAGTCGAGACACCTTCGACGTCGGCAGCGACGCCTTGAAAGTCGGACGCCCCGGCCATGGCCGGGGCGTCCGCGCCTGCGCTCAGGCTCCCTTGCTCAACGCCAATCAAGCTCAGAAGGGGGCGCATGCGATGACCCATGATGACGTGCTGTTCGGCTACCGCCTGCGGCTGTTCACCCTGGCCGAGGAGCTGGGCTCGGTCTCCGAGGCCGGCCGCAAGATGGGCCGACGGCGGCCGCGGAGAAGTACGCGGCGGTACGGGCGAGTGTGAGGACCAAAACCCGCTCCTCGACTGGTGCCCTGGCTGTACGAGTACGCCGGTACGGACGAAGTACGTGCGACCGCGTACTAGCTCCGAGGGCGTATCGGGTACGGAAGTACGGCGGCCTAGTTAGGCCGCCTTCCGTACTCGCTGGGCCTGGCGACGGCGCCGCTGCGGTCCCTACCATGGGCTCGTGGTCCGCGACGAGGACAACATCCACCGGGTAAGCATCGAACCCGCGACCGAGCACGACGTTGCTATGCCGATCACGGCGTCGAAGTCCCGCCGTATTGAATCCGCCGTTGAACGCGACGAGCCGATGCCGATCACGTTGACTCGCGGCACGGTAAGCGCCGCGAGCAGCGCCATCGTCGGCCAGGGCGAGCCGCAGCCTGAGACGGTCGGCGAGCAACTTGGCGTCCTCGGCTGGATGACGAGCGGGGTCGGGCTAGGCTACGGGATCGGGCAGTCGGTCGCTGGCCCGTTCCCAGGAGGCGTAGCCGGTGCCGCGATAGGCGGTGCCGCCGCCGTCGCCACGATTCGGTGGGATTGGGCGCGGGAGCGGGCTTTCCGTTTCGTCAGCGGCGAGCGAGACAAACCCGGTCAAGGCTAGGGCAGCAACCCCCGTCCGGGCGTATGCAGGGCCGGTGGGCGAGATCGCCGTCTACCGCTGCCCCGCGACTCTGGGGGAGTACCTTTGCCGGGTGCATGAGCGGGGCCGAGGATATGACGATCGATAAGGAGGAGATCGAGCAGGCGCTTCGCGAAGGCGCCATGCCTCAGGACGTTGAACCCGAAGAAGAAGAACTCCGGGCGCTCAGGCAATGGGCGGACGCCGAAGGGATTGACTTCGAGGCGTTTGCCGACCTCGTCAAGGCTGAATATCGTGACATGGCCGATCAGCAGGAAATGCCAAGTCCGATGTCGATGTGGCTGCGCGGGTTTGATATTGGGTTCCGGATCGGGAAGATCGCTGAGCGAACGGAGCACGACGTCGACAAACGAGCTATCGACGCGGCGGCAGAGGCGGCGGCCGATGAGGTTCGCGTCGCGATGGGTGACCGACTGCCAAAAGACGCGGTGGAAGCGGTTGCGGAGCTTGTTCAAGAACGCGTGCACTTCGCGGCGCTCGAAATTGAGAAGAAGCGCGCGTTCCTCGCGGCGGAGGACAAGGTTACGGAGTAGGGCGGGGGCCTCAAAACCGTACGGTTTCGGGCCGGTGGGCGCGGTCGCTCATGCCCCCGCTCGCGACTTCCTGGCCCGAAAGCAGGCCGAGGGCAAGTCGCGCATGGAGGCGCTTCGCTGCCTGAAGCGCCACCTCGCCGGCGCCGTCTGACAGGCCCTTCGCGCCGCCCAGAGCAGAGAGTCGATCAACTCCCTCTCCCTCATTGATGATTCACCCAAATTGCGGCCAGCAGCAGGTTTGGGCTTGACATAGGAGCAACGCGATCCCGGTCGGGGGCATGGCGGCAGCTATCCCCCCGGCGGGATAGTGCTCGCCACGACCGCAGCCCCCGCGTAACTCGCTGACACAATGGAAGGAACATGAAACTCACGATCATCGCAGCGACCGGGGGAGTCGGCCGAGAGCTTCTCGAACAGGCCGTCGCGGCGGGTCATGACGTCACCGCGGTAGTACGCAATCCAGGCAAGCTCTCTCGGGAGGTGCGTGCCGTCACCACCGACATGGCCGCGCCCGACCCGGCGGCGCTGGAGTCCGCGATCGCCGGGACGGATGCCGTTCTCTCCGGTCTCGGCCCCCACTCGAATTCCGACGCAGGCATCGCCTCGCAGGGCACCCGCGCCCTCGTCGCGGCGATGAGCGCCACAACCGTCCGGCGCATCGTCGTAGTGAGCGCCGCGCCGGTCTCCACCGTGCCGTCGCCCGGCCGCCCCAACCCGCCGAAGCACGACCCTGGCGATGGATTCTTCATGCGGTATCTGTTCAGCAAGATCGCAAGCGCCAGGTTCGGAAAGGTGTATGTCGACCTCGCGCTGATGGAGGACACCCTTGCCGGCAGCGAGCTCGACTGGACGGTCGTGCGGCCGCCCCAGCTGACTGACAAGGCAGCGACCGGCACCTACAGGACGGCCTACGGGCAGAACATCCGGGGCGGTCTGTCCGTCCCCCGCGCCGACGTCGCCCACCTCATGCTCGACGTGCTCGATCGGCCGGAGACGATCCACCAAACCATCGGAATCGCCAGTTAGAGCCGCGTCAGGGCGAAGCGTTGATCGCGACGAGCGGTCGCGGACTTCGAGCCTCCGGCACTGCCGCGGATCCGGGCATGAAGAACCGGGTCAGTAAGACCTCCGAGAGTTGCGCAAGGGGAGGAGAAGCGGAAGCGCCGCGCTCGGTCCACCGGCGCTCCCGCATCGCCCGACACGAGCACTGACTCGGCTTGCCGTTGCATTATTTGTTTGCCGCGTTCCCCCTCGGCAGCAACGAGTAGCTGCACGCTCACGCTTGTGGTGTCGCGCGAACGCGCGACTCAGCTGCAGAGCTGGTGAGACTTCTCCTCCTCGTCCGGAGCGGTCGTCTCGTTTCTGGCCACAACGCGCCCGCTCCTCTTGGCGGAAGCGGAAGCAGGACTGGAGTTGACCTTGCGCGCCCTTTCAGCCAGCGCGTTCATTCCTCGTCCGCAACACTTCGCGTGTGGGTACCACCGCACCGCTGACCGATCCCGCGCCAAGGACATTCTTCGGGGTTCCGAGCCTGCGCGACCTTGACATGCTCGATGCCCAGGTGGCCTTCCTCGGCGTCCCCTACGACGGCGGCACGCCGGAGCCGGGCATCCCGACCGGCCAGCGTGCCGGGCCCGCGGCAGCCCGTGAGGCGACTGAGGCGCAGTTTTACTATCCGCGGTTGGCTGGCGCCGGGGACGACCAGGGCGCTGAGGGCTGGTATGACGTAGAGGCTGATCGCAACTACTTGGTCGGCGTGACGATGGCGGACGTCGGCGACGTCGCGATCCAGGGCTCAGACACGGAGGCGAACTACGGGCGCATCACAGGCGCTGCGAGGGGGATCGCCGAGCGCGGCGCGCTGATGGTCGCGATCGGCGGCGACCACTCAATCAGCTACCCGCTGGGCCGTGGGATGGAGCCGTTGGGCGAGTTCGATGTCGTCCACGTCGACGCGCACACCGATTTCCTCGATGAGCTGGACGGCGCGCGTCTCACCGGCGCGAGCCAGCTCCGGCGGCTGGCGGAACTGCCGTTCATAGGCACCGTCACGGCGCTCGGGGTTCGAAATGCGGACCGCGCCGAGCTGGACGGGATGCGGGGACTAGGGGGGCGGTGGGCGACCAGCCTCGACGTGCTCGAGCGCGGGGGCGCCGAGGTGGTGCGCGAGACCGTCCCGGAGACAGAGGCGCTGTACGTCTCGATCGACCTCGATGTGCTCGACTCCGCGGTCGCGCCCGGGCACTCGCTGCAGGAGCCCGGCGGACTGAGCTACCGCCAGCTGCGCGCGATCTTGGTCGAAGTGGCGCAACGCGGGCGCGTGATCGGCTTCGACGTCGTCGAGTTGAATCCGGCACGCGACCCGTCCGGGGCCACGTCGCGGGTGGCGACTTGGATCGTCACCCACTTTCTGAGCGAGATTTTTGAACGGCCGCGCTGAGCGTGGCCCGTTCCCGATGCTGCCCCGGATCGCCGCCGCTTCGCGCGGGAGCGAGCGTCTCGAAGCCGCGTCCACCCGTGCCTGCAATGGACGAACGGCGAAAGCGCTGCGCGGAGCCTCTGCGCTTCTGCAAAGCGCGCAAATAACGAGCAGTCCTTCGGGTTGCTCTTGCATTATTTGTTTGACGCGATCCCAGTGAGCGGCGGCGGGTAGCTCAAGCGCTGTTGCTTACGCACGGGAGGAGGCGTCAGCCCAGCCCACTCTGTCCTACCGCTCGTCGTCCGG
>Ga0126304_10001340_pt1 | contig 11478 bp, 8 predicted proteins | sample Plot25_FD_92538 | JGI IMG/M metagenome (GOLD analysis project Ga0126304, IMG submission 92538) | Serpentine soil microbial communities from UC McLaughlin Reserve, CA, USA - Plot25 | ecosystem: Environmental > Terrestrial > Soil > Grasslands | place: USA: UC McLaughlin Reserve, Lake County... | reverse complement strand
GATTCCGAAGAGCACGGCTTCGAGCGCTCCGCCCGGGCCGGGCAGGGGGCAATGGGCGCCGGCCTTCGCCTCGAACCCTTGCGCCGCCGCGAAGGCGCGCCCGGTGTCCGACAGGCCCGCCATCCCGGCCTCGAGCCCCTTTTCGGTGACGAGCCGGATCGGAACGGCGCCGGCATCGTCCGGCGCGAGAAGCGGATGGGGCATGGGGATTCTGGGGAGCGACGGGGCCTCGCAGGTAGCCGGGTTCGCACCGTGCCGCAACGACGGATGCCGGCCTTTGCGGGATTCAGGAAAAATCCAGAAATGCGGCCCTAACCTTGTCGGCACTGGGGGTATGGCTCGGAGGTTTTCGATGAACAGGTCTTGTGCCGTCGCGGCGCTCGCCCTTGCGGCGGCGACGGCGTTTTCGGCGCCCGCCTCGGCGGACTGGTACTATCGCCGCGGCTGGTCGCCGGGCGCGGCGGCCGCGGTCGGCGTTCTCGGCGGCGTCGCCGTCGGCGCCGCGATTGCCGCCAATGCGCGTCCCGTCCCGGCGCCGGTCTATGTCGCGCCGCCGCCGGAGGCGGAAGAGTGCTTCGTCGAGCGCCGGCGCGTCTTCGTCCCGGGCTACGGCTGGGAGATGCGCCGCCGCACCGTCTGCGAATAGCGCCGCGCGCCGCGTGACTGCAAAGCCCCGCCGGGCCCTCTCGGCGGGGCTTTTCCGTGATTTGAGCGCAAGGACGCGGTTAACGCTCGCTTAGGGTTAACGCCGTATTGACGACGGGAGGCGAAGCGGCGGTTCCCGGAGTTGCGCCATGGCGTCACGATCCCATCCCCTGCGCATGCTCGCGGCGGCGGCCCTCGTCGCGCTCGCAGCCGGCGGATGCCTGAAGCGGGGGCCGGCGGACGTCACGGGCTCGACTGGGCCGGTCGAGGCGGGGCGCCGCGACGCGCAGGCCTGGGCCGCACGCTTCGAGGCCAATCCCGGCGACGGCGCCGCCGCGATCGGCTACGCCGCGGCGCTGCGCCAGAGCGACCAGCACGCCCAGGCGGTCGCCGTCCTGCAGCAGGCGGCGATCCGCAATCCCAAGGACCTGCCGCTCCTGGCGGCCTACGGCAAGGCGCTTGCCGATACCGGCCGCTACAAGGAGGCGTCCGAGGTGCTCGGCCGGGCGCATCTGCCGGAGAAGCCGGACTGGCGCATCCTGTCGGCGCAGGGCGCCGTCGCCGACCAGCTCGGCGACCACGCGCTGGCGCAGCGCTACTACGAGGCAGCGCTCAAGATCGCCCCGGGCGAGCCGACGGTGCTGTCCAATCTCGGCCTGTCCTACGCGTTCTCGAAGCGCCTCGCCGACGCCGAGAAGACGCTGAGAGCCGCCGCCGCGACGCCGGCGGCCGACGCTCGCGTGCGCCAGAACCTCGCCCTCGTGCTCGGGCTCGAGGGCAAGTTCGCCGACGCCGAGGAGGTGCTCCGCCGCGACCTCCCGCCGGCCGAGGCCGCCGCGAACCTCACCACCCTGAAGACCATGGTGGCCCAGCCGAACAGCTGGAAGGCGATCAAGAGCGCCGAGGACAAGAAGCCGGCGAAGGCAACGAAGGTCCGCGCCGCCGCGGCGAAGCCGGCGGAGTCGACGCCTACGGAATAGACCCCTCAGCCGGACCGGCTCACGGCGCCTCCCACTCCTCCTTCGCGGCGTCGAGAATCCGCGACACCTGATCGCACGCCATCAGCAGCGGGAAAGTGAAGTCAGCGAGATCCTTCCCGGCCTGCGAGTCGCTTGGATAGTGCAGGCCGAGGACCTCGCGGTTGCGCGCGATGCGCTGCGCCATCGCCTGCGTCGGCGGCAGCGGCGGGTTCGGCTTTGCGGCGCCGGCAGCGGTCAGCGTCTTGATTTCGTCCGGCAGGATCTCCTCCAAGACCAGCGCCAGGAGGTGCGCCTCGGTGGCATGCCCGCTCGGATAGGCGGCATGCCCGGGAACGTCGATCGGCGGCAAGAGCACCGGGTAGAGCTGCGACGGCCGCGGGCGGTTCCAGTAGGCCTTATGCCAGAGGGCCTGGAACTGGGCGATCTGCATCGCGATCGTGACGATGCGGGTGGTCTTCGGGTGCGAGCCCGGCGAGAAGCTCAACAGCTCGCGGAAATAGCCGGGGATGTTGTTGCGCTGGGCGAGCGCCTCGCCCATGACGCCGGGCCGGTACTCGATCAGCTCGGCGAGCTCGTCGAGCTCGTCGGCGAGCGGATAGTCGCGATAGTCCGGAAGCGCGAAGTCGGTCCAGGTCTTGCCGTCGGCGTCCTTGGCCTGCACGAACTCGCCGATCGCCGCGATGGCGAGGAGGCGCGAAGACCAGGCGCCGTCCGGAAAGGCGACGTTGCCGAGCCTTTTGCCCCAGGCGGAGCTGCCGTCGAGAACGTCGCCGGGAGGCCATTTGTGGCCGTGGAACCAAGTCTCCGGCGCTTCCTTCCTGAGCGCCGGCGACACGCCGATCGCGCGCACGAGCGGACTGCCGCCGCGTCCACCCCCGCTACCCATCGCATCCATGGCGTCCATGGCGTCCATTGCATCCATGGCGTCCATTGCGTCAGCCGGTCCAATTCCGCCCCGCATGGTATCCTCCTTGTTTCAGTGCCGGGCTGTCGGACCGGCCGTCGTCTCACTCCGGCAATCCGGCCTTGCGCAAATGCGACAGGCAGGCATCGCTCAGTGTCGGGTCACAGAACGGATTTCGGGTTCGCGCGTATGTGCTGACCCGGAAGCTCGGATCCTGAGCCAACAATCGGCCGCCGATCTCGCGAGCTTCCTCGACGCGATCGAGCGCTGCGAGGGCGACGGCCAGGACCCTGAGCGTTGAAGTATAGGCCTGGTTCTCACTCGCCGACACGCGCGCCCATTTCAGAGCTTCCTCGTAGGCCCCAGCGGCGTAATGCGCCATCGAGAGGAAGCCGTAATAGATATACAGGTTACGGTCGAATGGCGAGAGACGCACGGCGCGCTCTGCCCGCTCAACGGCCTCCCTGCCGCGAGCCATATAGCTAAGAGTGCCGCTGGACAGAATCCAGGCTAGCGAAAAGTTCGGACAGGCGCTCAGCGCACGATCGAAATAGACGAGGCCACTCTCGCATTCGTGGAACAGGAATGAGCGCACGTGGCCGTAGGTCGCGAGCGCAAGGGCGTTGCTCTTGTCGAGTTCCATGGCGTGGAGCGCGAGCCGCGCGGCTTCGTTCGCATCTGCCTTCCAATCCTGAGACCAGCCCTGCCCGACATGGATGCTGTGCCAGCGTGCCGCCCAGGCGAACGCCATGGCGAACTTGGGAGCTTCATCCATGGCCTGCTGCAGAAACGCGCGCGCTTGTTGAAAGGCCGAACGATCGAGGCTGCCGATGATATCGAGCGCGCGCAGCGTGTGATCGTAAGCGGTGAACACTTCAGGCCGCTTACGCATCGCTCGCTGCAGCTCGGCGCTGCGAACGTTCGGGGCGATGCCGGCGACGATGCCCGCAACGATGCGATCCTGGACCTCGAAGAGCTCGTCGGTCCTGACCTCCATCTGCTCGGCCCAGAGCGCCGCGCCGGTCGCCGCCTCGCAGAGCTGGCTTGAGACACGTACCGTGCTTGCGAATCGGCGGATGCTGCCGGTGAGGACGTATCTCACCCCGAGCGCGCGCCCGACCTCGCGCGGATCGGGCTGCCTCCCGCTGTAGAACAGGGTGGAGGCACGCGAAATCACCATCAGCTCGCGCAGGCTGGCGAGCGACATGATGATGTCCTCGACTATACCGTCGGCGAAGTACTCGTTCTTTGGATCGCCGCCGAGATTCCAGAACGGCAGCACCGCGATCGACGGAAGCGTCGTCTCGAGCGTCGAGAGCGGAACGGCAAGGGCGGGCGTCGGCGGATCGAGCGCATAGGCGCGCACCGGCCCTTCGAAGTTCTTCAGCCGCAGGAGGCCGAGGTCGCGGGCGGCGGACCCAACGGTGCCCCTGAGAAGCTCCCGCGCCGTCTCGGACAGGATGATGCCGCCGGGCGGCGCGTGCTCCTGCAGCCGCGCCGCCAGGTTGACGCCGTCGCCGTAGATGTCGCTGCGGCCGCTGACCACCTCGCCGATGTGGATCGCGATCCTGAGCGCGATGAGGTCCTCGCCGCCCTCAGCTTCGCGCTGCTCGGCGACCGCGGCCTGCACGGCCTGCGCCCATTCGACGGCGTCGAGCGCGCTCGGGAACTCCGCCAGTACGCCGTCGCCGGTCGACTTGACGATCACCCCATGGTGCCTGGCGGCCTGCGGACGGATGATCTCCTCGAGGATCGACATCCATCGGGCGTGCGTGCGCCGCTCGTCCGAGGCCATCAGGATCGAGTAGCCGACGATGTCGGTGAAGGCGATCGCCGCGAGCCGGCGCCCGTCGCGGCCGGCACGGGGTCTGTCGCTGCGCTCCTTGCGGGCCGGAACCATCGCGGATCGTACTTTCGCTCTTCGAGGGTCCCGGCTGTTCACGGCAGCGTCGCCGCAATATGCTGCCTGCCGGCGCATCGGCGCAAGGCGCATGCGCGTTATGGCCCACCTGCCTCGCGGCAGGAGCGTTAAAGCGGAGTGAACGGCAATGGCCGATCCGTCCGGCAAGTCTCCGTCAGGCGCGCAGGAGCCGCCGCGGCGCTACTACGCGTTGTTTCTGCCGCAAGGCGAGCTGCTCGAGCTCTACCGCCGCGGCGACGTGAAGGCGATCATCGGCTTCTTCCAGCAGGAGTTCGCCAAGGCCGGCTTCCGGCATCTCGCCGGCACGAGCTTCGACGTGTCGCTGCCGGCGCCGCGATGGCGCTTTGTCGGCGACCTGCCCGGCAAGGGCGACGCTGCCGCCGCCGCGGCGGCGCTGGACGTCGGCAAGGTGGCGCCCGGAGAACTCGACCTCTCGCGCCTGCTCCTCGCCTACGAGTTCGACGATCCGAGATGGGGCCCGGAGTTCCTCGCCTTCCTCGAGAAGTGGCTCGTCGGTGTCGAGAAGCCGATCGTCGGCGTCGACCTGCGCCTCGACTTCGCCGAGCACTGGTGCCTGTCCGAGGCAACGAGCCCGATCTTCGGCACGCGCCGCGACGCCGGGCGGCTGATCGGCATCGAGCACCTCGCAGACGGCGGCTGCACCGGCGAGCGCGTCAACGTCGTCGTCGTCGACCAGGGCCTCGACGCGGCGCTGACCCCGAACTTCGGCGGCGGCTGGATCAACGGCGGCGACCCGCCCGGCACGACGAAGCGCGGGCACGGCGCGATGGTCGCCCGCAACGTGCTGCACGCGGCGCCCGAGGCGCGCATCTTCGACTGCCGCATCGTGCCCGACCGGATCGGCACCGTCGGCCATTTCATGAGCGACGCGCAGGCGGCGGTGCAGCAGATGCTGCTCGACATCGAGCTGCAGCGCTATCTCGGCTACTGGCGCGAGCCATGGGTCTTCGTCAACGCCTGGGGCCTGTTCAGCCGCTCGCAGGACCCGGAAGGGAACTACAGCGCCAATCCGCTGCATCCGATCAACCTGCTGATGGATTTCATCGACGGCCGCGGCCACGACGTGGTGTTCGCGGCCGGCAATTGCGGCCAGTTCTGCCCGAGCCCGCGCTGCGACTGGGACGCCGGCCCGGGACGGACGATCGTCGGCGCGAACTCGCATCCGAAGGTGCTGACCGTCGGCGCGGTGCGGACCGACGGGCTGTGGCTCGGCTACTCGTCGCAAGGGCCCGGCCAGGAGGAGCTGTCGCCGGACGACCCGGAGCGCGCCGGCGAGAAGCCGGACCTGTGCGCGCCGAGCCAGTTCTGCGAGGACGCCGACGCGCACACCTTCAGCACCGGCTCGAGCGCCGCCTGCGGCGTTGCCGCCGGCGTCGTCGCGGCGATCCGAACCGCCTGCCCGCCGAGCGCGCTTTCGCCGGCACAGCTGCGCGAAGCGCTGCGGACGACGGCCAGAAAGCCGAGCGGGCCGCGGTGGGACGAGCGGCTCGGCTACGGCGTCCTCGATGCCGCCGCCGCGGCGGACAGGGCGACGAAGGCGTGCCCAGCCGGGGCCGCCGCTTAACCACGCCGTCAGGCGCCGCTTCACCATGGCTTAACCTTCTGCGAAGGTTGGCCTCCTCCTGCGCGCGGCGGCTCAGGACCCTCTCACTCGGCATGGGCGCTCGCGCGCCCGGGAAGGGTCTCGACGATGAAGCGGATCGCGCTCCTGGCGACACTTGTCGCCGCCATCGTGATTTCGGACGGCGCCTTCGCCCGCGGAGGCGGCGGCGGCTTTCGCGGCGGCGGCCTGCGCTCCTCCGGAGTCTCGCACGGCGGCCCGGGGTGGAGCGGTTTCTCGGCCGGGCAAGGCCGGTTCGCGCTCGCGGTCCGGGCCGGGGTGTCCCGCACAGCACTCTCGCACCGCGGCGTCCGGCAGGCGCGCATCGGCCACGGCGTCCGGCACGCGGGCATCGGCCACGGCGTCGCCGGGCGCGGCCATCGGGCGGTCGTCCCCGGCAGGTTCGCCGCGATCTCGAGAGCCGTCCGCTGGCATCATCATCCGGGCCGAGGCTGGCGGCGCTTCGACGCCGGCTTCGCTTCGGCTTCCGGCGTGGGATTTGGGGCCGTCGCCCTGCCCGATGATCCGAGCCTCGAGGGCCCCGGCGACCCGCCGCTCGCTTTCGGCCCCGGCGGGCCGGTGCTCGACGACGGCATCGCCGCCGTCACCACCCGGACGGGGGTCGCCTACGCGACCGAGGACGTGCCGGGCTCGATCCGCCGCACCCATGAGCTCGGCCATCCGCCTCCCTACTTCCCACGCCGGCGCGGCCACTACTGACTCGACCGAGCCCCGGTCGCCCCTCGATGCGGCCGCCACGTGGGACAGAGCGACGGCGTAAACCGGCTCTGCAGGTTGTCCGACAGCCGCCGCAGTCCTGACGCCAGTCACGCGCGTGTCTTGGAGGTTGACGCGCTTGAAGCGCCTCGGCCGAAGTGGCGCTCGTCAGCGCGCCTCAGGAGAATCCGCAATCGGCGCGGATGCATCGTTCGGGTTCGGGAAGCCGACCCGCTGGGCGAGGTCGGGGCGGTACAGCAACTTGGCCAGGCGGGTGAGCGCGCCGGCGATGCGCGGCTTCTCGTCCGCCGGCCACGTCGCGAGCCATCGGACGAACTGCTCGATCTTGTCGCGGTCCGCCTTGCGGTCCAGGGCTCCGCTCTCCACCAGGTGGGCGAAGTGATGGACGAGGGGCGGCTTCCGCATGAACCTGGGCTCCAGGACGTAAAGGCCCGGGCGGTACATGTCGCTCTCCTGCAGGAGGTAGGCGTGGACCGCGCGAAGCCTGAGGCCCGGCGTTGCCTTGAAGTCACCGTTAGCGTTCTGAATCCATGCCGTCTGGCCGATCGTGGCGATGATTGCGGCGCGGATGAATTCGTTGGCCAGATCGCCCGGCTCGATCCGCTCGAGGACGTCCAAGGCGATGTCGGTCAGCGGCGCGCGCGCATCGCCGTTTCCATGGCGCGTCAACAGTGTTCCGGCCCGCGTGATGCACTCAGGATTAGCTGCGTGTATCTGGCACCAGGCTGCCGCGTCCGTCACGACGCCAAGCGGCAGGTTCGGCTGCCGCAGGATGAACTTCAGCAGGTGCAGCGGCTCGGGACGTTTGAGGTTGCGCCTAAGCCAGGCGAAGGCGAGTTCTTCGATAATCTTGAAGGTCCCGCCCGCATTGACCTAGCCTGCCATCACGTGATCGATGTCGTCTCGGCCCCGATGCAGCTCCAGCCAGCGGCGAACGTGCTGCGCGACGGCATCGATGCCGCCCTTGGCGTCGAGCCACGCGCGATAGACGAACTGCGCATCCTGGCGCTGTGCGTGGCAATCGAGCCAGCGGCGGACGTCCGGCGCGACCCCGTCGACGCCGCCGCCGGCGTCGAGCCACGCGGCGTAGACGAACTGCGCCTCGGGAGCCTCGGCATGACGGTCGAGCCAGCGGCGGAGGTCCGACGCGACGGCCTCGATGCCGCCCTTGGCGCCGAGCCACGCCGCGTAGACGTGGCTCGCCTCGGGAATCTCGGCATGGCGGTCGAGCTAACGGCGGATGTCCGGCGCGACGGCGTCGATACTGCCCTTGGCGCCGAGCCACGCCGCGTAGACGTAGCTCGCCTCGGGAATCTCGGCATGGCGGTCGAGCCAGCGGCGGATGTCCGGCGCGACGGCGTCGATGCTGCCCTTGGCGCCACGCCACGCCGCATAGACGTGGCTCGCCTCGAGAATCTCGGCATGGCGGTCGAGCCAGCGGCGGATGTCCTGCGCGACCGCATCGACCGCGCCCTTGGCCCCGAGCCACGCGCGATAGACGTGACTCGCGTCGGGGATCTCCCCATGGCGCTCGAGCCAGCGGCGGATGTCCGGCGCGACGGCGTCGACGCCGCCCTTGGCGTCGAGCCACGCAGCGTAGACGTAAGTTGCCTTGGCGATCTCCCCATGTCGATCGAGCCAACGGCGGATGTCCGGCGCGACGGCCTCGACGCCGCGGTTGCCGTCAAGCCATGTGGCGTAGACGTAGCTCGCGTCCTCGATCTCCGCATGCCGGCAAAGCCAACGACGCATGCCGGGCGCGATAGCTTCGAAGTCGCCCTTGGCATGAAGCCATGCAGAATAGACGTAACGCGCCTCCGCAATCTCCGCATGGCGATCGAGCCAGAGCGCAAGATCCGGCCGGACCGTTTCGACGTCCCCTCCTTCGCTCAGCCACGCGCCGAGCACGAAGCTTGTGCTCTGATTGGCCCAGGCGTGCGCTCGCAGCCAGCGTGTCACGACCGCCGCGAGGGCGTCCGGCGATCTCCCCGCCTTCAGCCAGGCCACGATCAGGAAGTGCGTCTGGTGATCGTCGGGCGCGCGCCTCATCTCGGCGAGCGCCCGCTCCGCGAAGCGATCCGGATCGAGGGCGAAGGCGCGGCGCAGCAGGAGGTTCGACGGCTGCTCGTCGCGATCCAGCGCGACCTCGAGGATCGGCTCGATGACGACGGCGCCGCGGGCGCGCAGAGATTCGTCGCCCGAGCGCGCGAGCCTCTCCGCCGCATAGGACAGCGGTCCATGGCAGGCGCGGTCCTCGGCTAGCTCGCGGGCGAGCGCAGCGTCCTCCGCGATGAGCTCGACCAGGCCCGCCGGCGCGAGAAGGCGGCTGCGAAGCAGCGCCTGCGCCACGGCGGCGAGCGCCTGCGGATCCTGCTCCCGGACCGACCGCATCAGCGCCGCGCCGTCGAGCTCGCCGAACCGGGCATGGCCAGCGAGCCGGTCGAGTGCCGCCAGCGCGCGCCCGAGCGCGCCGGCAGCATGCGCCTCCCGCAGCATCGCGCGGGCGCGCGGCTGCGGCTGGATGCCGGCCTCGAACACATGCGCCGCGAGGAGCGCATCGGCGAAGACGTCGTGGGCGGCGAGAAGTGCGCCCTCATCGTCGTCGAACCAGCCGTCGGCAACGAAGGCGTCGAGGATCGCCGAGGCGGCGTCGTTCGCGACGCGCAGGCGCTGAGTTTCCTGCACCGACAAGGGCAGCATGGCGGCGATTTCCGCCGTTCGGCGCCGGAGCTCGGCCCGGCTGCCTCCCAGGCGATCGAGCGTGAGGGCAATCCGCCTGCCTGCCCACTGCTCGAAACTCGTATCGCCGGCGAGCCCCTGGAACAGCCGCGCGAACGTCTCCGGCCGCTCTTCGTGCAGATGGAGCGCGAACGCGGCGAGCACCGGCAGACCCGCGCAGACGGCGGCGAGCCCGGCAATGGTCTCGATGCCGCCATGGGCGAGGATGCGCCGGACGACCCAATCGAGATACGCGCCGGCGTGCGGGCCGCTCTCCGCCCCGGCGAGCATCAACCGCCTGACGCCAAGATCCTCGAGCGTCTGCTGCACGGTCGAGACGGCGCTCGCCCGGCAGGTCGCAACGAGGCGCAGGCGATGCCCGGCAGCATTGGCGGCCTCGATCGCCGCCGCGATCGCTGCGAGCTGGTTCTGCGCCTCGGCGTAGTCGACGAAGAGCAGGACGTCCGCGGCCTTCATATGGGACCGCGCGAGCTCCTCGACGGCACGATCGTCGGCCCGCTGTCCGCAAGAGAGGGCGAGCATGCCTTGCCTCTCGGCGGCGCGTGCGATCTCCAGCGCAAGGCGCGTCTTGCCGATCCCGCCCGGCCCCCCGACGATCAGCGCCGGCCGTGAGCCTTCGATGAGTTCGGCGAGAAGCAGGTCCGGGTCGGGATGGAGGCCGCCAGCCGGAATGCCGTTCTCGCGCGCGAACTCGGCGAAGGAGAAGTAGGGCAAGGACGCCGTGTCGAGGAACTTGCGGAAGGTGCGCGCGGTCACCGAGGCGTAGGCGTCGATCGCCGTCAAGCCAGCCGGAAGTCCGCCGAACCATCGGTAGCGCAGCGTCGGCCGCCGGGCGAGAACGCTCGCAAAGTGCTGTCCGCCGCGGACCCGGACGACAATTCGAGCCAGATGATCCAGCCTCGGGTGCAGCTTGGAGATCGCCTCGAAGTCCCGCTCGATCTCGCCCTTCAGCCGGTCCACGGCGGATTGGTTGGCAAAGGTCGCGCTGATGCAGAACCAGTATGCCGAGATGGCGCGCTGTCGATCGAGCCAAGGCGCATGCGGCGGCAGCGTCTCCTTCAGGACCGAGGCGACCTTGCGCCAATCGCTTTCGGGACCATCGTCCCGCGAGTCGCTACTTGCACTCCAGCGCGGTTCGTCGGCTGTCACCCTGATTGATCAGGTCGATGCCGCCGTCGCGTCCGCGAACCGGATGCTGGATAAGATCCGGAAAATCGGTCGAGCTGAGCGCTTCCCAAACGAACTGTTAGAAGGCGCGACCGACATCCTCCCGCACGAGCATGCGGCGCTCGAAATCGAGATTCGACGGATCGGGCGGCGAGAGCGTCATCTGCAAGTTGGATGTTAAGCTTTCGTCGAGCGATGTCACGTCGCCGGCACCGGCTTTTCGCGAGCGGCGCCTGTCAAATCGGCGCCGCCGATCACCCTTCGAAGGAGCAAGGCCCGCCTGCGCCCGTCCGCCCGCCTCGTCGGGACGATGGCGTGCTGCCGATCAGAGGAATTGCTTCACGTGGCACATCGGCCGTGCAGGCCGGAGGCTCACTTCCAGCCGAAGACCTGGATCAGCGCCGGGGTCATGATGACCACGAACAGCACCGGCAGGAAGAACAGGATCATCGGCACGGTCAGCTTCGGCGGCAGCGCCGCGGCCTTCTTCTCGGCCTCGTTCATGCGGATGTCGCGGCTCTCCTGCGACAGCACGCGCAACGCCTGACCGAGCGGGGTGCCGTAGCGCTCCGCCTGGATCAGCGCGGTGGTGATCGACTTCACGGCCTCGAGCCCGGTGCGGTTGCCGAGGTTCTCATAGGCCTGCCGCCGCTCGGCCAGGTAGGACAGCTCGGCGGTCGTGAGCGCGAGCTCCTCGGCCAGCGGGATGCATTGCGAGCCGACCTCGCCGGCAACGCGCCGGAAGGCCTGCTCGATCGACATG
>Ga0126304_10001339_pt1 | contig 11482 bp, 8 predicted proteins | sample Plot25_FD_92538 | JGI IMG/M metagenome (GOLD analysis project Ga0126304, IMG submission 92538) | Serpentine soil microbial communities from UC McLaughlin Reserve, CA, USA - Plot25 | ecosystem: Environmental > Terrestrial > Soil > Grasslands | place: USA: UC McLaughlin Reserve, Lake County... | reverse complement strand
TTATCGCGATTTGATTTAAACCATGCGATACCAGATGCATTAGTTTGTAGAGATGGAACTTCTTGGTCTCCAGATAATTGAGCAGAAAACTTTTGTTGACCTTCACTTGGAACTGCGAAAACAGATACAGATGATAAATAAGCTATAGATATTAATGCTGTTATCAATGACAAAGATGTTACAACAACAACAAATTTTCCTATTGTGTTGGTATTTATTTTCACTATAATACAAACGACCTTAAACTATTTAACAACTGAGTGTAAATTAGGTAAAGGAAATTAAGAATAACCATTAGAATTAATTATTTATTAAGTTATCCTTCAATTAATATTGATAATGTAATTGCTCAATTTATAAAGTTACAAGTATATAGTTTTATGAGTTCAATGATAATAAATGGAATAAATTTTTTATTAATTTCAGCAGTCACCATTTTTCTTTTTCTGATACCATCTTTTAACGTCGATGGATTTGGGGTAGTAAATGATGATGTTCCTCAAGATTTAGAATATGGAATAAATTTTAAATATCCTAAAACCTGGGAACCGTTGCCTGAGTTTGATATTGATACTACTGATGATCTGAGTACAACATCTTTTCTATTAGCACAAAAAGATTCTATATACAATTACAAAGGTAAAACATTCTATGGATATCTTATATCAATAAAAGTTATTGATGATCTATTAGTTCCTACTTCTTCAGAACAATCGGCTAAAACTCATATTATTGGTATTTCTGAACAATCTACTGCATATAGACTAATAGAACCTTCTGATCCCAATGGAGAACTTAAGACATTACCAATTTCACAAGGAGAATACAATGGTTATACTTATACAATAGAAGATAAAACAACACAGAAAATAAAAGTAAATACTGTATTAGTTTTAGACAATAAAAGATATGAATTTGAATATACTTCCCCTAACGTCAACGATGAAGTTTCTTATCGGTATATTGATGATTACAAAGAAATTCTTAATTCAGTAAAGTTTACAGGTAGTTAACAATATATAATAGTAGTTAATCTCACCACCGTAGCTACTTCTTTTTAAAAAAAAGGTTAATTGTAATAAGTATCGTATTTTGGTTTGTATTTTCCAAGCAATAAAGAATTTGTCACTACAGTTACAGAGCTCATAGCCATTGCTAAACCTGCAAGTATTGGAAGCCAACCAAATACACCTAATCCAAGAACAGGCACTAGGGCTCCTGCTGCTATCGGTATTAAACCAGTATTATATGCAAATGCCCAGAACAGATTCTGTTTTATCTTTGAAACAGTTCTTTTACCTAAATCTAATGCAGTTACGACATCTCTTATATCGTCCTTTATTAATATTATACCTCCTGTTTCTTTTGCAACATCGGTTCCAGAACCTATTGCAATTCCCAAATCTGCTCTTGTCAATGCAGGTGCATCGTTAATACCATCACCAACCATTGCAATAACTTTACCTTCTTGCGTTTTTAATTTAGCTACTACTTCTTCCTTTTGATGAGGCAGTACCTCTGCAATTACTCTATCAATATTAAGCTGTGATGCTACTGCGTTTGCAGTTCTCTTATTATCTCCAGTAAGCATTATTACCTCTATTCCTTTAGACTTCAAAGCTTTAATTGCACCTTTGGCATTTTCTTTTATTGTATCAGATATAGCAATTATTCCTGAAAGAGTATTATCTATGGAAACTAAAACTGCAGTCTTGCCTTCTTTTTCAAATACAGAGAGTTTTGTATCCATACTTTCAGTGACTGCAATCTGGTTATCTTCCATCATTTTTCTATTGCCAATCATAATGGTGTGATTTGAATATGTTGCATTGAGACCATATCCCGAAACTGCTTCAAATGAATCTGGGTTGGTTATTGGAGTACCATTTTCTTTAGCTTTTCTGATTACTGCCTGTGCTAAAGGATGTTCTGAACCTGATTCTGCTATTGCTGCAAGTCTTAGTAATTCTTGTTCTCCAATGTCTGTTAAAGATACTATGTCAGTTACAGATGGTTTTCCTACAGTTAATGTACCAGTTTTATCAAAAACAATAGTATTAACTTTATTTGCTATTTCTATATGTTCCCCTCCTTTATACAATATCCCATTCTCAGCACCTTTTCCGGCTCCCATCATCAATGCAGCAGGAGTAGCAATACCTAATGCACAAGGACAGGCAATGATCATTACAGATACAAATGCAAGTATTGAATAGGTTAATCCTACATTTCCTATAAAGTACCATCCTAGAAATACTCCTAATGCTATCAATACAATAGCAGGAACAAAATATTTTGCTACTTGGTCTACCATTCTTTCCAATTTTGCCTTTCCTGTTTTTGCCTCTTCCACTAATGTTATTATTTGAGACAAAACCGTATCTTGTCCTATCTTTGTTGCTTTGACTTTAAGAAGACCATTCTTGTTAATTGTGGCACCTATTACCTCATCTCCTGTTGTTTTGTCTACTGGAATACTTTCACCTGTTAAAGCTGATTCGTCAAGAGATGAACTTCCATCAATTACTAAACCATCTGTCGGAACTCGTTCGCCAGGTCTTATGAGCATTAGATCGCCTTCTTCTATTTGCTCTACTGGAATTTCTATTTCTTTTAATTCCTTTGTTATTGATTTTAATTTTTTAGAATTATCAAAATTTACATTGCTTTGATTATTACTATGACCATTGTTGTTGTTATTTTTTTGGCTTACTTCTTTCTCATTTTCTTCCCTAAATACGGGTCTTATTACTTTTGCTGTCCTTGGCTTTAAGTCAAGTAATTTTCTTACAGCATCTGAAGCCTTTTCCTTGGTTTTTGTTTCAAGTAGTCTTCCAACTAGAATAAGTGTAATTATTATTGCAGCTGTTTCAAAATATACCGCTGTAAGCGGAAAATAACCTGGAATAATAGTCACAATTGCACTGTAAAGATAGGCAGCTGTAGTTCCTATAGCTATTAGTGTATCCATATTAGATGCTTTAGCTTTAACTCCATCCCAAAATCCTCTATAAAAACGCCATCCAACCCAGAATTGTATTGGAGATGCTAAAGCCAAAAGTATGTAATTTGTATATTCCATCATTTCCATTGGAAAAGCATGTCCTATTGCGGGAATCATGTGGGGTAAACTAAGAATAATTATTGGAATGGTAAGTGCGATACTTATGGTAACATGTATCTTTAATTTCTTTAATGCTTTCTCCGGTTCTAGAAACTCATTTAAACATTGGGAGGAGCAGAAATAGTAGGTTATTCTATCTTTAGTATGATGTATAGAATTTCCGGTCTCCTCTACAAACATTCCACATATTGGGTCTTTCGCCATGCTATAGTAATATACAGATACATGTATAAGGACTAACCTTTACATTTGTAAAACTTGATATATTGAGAAGATTATTTTATGCGTACAGTGCCATTTAGCCTTACAGATATAGATGTTTCTATAAACAAAGAATTATTGAAAGATGGACGTAAATCCTTTCGTGAAATATCGCGCTCTACAGGAATTAGCACTCCTACAGTTAAAGCAAGATTTGATAGGCTGGTAAATGTTGGATTTATCAAATCTATATCTCCTGTTTTTGATTTCGATAAAATAGATCTTAATACTGTAAACCCTGAAATAAAAAAATCTGTAAAAAGAGAAATCAATTCAATAGATCACAATATCTATAATAAATTAATAAAAAAGGATCTTGAAATTCAATTAGAATGCGATTTTTGTAAAGGTCCAATATCAGGCAAAACTCATGTTCTCAAGTTTGCAGATATTGAAAGATTTTTTTGTTGTTTTAATTGTAGAACTTCATATAATGAAAAATATAGTGGACGTATAGAAGCAATAAAAAAAAGGTTTAAGGAAGAGAGACAATAGGATTTTTATAGAAACTTGCAATATTGAATTAATTAATCAATCAATATCAACATTTTTAGTAACTTAATTTAAATAATTAAAAATTGAAAATTGATATACTAAAAAAATTCTTATATAATTATAATGATACTATTAAATAAACTTAATTTAATAGTTTTATACTTATATAATCTATAGGAAGTTAGAACTCAAGCCAACCCTTCTTTTTAAACCCATATATCATAGCTCCTGCAGGTATTATCGATAGAAGGATTATTATTATAAAAGTTGTGTATGGTCCTAGAAATGCTGCACTCCCTGTTTCAAAACCTCCAGGTAAATTCACATTCATTCCATAATATGTTGCGAATATTGTTGCAGGGATTGATAATGTGAAAAGTATAGTTAGAATTGCCAAGATTTTGTTAGTCTTTTCAGCGCTAAGCATGAAGTCTGTATCTTTGAATATTTCTATGGTCTCTTTTGATTCATCAAGGACTTCTATCACCTTGTCAATATGATCTTTTACATCGTCAAAATAAAGAGTTAGATCTTCTTCAGAGAACTTTTGGATTTCCCTACTAACAGTCAGTATTGTACGCTTTAGAGGATATACTAATCTCTTTAGAGTGGTTATTTCTCTTCTAAGAAGAGAGATCTCTTTTGCAATAGCAATCCTCTCATTAAACACTAAATCTTCTATATCATCTAAATTACCTTCTATTTTTATTAACATATGAAGCAAATCATCTACGAGTAGATCTATAATACTGTGAAATAAATATCCCGAAGAATTTCCCATAAATGAACTACGTTGATTTTGGTCTATATTACAGATTTGGAATATCTCTGTTAAAGCTCTTAAATTCCCTTGATGAATTGTAATTAAATAATCATAACCTACGAATATTGCAAGTTGAGTAGAACGTGGGAAATTTTCCTTATTTTCCATTGTAGGAAAGTGGAGTATGACAAATACATGATCTCCATAACGATCTACTTTAGGAATTTGAATTTTTGATAAACAGTCTTCGATATTAAGTTCATGAAAAGGATAATGGAGTTCAAGCATCTTCAGTTTTTCACGGGTAGGTTTTTCTATATTGATCCAAGTTAATTTATCATTAGTTATCCATTCTATTCCAGAGCTTTTTGGCAAATCATTTCTATTCAATTTCATGATAAAATAATACCCTGGTAATTAGTCACGGATACTCTATATATATTAACAATATTTACACTACTGCATAAAGATTATCTTTTATTGAAATCAGTTAATTTGGGTATTTATTTATTGTCAAATAGAAAATTGAATTATCTATAACTAATTTTCAGAAATGATTTTATTATTTTTTTACTTTACTATACCAATATATTCAAATATGAGTACTAATAGAATTGATAAATCGTATCTATTATGTCTTTTTCATAATTAAATGATTCATTCATCTATTTTTTATATTTCAAAAAATTAATTCTAATTTATTTTTCTATTGGATCATTAATAAGATGTAGTGATTAGTTATATTTCTAAGACCATTTTATAATCATTTAAGGTAAATTTAAAATTGATTAGACTAATTCTTGACCTGTTTTGATCTATTTATCTTCTACTGGCGGAGATATCTCGTTCTATGCTTATCTTACTAGTATTCCATCTTTTTCTAATTCCTTAAGTCGGCTATATGGTATTTATTAATAATACCTTTCATTAATCAATTTATTATTTATTTATATTTCTTAGTAACAATAGCTATAATGAGAATTCATTTCTTTTTCTAAAACTAAAATAGGAGATTCAATAAAGTCAATATCCAAAGTTAAATTATATTTACTTCTCTCTTTAACCAGATTAATCTTGATGTTTATATTGTTTATTGAGCAGTATTTTAAATAAAACGTGAAAGTAAAGATAAATAAATTTTCTTTAGGAGTTGGACTATTTCTTATTTTAGTCTCATCTTTATTATTAATATTTCATACCCAGACTAATTCTATAACAGCTCAACCTACGGAAAATAAAAAGAATGAAAAAAACAATGGGGTTGCAGATTTTACTACTATAAAAATAAAAATGAATTTAAATAATATAGATATTAAAAATCAACATGATCGCCTAAAGATAGTTGGTTATCTTAATGGTGAAGGGCAGACCACTTACGTTGATTTAAAAGAAAATAAAAACAAGATAAATTTAAACGATAATTCCTTAACTATTGAATTAAAATTTAATAAAAGTAATGATATTTCTCAAGTAATGTTTGATGATGAATATTATGTCTGTGGCTATTTAATGGATGATAAATTGAATGCAACTACTACTACTACTACTACATCAAACTTATCATTATATGATTGTGATGAAGGGAATATTGGTTTAACTTCTACCGAAAAAGATACAGTTAAACTATTCTATACATTAAAAAAATTTAGTGAATCTAATATGCTCTACAAAACTAATAGTCCATCATCATCGTCATCATCAAGTACAAAAGAAACTCCCAAAGAAGTAAAACTAAGAATAAATGTTCCTATACATGATAACAAAAATATAAATAATATGTATGTTGTAGCAATGATAAAAAGTGAATACCAAATAAAGAAAATTGATGCACAAAATGAGATAGAAAAAGGAGATAAACAAAGTACCAGTGATGAGATAGAAAAAGGAGATAAACAAAGTACCAGTGAAAGACTTTCAATTCCATTTACTTTTAATAGAAATACTGAAGTTGGACCAATAGAACGAGGTGATATGTTTTTTGGATGTGTTACTTCTGATGAATTTCCTGATCAAAATTCAGATTGTGAAAAAAGAATAATAACAGATTTGTCTAAGACAAGTCAGGTTTGTGCAAGAATAGATAGTTCATGTAAATAAAAATTATAATCCTAATCTATCATTATAAAATGATTACTGTCTAACTATTATATTCTACTTTGCATTTATATTGTTACTTTACAGTATGGTTATTTTTGCTTTGACTGTAGCAAATCATCTAGTAATATGAAACAGTCATAAAAAAATTATATATACGTCATATATTTGTGTCTAATACTAAATTGATTATAAAAGTTGAGATTTATAATAAAAATATATTCAATTTTTTAATTAATTAGTAATGCCTTATTATAATCTGTTGGTATCTTTCTCTTAAACTATGTGAGATTAGCAATTATGAGAATTTTTGTATTTGTATCAATGTGATTGAAACCCTTGTATAAGTAGAACCAGTTATTACTTTTCATTCAACTTTAATCAATATTCACATACATCTTCATATTGTTAGTTTTGAAAATTGTAGATGTTAAATCATATCTAAATTTTAAAAAATAATGTTTAAGTACATTGCACATATAGATATAAAGAGAGAATGAATTCATTTGTCTACTTTGATAGGCCATTACTCATATTTGACGATAAATGTTCTTCGTGCTTCAAATTTGCTAAATATGTTAACATCTTGTCTCAAGGATGGATTAAAATTGCTGGTCATTATTATTCAAAGATAGCTTTGGAAACTAAAAAAATGATATTTCCAACAAATTATGATTCGACTAAAATGTTTTGGCTTATCTATAAAAATACTGCTTATGGTGGAAGATCTGCACTTATTCCTGTTATAAAAGAAATAGTTAGAGGATTAGTTAAAAATATCATTGATAAAGACAATAAACTGAAACATCAAACAAACTTAAAAGATAATGAAGAACATATGGATCCAATAACATGCAATTACAAAGATCATTTACAATGTATATCTACTACTAATACCTTGAAAAGGTTGATTAGTATGATGCAAAATAGCAATAGAGTAACTTTCTGAAATCTTTTAATTTTTCAAATCAAAATAAAGAAAATGTATTAAATTCCAAAAATTTTTTCTTAATTAATTTTATTCAGGTAACAATTAATAATTATTTCCTATTTATTAGTTAAAAAAAGGTCAGATATTATATTGTTCTTGGCACTTCCTCCTTGTTAATATAAAAAAAATAGATTATAATTTGGTAATAAAAGATATATACTATTAGTTATTCCTAAAAAACCAAAAGTAGTATTTTTTGTCAGAAATTGAATAAGTCAATTCGTCTTATAATGTCGTAATTGTATATTATGGATATGAATCGATATTATCAATTTTTTCTGTTAATTAATCTATTACTAACAATTGTTCCCAAAATTCCTCCTCCAACAGCTGGCAGGACTACCAAAGGATAGATCTGAGTAATCATCTCAAAGTATATAGGTGCAGTAAGACTAGGCCAAACAGGTTGATTAGATAATACTTCATTATAGATATGAGTTATCATTGGATAATATAGCATGAAGAAGGAAGAGCCAAGAATTCCTCCTGATGTATAAATAAACATTCTCTTTAATGGTAGTTTTGATAAAAATATATCAGCAATTATAATAGGAATGATATTAAGAACATAGAATGGAATTGTAGGTATCAATGATTTATTTGGCATCATCATTGTAACTATTGCAATAATAATAAAAATTGAACCAGTGACAGACATGGCCCCAAACTTTCTCTTTTTGTTACCTATTTCGGTAGTTAATTTAAACAATGATACTAAAATAAATGATATTAAAAATGGGAAGCTTATAGTAGCTATAGTGGCTGCAGTCATAGGCTCTAAGTTAAAATTATAGTATTCTGTATCTGAAAAGGGTAATGAGAACATGTAAATTAAACCTGAGGATGACATCCAAATTGGCAATATTCCAATAATCGTTACTGTTGTGTAAATTGAAATTGCGATTCTTTCATTATTTTTAAAATTGTCAATATTATTATTTTGTCTTTTCTCCTTACCAGTACTACTACTATTGATTAAGATGTACGATGGTATTCCTATTAGAGCTCCAATACTGCCTGCAAACATTCCAATTGTTAAAATAAGATGTGGAGGACTTAGCAAACCATCTAAACCGAAAGCTGAATGCCAAAAAAAATCAAGTGGTCCAGCTAATATCAGCATAGAGACACCAGTAATTACCAATTTTATTGACAAATCCAATTCAAGATCCCTTTCTCCTTTCCTAGAAGAGACAACATAAGTAGAATACGACCTCCAGTGTAGGAACATAATTGTAGCTCCTATAATGGCTACAGTTATTCCACTATATAATATAATATGTGGGGGAGAGAAAAAGGTTTCAGGTTTATTTAAAAGATGATTTGTGATGTCCCAACCACCACTACTTTCAGCTAGTAAAATACCTATACTAACTAATACACAACCTACCAAAAATCTATTTATCACCAGCTTATAAAAATATGGAGATTTCATAATAGTACTATCATTATTATTGCTATACTCTGAAGGTTTAGGATTGTTACAAGCAACTCCTCGTCCTCGTCTAAAACAAAATCTCTTTTTCATATCAAAAGTTGATAATTAACTATATTTTTCATCAATATAATTTATGGTTTCCTCTTTTTTATTTATTCAATACTTGGACAGAATATACAGCAACGAATTCCCCTTGATAATCTTTAGGTCCTAATTTAGGATAATGATCCAACTCCGAGGTATGTGGTAATGATATAGTTTTTACAAATATAACAAATCTTCCAACACTACTCGGTTTCACTTCTATACTTATCTGGTAGTAGTCACCAGTGTACCATGGTCTACTATTAGCTTCTATACCTGGATAATATGCATTAATTACCTTATCTAATCCTACGTATTCTGATCCTACTTCATCTCCAATTTCAATGAAAACAGGTTTTTGAGTAAAGTTATATTTTGATATTTTAACTATATTATTTATAGATGTAGTATTAGGAAATGACAAGGAAACAACCTGCAGGTCTGCAGTATCTCCATTGTTCATTGCAGTTATTGTTAAATGAAAGCTTTCTCCTACAACTACTTCCGATGTAGATAATTTAGCTGCAGTAATAATTGGTTGAGATTTTACTTCGGATGATGATAAGAAGAATAATTGTGGAATAAAGAATATTGAAAGTGAATAGTATATTATTAAAGAAATAATAGCAATAACAATAATTATGATAGTAATGGTATTTACTCTTCTTATGCTATTATATATTTTAGAATAATCAAAATTCATGTTTAATCAATCAATAACAGAATTCAAGTGAATACCTTCTAAATCTTCTTCTTTTTTATTTTATAGATACTTAATTTTTAATTGAATTAAATTTTGATGACATTTGTTAAGTTATTCCAGTAAGGAAAAAGATTTATTTATTTATTTATTTACATTTTTATTGCCTACATAATTGCTTATAGATGATAAGCAATATGCTATCTTATAGAATTTGGACAAGCAAAATTTTACAAGTGGCGCTAATACCATTAGTATAGGGAACTATCTTATAGAACGACTATATAATCATGGCGTAGCGCATGTTTTTGGAGTTCCAGGAGACTTTATACTTGGATTCTTTAATCAATTAATGGAGAGTAAAATTAAAGTAATTAATACATGTGATGAGCAAGCAGCTGGATTTGCAGCCGATGCTTATGCTCGTATTAATGGATTAGGTGTTGTTTGTGTTACGTACTGTGTTGGAGGATTAAAGGTTGTTAATCCTACAGCAGAGGCCTTTGCTGAAAAATCTCCTCTTGTAATTATTAGTGGATCACCTGGCATAAAAGAGCGTAGAAAAGATCCCTTACTTCATCATAAGGTAAAGGACTTTGATACTCAGTTTAAGATATTTGAAGAAATAACTGTTGCATCTGTACTAATTAATAATCCTCTAACTGCTGCGCAAGAAATTGATCGTATTTTAAATGCAGCCTTAAGTTATAAAAGGCCAGTATATATCGAACTACCCCGTGATATCGTTTCAGTAGATATTATTCCAGATACCATTTCTAATAATAATGCTGCTCAGGTAGACCAATACCAGGAAAAGAGTGACCCTATCATATTGATGGAAGCACTTAATGAGACTATTAATATGATCAATTCTTCTACAAGGCCTGTTATCTTAGCAGGAGTAGAAATACAGAGATTTGGATTACAAAATGAATTACTGAATCTTATCGAAAAACTCAAAATACCTGTATCATCGACTATTTTAAGTAAATCTGTTATAAGTGAACTTCATCCATTATATTTAGGCCTTTATGAAGGTGCTTTGGGACATGATTCTGTTAGGGAATATGTAGAGTCGAGTGATTGTCTGATCCTTTTGGGTGCATTAATGACAGATATTGATCTTGGAGGATTTACTGCAAAAATTGATCACAAAAGGACTATTTATATAAACAGTGAAAAATTTTCTGTCAGATACCATAATTATGAAGGGATCAGTTTAAAGGATTTTATTGTTAACTTGATTGAATCTAATGATATTAAACAACGTGTAGATTTTATCAATAATCCACTGTCTCATAATACTGAGCAATTTTGTGCTATAAAAGGACAAAAAATTACAATTAAACGTCTGTTTGAGTGTATTAATTCATTTCTAAAAGATGATATGATTGTCTTGGCAGATATTGGTGATGCTTTATTTGGAGGTACAGATTTAGTAATTCATCGTAAAACTGAGTTTTTATCTCCTGCATATTATGCTTCCATGGGTTTTGCAGTACCTGCAAGTATTGGAACTCAACTAGCCAATC